>JADMIO011153682.1_pt1 | contig 11302 bp, 7 predicted proteins | sample 8958161 | NCBI WGS metagenome assembly JADMIO01 (sample SAMN16585339, study PRJNA669376) | soil metagenome | isolation source: Crop rotation soil | place: USA: Cullars Rotation, Alabama | collected 2011 | reverse complement strand
GCGAATTCGTCGCGCCGCTCGACGGTAAAGTTGCGGATGCGGTAGCCACCGCCGCTGCCAAGCTGACGGCCAAGATCGATGGCAAGTGTGACGATCGCCAGATCGCCGCGCTCGCCGGCTGCGGCACCGATCAGGCGAGCGCGCTGAACTGCATCCTGTGCAGCCAGCGCAGCGCGGTGTTCGACCTCATCAGCAGCGAGTTCGGCGGCGTGCCGTAGGGTCATTCCTTCCCCCCACGGGGGAAGTACGACCACTACAGCTGCATTGCGTCCCGCAGCGCGGGTTCCAGCATCACCGCGTGCGAAACGCCGACGCTGGCGAAGACGCGCGCGTGGGTGTCGAGCGCGGCGAGCATGCGATCGAGCATGTGCTCGTCGCGCAGGCGATTGGAGAGGCGCGCGATGCGCTGCGTCGGCAGGTCGTCGCGGGTCGGATCGGTCTCCAGCGCGGTCACGCGTGCGGTAGAGAGCTGCCGGCCGAGCAGGCGGCTGTGCTCCGCCTCGATCAGCGGCCACTCGATCGCGGCGAGCTCCAGCGCCGGCGCGATGGTCTCGAAGAAGTCGCCGAAGTAGCCGCCGAAATCCATGCGCGCCGTCTTGCGGTTGTACGACGCCAGTTGGCGCACGACGAGAAACACCAGCGCGTCGCCGCCGCCGATCTCGGCGCGCAGCAAGCGCGCTTCCTCGGCGAGCGGAATGTCCATGCTGGCGGTCTCGATGCCGGCGCGTGCGGCGAGGTTGCGCACCAGGCCGGCTTCGCCGTGCCGGCGGATGGCGATCTCGCGATCCATCTCCAGGGCCGGCGGCGTGCCCTCGTGCAGCGCGAAGCGCGGCGACAGCGTCGTGAACGCCGCTTCGATCTGATCGAACATCGGCAAGCGCGGATCGGAGCTGTGCTGGCTGCCGAACAACAGCAGCCGCGCGCGCTGATTGGCGACGTCGACGACGTATGGCGTCGGGTGCCGGATTGCGGCGTACTGGGCGAAGCTCAGGATGCGGCGCGCGGGAGGCATGGGCAGAGTCGCGGGGATCTTGCTGTGCCGGCTGTATCGAGCGCAAGCCGTCTGCGGCTCGCGTCGCCGGCGCCACGCGCAGTATGGTGCCGCCGATGTCGTTGCCGGTCGGCGTGACGCTGCCAAACTATGGACCGCTCGCCGGCCCCGAGGCGCTGGCGCGGCTGGCGCGACGTGCCGAAGCGTTGGGCTTCGACTCGGTCTGGGTCGCGGACCATCTCGTCGCGCCAGCGGACAGCGACAGCATCTATCCGTTCGACCGCCGTGCACAGCCTGGGCCGGCGCGCCTCGATGGGCTGGTCGAGTTCTACGAGCCGTTGATCACGCTCGCGTACGTCGCGGCGGTGACACAGCACATTCGGCTCGGCGTCAGCGTGTACGTGGTGCCGTATCGCAATCCGGTGGTGACGGCGAAGCTGGTGGCGACGCTCGACGCGTTGTCGGGCGGCCGAGTCATCTTCGGCGTCGGGGTCGGCTGGCTGCGCGAGGAGTTCCGCGCCCTCGGCGCCGATCCGAGCCGGCGCGGCCGCGTGACCGACGAATACCTCGAAATCTGCCGCCGTCTCTGGCGCGACGACGTGGCCAGCTTTTCCGGCACACACTACGAGCTGCCGCCGGTGCGCAGCGGACCGAAGCCGGTGCAGCGCCCCTGGCCGCCGATCTGGGTGGGCGGAAACTCGACGGCCGCTTTGGCTCGCGCCGTCGCGCTCGGCGACGGGCTGCATCTGATCGACCTGGCGCCGGATGAGATCGCGCCGATCAATGAACGGCTCGCTGCGCGCCTGCACGCCGCGAGGCGAGAGCGCAGCGCGTTCTCGCTGAGTCTGCGCAGCAGTGTGACGGTCGACGACGAGCGCAGCGTCAAAGAGTTGCGCGGCAATCGCGACGCCTACGTGCGCGCCGGCGTCGAGTATCTGGTCGTCGGTCCGCGCCAAGCACGGACGGTCGATCAGCTCGAAGAGGCATACGGATCGATTGCGGCCACAGTGCTCGATTGAACGCTTTCACCACGGATTACACGGATAGCACTGATCGGAAAGTTCGGTTGTCACTGCGGGTCCGAACGCAAACATTGGCTTGGTGTCGAGCCCCCATCCTGACCTTCCCCCGCTGCGCGGGGGAAGGAACTCTCTAAGAAGGGAAGGGCTCTATGAAGGGGCGCAGGGTCAGCGTCTTGGCCGCTATCCGTGCTCTCCGTGTTATCCGTGGTCAAATTCCTAGCGCGCCAAGCACGCAGCTCACGCGAGCAACATCCTTACGGCTCCGGCGACATCGGTCCGAGTCCTCCGTACTGCTCGTGCATTGCGGCGGTGATGCGGCGCGCGGCGGTGATCTCGCCGAGCACGGTGGCGCCTTCGGTGGGGGTGCGCTCGTAGGTCGAGAAATCGACCCGGTGCAGGCCGAAGCGCGGCACGAAACCCTGGTTCCACTCGAAGTTGTCCATCAGACTCCAATGATAGTAGCCGCGCACGTCGACGCCTTCGCTGAGCGCGCGATGGATCTGCTCGAGTGAGCGGACGACGTGCTCGGCGCGGCGCGTGCCGTTCTCGGTGGCGAGGCCGGACTCGGTGACGGTGAGCGGCAGCTGCGGCCAGCGCTGTGCGAAGTCGGTCAAGATGTTGTAGATGCCCGGCTCGTAGTACTCGTACTTCATCGCCGGAACCCAGTGCGTGGGATCGGCCGGCGGCACGCAGGTGCCGAGGTCGAAGTCGCCGAAGCAGACCATGAGGTTGAGCACCGGGATGATCGGCGGCTCGGCGCTGACGCCCTGGCGGCTGTAGTACTGCACGCCGAGCCAATCGAGCTTGCCGGTCCAGTCGGGATGCGCTTCCTCGCGGATCTGGTCGAGATCGGCATCGAAGCCGCCGAACAGCAGCGAGTCCGGCACGAGGTGGTGATAGACGTAGCGGATGCGGTCCGCGGCCGCGATGTCTTCCGGCCGCGTGCTTGGCGCGTTGTCGTGGCTCGGCTGCCATTCGACGACGTTCAACGTCAAGCCGACGTTGGCGGCGACGCCGTCGCCATCGGCATCGATCTGATCGGCCTCCTTGATCGCGTCGTAGATCGCGACGTGCGCGCGCAGATAGTTGCGCACCACCGTAACCACCGCGTTGAAGTCCGACAACAGCAGCACACGGCCGGGCGGAAACTGGCCGATGCCGTAGCTCGCCAGCAGGTAGTTGACCGGCTCGTTGAGCGTGCCCCACTCGTCGACGCGATCGCCGTAGCGTTGCGCGAGCAGGCGCGCGTGTGCAGCGAGCTCGGCGATGATCTGGTCCGCGCCGTTCGGATCCGCCCAGCCGCACAGGTTGGTGTCGCTCGGGCCGCCGGCACAATCGAGATGGCGGGGATCGTCGACCCATACCGGGCTGGCGAAGTGATGCACGGTGACGTTGGGTCGAATTCCCGCCGCGACGAGGGCATCGATCTCGGCGTCGTAGTGCGCCAACGCCTCCTCGTCGATGACATTGCGCTGCGGCTCGATGCGCGCCCACTCGATGCTGAAGCGGTACGAATCGAGATGCAGGTTGCGCAGCAGCTCGACGTCGTCGAGCGCGCGCGTGTAGCCGCGCACCGCGTCGCCGACGAACGTATCGTGGCCGAGGCCGTCGGGCATCGGTGCCGTCCACAGATACCAATCGGTGGACGGGTTTTGATCTTCGATCTGTGTCGCCGCCGTGGCGGCGCCGAAACGGAAGCTACCACGCCCGGCCGGCGCGGAGATCGAGCCCGGCATGCCGAATACGAGCGAGCCGGTTTCGGTCGGCGTCGGCGATGCGGTCGCCGTGACCGACGGGCTGGCCGTCGCGCTCGGGCTCGGAACAGTCGTCGCGCTCGCGGTCGGTGCGAGGGTCAGCGTTGCGGTCGGAATCGCGGTCGCCGTGGGCGCGGCGGGATGGCCGTCGTCATCCCCGCAAGCCGCGAGCACAAAGGCGAAGACGAGCGCTAGGCCAAGTCGGGCAATGGTTTTCATCGAAGGGCTCGCCTACCATCGCCGGCGTCTTGATGCCATCCAGCGCGGAGCCCTCCACGACCGTGCTTGGATTCCGGGTTTTCCCCAATGGCGCGCGCGCCGAACGCCGTGGTACGCGAAGCTACGCTATAAGGAGGAAGTATGCCCCGTCGTTCCAATGGCCCAGGTTCGCAGATGATCGTGGCACTCACTGCGCTGAAGGGCGAGACGATGCTGAACACCGCCAAGAGCTTTCTGCCCGAAATCGGGCTGCCGCAATTTCCGGCGGTCACGATCGATGGTGCGCTGGCGGCGACCGGTCTCGGCTACCACACGGCGAACGACCTCAAGTTGGGCGTAGATGTCGCGACGCTGTGGGGATTCGGCAGCTTCGACGACGACTGGGGATGCTCGTATTACTACGACAGCGAGAGTGCCTGGTATAACGGCTTTTACGGCGGCTACGTCATGCGCTCGTACAAGCGTGACGGATCCGCATGGGGCTATTCAGACGACGGTCGAGCAAAGTTTGACGAGCTCTTCGAGGTCTGTCGGCTCGACTACACGTACATCACCGTCGGCGATCTCGGGTGCCCGCCGGATCGAATGCTCTTCGAGGTCGAGAGCTGTGCTGCGACAAGAGAGAGCGGCTGGGACGTCGCGAACGTGAAGGTGCGCACGACGTCCGGCCTGCACGATCCCACCCCTCCCCATTTCCCCGCCTCGATTGAGGCGTATCTCGCGTTCGGCATCCCCCATCCCGATTTGACTCGTGACAGGGAGAGCTTCGCGCCGGTGAATTTGATCGGGCAGTTCTACATGCGGCAATGGCCCAAACAGTCAAATGGCCGCCCGATATCGTTCGCCTGGGGAGCGGCATGTGTCGACAACGCCAAAGGGCAAGCGCTGCTCAAGACCATCATGGATGCGATGAAACCGCGCTTCCTCGGGCTCGATCCGTTGCCGGAGCCATCGCCGCAGAACGTGCGCTAGGCCGAAACCGCGCGGACGAAGACGTAGTCGATGATGCCGCGCCGGTACGCGGCCATGGCGGCGTAGTTGATGACCATGCCGACGCGCGCGAGGGCGCGACCTTGCAGGCGCTCCATTTCCCGGCGGAACTCCGGCCGGCACTGTTCGCGATAGTACCCGGGGAAGGTGCGCGCGCCGGCGAGCTCGAGCTCGGGCTGGACGAAACCGCTGGCGTGCAGCTCGTTGCGGTACTGCTCGACGCTCCAGACGTTTTCGACCGGCACCTTCCAGAGCGCGCACGCGGCGCGGAAGACGAGGCGATCGGCGGCGGTGCGCGGCGGCCGGCTGATCACATAGTCGGCTAGGGCGATCACACCGCCGGCGCGCAACACGCGGCGCGCCTCGGCGAGGAAGCGGCGGCGCGTGCGGAAGTGCTCGGGTCCTTCGATGCTCATCAGATGCGTGAAGCTGCGCTCGGCGAACGGCAACTGGGTGGCCGAACCGTGATGGATGCGAATGCAGTCGGACAGACCTTCGTCCGCCACGCGCCGGCGCGCCCGCTCGACGTGCGGCCAGGTCACGTCGAGGGCATCGATCTGCAGCGGCCCGTGCGCGCGCTGCAGAAACACGTCCTGCGTCGCATTGCCGCAGGCGACGTCGAGCAAGCGGCTGCCGGACGTCAGGCCGAGCAGCGATCCCATGTGGCCGACGAGGTGCTCGGCGGCGCGCACGTAGTCGTCGTTGCCGGCCTCCCACAGCCCGAAATTCAGATAGCCGCGATGGATGTCGGTCTGACCGTTCACACCGCGCGAGTACAAGCGTTCGACCGCGCGCTCGTGCGAATCTTCCGGCCAGACGTTGCGGTCATCCATCGTGCAGCCTCCACTTCCGTCTCGTGCGTGATAGACGCGCGGTCAACCCTTGACACCAACAGCGCCGCTGCGCCACAGGACATACGTCCCGCACGAGCGCGTCACCAAACGTGAGCCTGATGCACCAGCCACGCATACCGGAGCGGTTGGGTGCGGAGCCGATGACCCTCAGCGAGGTGTTGGCTCCATCGCTGTGTGCGATCCTGATCGTTCCCGTGCTGCAGCGGGTCGTGCTCGCCGTGCACGACGTGTCCGACCTGGCGGTCGTGCTGTGCATGGCCGTGCTCGGCGTATTGGCGACCGATCTCACCTCGGGCATCGTGCACTTCCTCTGCGACAACTATTTCGCGGAGGACACGCCGGTGATTGGCCGCGCCCTGATCGAGCCCTTTCGCCGCCACCACGTCGACCCGAGCGAGATCCTGCGCGGCGGCGTGCTGCGCGTGAACCGCGCCAATTGCTTCGGCATGGCGGCGGTGCTGGCGCTGGTCGCGCTCTGGCACGCGGTGACGCCGCACACGCCGCCCTCGGCAGCGGCCAACGGTTGGTTGCTCGGCTACTCGTTCGCGGTCGTGCTGACCAACCAGATCCATCGCTGGGCGCACGCCGCCACGGTGCCGCCCGGCGTGGGCTGGTTGCAGCGCCGCGGGCTCCTGCTCGATCCCCTGCGCCATCACCGCCATCACGCCACGCACACCACCGCGTTCTGCATCACGACCGGCTGGTTGAACCCGGTTTTCGACCGCGCCGTGCGCGTGCTGCGCCCGGATTTCTGAGGCCGAACCGTGCGCATCTATCTCGTCACCCCGCGCAACCCGCCCTCGTTCTGGACCTACGACGAGATCCTGCCGAGCATCGGCAAGCGCTGTCTGTTTCCGAACCTGTCGATGCCGACGATCGCCGGCCTCACGGGGCCGGAACACGAGGTGGTGTTGTGCGACGAGAACGTCGAAGACGTCGACCTCGACGTCGACGCCGACATCGTCGGCATCACCGGCTACCTGGTGCACCGCGAGCGCGTGTGGGAGCTGGCCAACGCGTTTCGACAGCGCGGCCGCTTCGTCGTGATCGGCGGCCCGTTCGCGTCGCTCTGCCCCGAAGAATTGCGCGGGCGCTGCGACGTGTTGTTCGTCGATGAGGCGGAAGAAACCTGGCCGCAGTTCCTGCGCGACTTCGCCGCCGGCTCGTGGCGCGACGAGTATCGAGCGGCCGAGAAGCCCGACCTGCGCCTCGCGCCGATGCCGCGCTTCGACCTGCTGCAGGTGGACCGCTATCACGCGCTCACCGTGCAGTTTGCGCGCGGTTGCCCGTACACGTGCGAGTTCTGCGACATCATCGTCGTGTACGGCCGCAAACCGCGCGCCAAAGACGTCGCGCAAGTCATCGCCGAGGTCGATGCCTGCCATCGGCTCGGGGCGCGCCAAGTCTTCATCGTCGACGACAACTTCATCGGCAACCGCAAGCTCGCCAAGGCACTGCTCGCCGAGCTCGCGGCGTGGAACGCGGCGCGCGGCTATCCGATGCATTTTCAAACCGAGGTCACGCTCAACCTCGCGCAAGATGATGAATGCCTGGCGCTCATGCGGGCGGCGCGCTTCAGCACGGTATTCGTCGGCATCGAGAGTCCGCGCGCAGCGTCACTGGTCGGGGCGCGCAAGCTGCAGAACCTGCGCGAGGACATGCTCGCCAGCGTGCACAAGATTCAGTCGTTCGGCATCCAGGTGCAGGCCGGGATGATCGTGGGCTTCGACGACGATGACGCCTTGATCTTCGACGAGCAGGCCGCCTTCCTCGAGGCGGCACGCATCCCCGTCACCATGATCGGCATGTTGCAGGCCATGCCGAAGACGCCGCTGCACGCGCGCATCACCGCGGCCGGTCGCCTGGCGGGCGGCTCGATCGGCGACGCGCTGGTCGCCTCCAACGTGATTCCGCTGCGCATGTCGCGCGCCGAGTTGTTGCGCGGCTATCGCCGGTTGATTGCGCACATGTATTCGTTCGCCGGCTTCCGGCGCCGCGCTCTCGGCTTCCTGCTGCATGTCGGCGCCAAGCAGAGCGGCCACGCCTACGGCGCGGCCGAAGTGCGGCTGTTCCTGCGCGTGCTCTGGGCGACGGCCATCCGCGCCTCGCCGCGGCGCGCGTGGTTTACGCTCAACCTCCTGCTGATCACCCTGTGGCGCCGGCCGCAGATGTTCGAGCAGGCCCTGGCCCTGGCGATCACGCACAAGGCGCTCTACGCATACGTCCAGCGTGTGTGCGGCGAGCTCGATCGCATCATCGCGCAGCTCGAGCGCGAGCCGGCGGATCGCTTGCCGGACGCCGATCCGCGCGCTACGCGGGCAGCGAGAGATCACAGCGCGGAGTTGCCAGCTGACGTCACCGACGAGGAGCGTCTCCCGATCAATGGCCTACCGGTCTCGGTGTAGGGACACGCACCGTCGCCCGCCGCCCGGGCTCGATCGACCGGGCGTCACGCGATGAACTGTTCAGCCTGCGGCGTCGCCAATCGCGATCACGCGCTGTACTGCTTTCACTGCGGCGCCGCGCTCGGGCGCGCCTGCACCGGCTGCGGCACGCTGCTTCCCGCTGCGGCGCGGTTCTGCGACGCGTGCGGCGCGCAGGTGGCGAGCGGTGTCCGCCGTCCGGAGCGCAGCGATGCGGAGCGGCGCCAGGTGACGGTCCTGTTCGCCGATCTGGTCGGCTCCACACCGCTGGCCGAGACGGTCGAGCCGGAGGAGCTGCGCGATCTGATCCTCAACTACCAGCGCATCTGCGGCGAGGCGATTCAACGCTTCGGCGGCTACCTCGCGCACTACTACGGTGACGGCGTGGTGGCTTACTTCGGCTATCCCGTGGCGCAGGAGTACGACGCGCGCGCCGCAGTGCGCGCCGGGCTGACGATCGCGACCGAGATGAAAAAGCCGCATCACTCGCGCCGGATGGCCGCGCGCATCGGCATCCACACCGGCGTGGTGGTGGTGGGCGAGATGGGCGCGCTGGAGAAACCGGAGTTCGTCGCCATGGGCAGCGCGCCCAACGTCGCGGCGCGGCTGCAAGCGTTGGCCGAGCCGAACACGGTGCTGATCAGCGAGGTCACGCAGCGGCTGACGCGGGGGTACTTCGAGAGCGTCGATCTCGGACCGCAGACGTTGAAGGGCATCGCCACGCCGATCCGGGCCTTCGAGGTGCGCGCCGACCGCGACGTCCAGAACCCGGTCGAAGCGGCGGCGTTCACCGGCCTCACACCGCTCGTCGGGCGCGATCACGAGATGGGCGTCTTGCTCTACCGCTGGGAAGAGGCGTTGCGCGGCAACGGACAGATCATACAGGCGGTGGGCGAGGCGGGCATCGGCAAGTCGCGGCTGGTGCGCGAGCTGCGCGAGCGCCTGGCCGGCAGCGTCTATCGCGGCCTCGAGGCACGCGGCTCGCACCACGCGGAGCACAGCGCGCTCTTGCCGGTGATCACGCTTCTGCAACGCGCCGCCGGCTGGCAAACCGGTGAGGACGCCGAGGCGCGCTTCACGCGTCTCGAGCGCGCGGCAGGCCGCTACCTGGCACGCCGCCCGGAGGCGATTCCGTTGTTGGCCAGCTTGTTGGCGCTACCGATTCCGGCCGAGTACCCGCAGCCCGACGTCGATCCGCAGCGCGCCAAGCAGCATACATTCGAAGCGGTCGTCACATGGGTCACCGGCCTCGCGACCGATCAGCCGGTGCTGCTGGTGGTCGAGGATCTGCACTGGTTCGATCCGTCGTCGCTCGAGCTTCTCACCGTCCTGCTGCCGCGCCTGTCGAGCGCACGGGTGCTGGTGTTGCTGCTCTATCGCCCGACGTTCGACCCGCCCTGGACGGGGTTGGCGAATGTGACCACGCTGCCGCTGCAGCGCTTGGCCACGGAGCAGGTGGCGGAGATGATCGAGCTCGTTTCGGGCCGGCGCGCGCTGCCGCAGTCGGTCGTCCGCGACATCGCCGCCAAGGCGGACGGTGTCCCGCTCTACGTCGAGGAGCTGACCAAGATGCTCCTCGAATCCGGCCAGCTCGTCGATCACGGCGGCCGCCTCGAGCTGTCCGACACCTCCGCCGGGTTGGCGATTCCCGTCACGCTGCAGGAGTCGCTCGCGGCCCGCCTCGATCGACTCGCCCCGGTCAAGGAGGTCGTGCAGCTCGGCGCCGCCCTTGGCCGCTCGTTCACTTACGAGCAGATCCGCGCCGTCTCCTTGCTCGACGAGGTCACCCTCAACACCGAGCTCGGCCGACTGGTCGAAGCGGACATCTTGCAGCTGCACGGGTCGCTGCCCGACGCGACCTTCGTCTTCAAGCACGCCTTGATCCAGGACGCGGCCTATGACTCGTTGGTCAGCCGCCGGCGCCGCGAATATCACCGCCGTATCGCCGCGGCGTTGACCGAGCGCTTTCCCGATCTCTGCGAGACCGAGCCCGAGCTCATCGCCCGCCACTGGGAGCGCGCTGGCAATGCCGAAGCCGCGGTCGCGTACCTCCTGCGCGCCGGGCAGCACGCGATCGAGCGCTCCGGGTACGTCGAAGCGGTGCGCCATCTCGATCACGGCCTGGCGCTGCTCGAGTCGCTGGCGCGCAACACCCGCCGCCCGCAACGCGAGCTCGAGTTGCGACTCGCCCTCGGCACCGCACTGGTGGCGGCGAAGGGCTTTGCCGCGCCCGAGGTCGCCGCCGCGTACACGCGCGCACGCGAGCTCTGCGAGACGACCGGTGAGACCGGCCACGCGCTGTACACCGTCCTCAGCGGGCTGCTGCTCTATCATCAGTCGCGCTCGGAGCTGACACGCTGTCTCGATCTCACCCACGAGCGTCTGGCGCTGGCCGAGCGGCTCGGCGACGCGGCGCTCGAGATGCAGGTATACGAGAACCTCGGCACGCTGGCGTTTTGGCGCGGCGAATTCGCTACAGTGCCGACGCTCCTCGAGCAGAGCGTGACGCGCTGGACGCGCGAACGCGACCGCGTCCTGGCGCGGAACTACGGCACCCTGTCGGCCGTCGTATGCGAGACCTACAACGGTCAGGCGCTGTGGTTTCTCGGCTATCCCGACCAGGCCGTGACGCGCGCCGACATTGCCGTCCAACAGGCGCGCGCCTTCGGTCACGCCAACAGTCTGGCGCTGGCGATGAGCTTCGCGGCGTCGATCCGCTTGCTGCGCGGTGAGGCGGCCCTCACCCGTCAGATGGCGGACGAGGTCATCGCCTATTCGACCGAGCAGCAGCTGCCGTTCTGGCTCGGCTATGGCATGATCCACCGCGGCTGGGCGCTCGCCGCGCAGGGACGCGTCGACGAAGGCATCGGACAGTTCCTCGAAGGCATCGGCATGTTCCAGGGAACCGGCGCGCTGATCGGCGGACGGTTCTGCATCGCAGTGCTGGCTCGCACATACTTGGAAGCCGGCAAGATCGAGGAGGCGGGTGCACTGTTCGGCGGTCCTCTCATGGTGCTCGAGCCCTGCGAGGATACGTTCTACGATGCCG
>JADMIO011413770.1_pt1 | contig 11304 bp, 10 predicted proteins | sample 8958161 | NCBI WGS metagenome assembly JADMIO01 (sample SAMN16585339, study PRJNA669376) | soil metagenome | isolation source: Crop rotation soil | place: USA: Cullars Rotation, Alabama | collected 2011 | reverse complement strand
TGGATCCGTCGCTCGTCTTCGAGACGCACGCCTTCCTCGCCGCGCTCGACTACGGCATCCTTTTTCCGCTCTCCGGCTTCGACAACGTCGTCACCGGGCAGAGCGGCAAGCCTGCGCAGCTCATTCGTCTCCGCCTCAATTACCTGTTCTAGGCCCGCCATGAAGCCCTTTGCATCCATCACCGTCGCGCTCGTCGCTCTCTGCACGTCGTGCAGCGAGAACGAGACCCCGCCGCCGCTGCACGCGCAGTACGACGGCGGCGTCGAGACCGCGCTTCCGTGCGTGCCGAACCTCGACGGCAAGATCGAATCGAAGGAGCTCGTGCCGCAGGTCGGGATCCCGGCCACGTATCTCGTCTCGCCCGCGGGGAAGGACCGCGCGGTCGACGTCGTCGGCAAGACGAACGCGCAGGGCAAGACGGAGTGGGCGTTCGCCGCAGACTTCGCCGACGACCAGGTGGCGAGGCTCGCGGCGCAGAAGATCGACGGCAAGTGGTACGCGAGCTCGTTCGCGTCGGTCGCGAACCCCGTCGTCGTCGCGATCGACGTCGGCGACCGCACCGAAGGCGTCTACACGCAGAACGAGGCCGGGTTCTTCTTGCACGGCGTCGCGTCGACGACGCCCGACGCGCCCGAGGGCAAGACCCTCCTCGTCTACAGCACGCCGATCACGCTCTATCGCTTCCCGCTCCAGCCGGGCGCGGCGTGGACGAGCGTCGCCGAGGTGAAGAACGGCACGCTGCGCGGCCTCCCGTTCGCGAGCCGCGACACGTACGACGTCAAGGTCGACGGCGCAGGCGAGCTCGGCCTTCCCGATTTCGTGCTCACGCAGGCGCTTCGTGTCAGGACCAACGTCACGATCTCCCCTTCCGCGGGGAAGGTGACGACGCAGCGTCAGGTCGGCTTCATCTTCGAGTGCCTCGGCGAGGTGACGCGCGCGACGAGCAAGCTCGACGAGCCCGAAGAGAACTTCACGGTGGCGAGCGAAGTCCGCCGCCTCGGTCTTTCGCAGTGAAAACGTTTCCGGGGGAGCACAAGGAGCAACCGATGATCTGGGACACCTGGAAAAAAGGCTTCGACGCGTGGGAGAACGCCACCGCCAAGTACATGGAGCACTGGCTGAAGAGTCCGCTCTTCCTCGGACCGACGGGCGCGATGCTCGGCTCGGCGATGAAGGCGAAGGCCGCCTACGACAAGGCCGCATCGCAAGCGGTGGGCGCGTTCGGCATGGCGACCAAGCGCGATCAGGAGCGCACGCTCCACACACTGAACCAGCTCGAGAGCCGCCTTCTCGATCTCGAAGAGCGGCTCGCCGAGGCGACCGCAGCAGCAACGAAAAACTCGAACAACGTCTGAGAGCTCGTCATGGACATCACACCCTTCCTCGACCTCCGCATTGCTCCTCGCGCCGTCTTCGACGCGCTTGCCGATCGTTCCACGCGCGTTCGCTTCATGGTGCCGACGCCCCAGAACGGATGGCGCGCGGTCACGTGGGGCGCGTTCGCACAGGAGATCCGCGAGCTCGCGCTCTTCCTCGGCAGCGTGATCAAGGGCGGAGATCGCGGCGCCATCTACGCGCCGAACCGCGTCGAATGGGCGAGCGCCTCGCTGGCCATCTTGGCCGCGGGCGGTGTGATGGTCCCGATCTATCCGGCATCGACTGCCGAGCAGGTCGGCTACGTCGCTTCCCATAGCGACGCGAAGGTGATCTTCGTCGACACGCCCGCGCTCTTCGGGAAGCTGCTCTCGACGTGGTCGTCGCTCGAGCAAGTGGAGCGCATCGTGCTCCTCGACGACTCGCTCGACGCATCGCGCGTGCACGAGTCGCTCCGCGCGAAGGGCGCCGTCATCCCCGCGTTCGACGAGGTCGAGCGCAAGCTCATCACGATCACGCGCGCCCGCGCGCTCGGCGCTGCTCGCGATCGCGAGGACCCGCTAGCCTTCGAGCGCACGATGAACGGTGTGTCGCTCGATCAGGTGAGCGTGATGCTCTACACGAGCGGCACCTCGGGCAATCCGAAGGGCGTGCCTCTCACGCATCGCAACGTCGCGGTGAACGGCCTCGACTGGCTCAAGTGCAACGCGCCCGTGCTGCACGAGAACGGCGTCGACATCCTGTGGCTGCCCATGAGCCACATCTTCGGCTTCGGCGAGATGTGCATCGGCAACTCGCTCGGCTGGACGTCGTACCTCTCCGACCCGGCGACCTGCCTCACGCGCCTCCCCGAGGTGAAGCCGAGCGTCTTCTTCAGTGTGCCTTCGCACTGGGAGAAGCTCGCCATCCAGGCGATGCACGAGCCGACGCCCGCAGCGCGCGTCGAGAAGTTCAAGGCGGTCAGCGGCGGCAAGCTCAAGTTCTGCCTCTCCGGCGGCGCAGGGCTGAAGCGCGAGGTGAAGGACTTCTTCTATTCTTGCGGCGTGCTGATCATCGAAGGCTACGGGCTCACCGAGACGTCGCCGACGCTCACGTTGAACCGGCCGGACGCCTTCCGCTTCGACACGGTCGGCAAGCCCGTGCCGTCCGTCGAGCTCCGTCTCGCCGAGGACGGCGAGATCGAGGCGCGCGGGCCGAACGTCTTCAGCGGCTATCACAAGGATGCCGAGGCCACGAAGGAGGCCTTCACCGCCGACGGGTGGTTCAAGACGGGCGACGTCGGCCGCTTCACGGACGACGGCTTCCTCCAGATCGTCGATCGCAAGAAGGACATCCTCGTGACGGCCGGCGGGAAGAACGTGCCGCCCGCGAACATCGAGCTCCGCTTCCGCGACGATCCGTTCATCGCGAACGTGGTCGTCTACGGTGAGGGAAAGAAGTTCCTCGTCTGCGGCGTCTGGCTGAACGAAGACGCCGTCGCCGCGCACCTCGGCGACGTCGCTCCCGAAGGCCGCGATGCTGCGCGTCGAGCGCTCGTCCAGAAGCGCCTCGATCAAGCGAACGCGGAGCTCGCGAGCTACGAGACGCTGAAAAAATTCACGATCCTCACCGAGCCGCTGACGGTCGAGAACGAGCTCCTCACGCCGTCGCTCAAGGTCCGTCGCAAGAAGGTGTACGAGCGCTTCCGCACGGAATTCGAGGCGCTCTACGAAGGCGGCCCGCCCGCCGAAGGCGCGCGTGCCCCGGAGCGCGAGGCCCAGGCGTGAACAGGCTCGCCAAGCTCGCGGGGATGATCACGAAGCCGAAGCCCCCCGTGGGGACGACTCCGGCGGACGTGATCCATCGCGAGAACAAGTGGCGACTCCTGCGTTATCGGCCCGCGCCCGGCGGGCCCAAGTACGACACGCCCGTCTTGCTCGTGCCGTCGCTCATCAATCGGCACTACGTCATGGATCTCTTGCCCGGCAAGAGCATGGCGGAGGATCTCGTGAAGGCCGGCCACGACGTCTACTGCCTCGACTGGGGCACGCCGGGCGACGAGGATCGACACCTCACGTTCGACGACGTCTGCGATCGCTACATCGGGCGCGCGATCCGCAAGGTCGCGAAGCGCAGCAAGCGCGGCAAGACGCACGTGCTCGGCTACTGCCTCGGCGGCACGCTCTCGATCATTCATGCTGCGGTGCACCAGGAACATGTTGCGTCGCTCCTGGTGCTCGCCGCGCCCGTGAGCTTCGGCGGCGAGCCCGGGCTCCTCGAGTCTTGGACGCGGAGCCCCACCTTCAAGGTCGGCGACATCGTCGATGCGTTCGGGAACGTGCCCTGGCAGCTGATGCAGAGCGCGTTCACGATGCTGCGGCCGACGCTCGGCTTGTCGAAGGCGGTGCACGTCGTCGACAAGGCGATGAAGGACGACCCCGTCAACGCGAACAAGTGGGAAGAGTTCTCCGAGGGCTTCCGTGCGCTCGAGACATGGGGCAACGACAACGTGTCGTTCCCCGGCGCCTGCTACGTGCGGTACATCGAGGAGCTCTACCGCGGCGACGCGCTGATGCGCGGGACGTTCACGCTCTCCGGACAGCCGGCGCGGCTCGAGAAGATCACGTGCCCCGTCATGTGCATCGTCTTCGAGCACGACAACATCGTGCCGATCGACAGCGCAGCGGTGCTCGTCGAGCGGGTGGCATCGAAGGACAAGGAGCTCTTGCGGCTCCCCGGCGGGCACGTGGGGGCGGTGGTGTCGCGATCGGCGCAGAAGGGGCTGTGGCCGCGGATGAGCGCGTTTTGGCGCGCGCGGGATGGGGAGACGGGTGCGAGTACGAGTACGAGTACGAGTACGAGTACGAGGAGGACGAATGGGCATGCCGACGTGAAGCCGGTCACCAAGAAGCCGGTGAAGAAGATGCCGTCGCGAGCCGGGCGATGAAGCGCGTCGCGATCGCTGCCGCGATTTCGCTCTCGAGCGCCAGCGCGTTCGCGGGGACCGTCACCGTCGAGCAGCACTCGGGGCGCAACGTGCGCGTCTTCGTGCCCGCGAAGCCTGCATCGCCCACGCCGCTCGTCGTGATGCTGCACGGCTGCACGCAAGACCCCGCGGCGTTCGCCGACGCGACGCGCATGGATGATCTCGCCGAGAAGAACGGCTTCGTCGTCGCCTACCCCGAGCAGTCGGCAGACGTCATCCCGACGAAATGCTTCCGCTGGTACGACCCCGCGCACCAGGCGCGCGACGCGGGCGAGCCGAAGGAGCTCGCCGATGCCGCCGATGCCGTCGCGAAGGGCCACGGCGTCGACGCCGAGCGCGTCTACGTCGCCGGCATCTCGGCGGGCGCAGCGATGAGCGTGATCCTCGGCGCGACCTACCCCGACCGCTTCACGGCGATCGGCGTGATGTCGGGCGTCGAGTACAAAGCGGCAACCTCGATCGGCGAAGGCCTCTCCGCAGCGCAGAACGGCGGCCCGGATCCGAGCACGCAAGGCGATCTCGCCCACATGGCGATGGGCACGCGCGCGCGCGTCGTCCCCACGTTCGTGTTGCACGGCACGTCGGACGGCGTCCTCGCGAAGACGAACGGCGATCAAGTCGAGGCGCAGTGGCGTCGAACGAACAGCCTGGTCCTCGGCGACGGCGCGATCGAGCCCGCGGTGAGCGACAAGGGCGACGCCGGCTATCCGTTCACGCGCTTCGTGCACCGCAACAAAGCGAACGGAGCATCGGTCATCGAGTACTACGTCGTCGACGGCCTCGGCCACGCGTGGTCCGGCGGAAAGGACGGCGGCTCGTACAGCGATCCGAAGGGCCCGGACGCGAGCGCGCTCCTGTGGAGCTTCTTCAAGGGACGCACGCGCTCGGCTCCGCTCGACGTACCGCCCGCGACCTCGCCTGGCGGCAGCACGCCGCCGGGAGCGAATCCCGGCGACGCACCGCCGAGCGGCGGTACGTCGGGCCAATCCCCCGGTGGCGGCAGTGGTGACGGCGGCGGCGACGGCGGCGGATGCGCGGTCACCGAGCGCGCTCCGCAGAGCGAGCTCTCTTTGGTTCTCCTCGCGATCGCCGCGGTCGTGCTGCGAAGGTCGCGCGTTCGTCGCTAGGCGCGCGAATTAACCACGCGCGCGACGTATAAGGAGAGGCCATGTCCGTCGCCTTCTCCCGCGTGCTCGTTCTCGTCGCTCTCGGCTCAGGCGCCTTCGGCCTCACGCTCGCGACAGGCAGCTGCAGCTCCGATCCGGTCGCGAGCACTGCGACCGACGCCGCGTCCACGACCGACGCGACCACGAGCGCCGAAGACGCCGCCGAAGACGCACCGACCGAGCTCCCGGACGCGGCAGGCCTCGACGCGAGCTGCCCCAAAGGCAAGGTGCTCCCGGCGACGGGCGAGACGTGCATCGGCTTCGGCAAAGGCACGCCGTGCGATCCCGCGTGCGGGCTCGGCGAGTACGGCTACGTCTGCATCAACGGCGGTCCTCCCGGCTTCACCGGCTGCATCCAAGCGAGCTCCACCGGATCGTTCGGCGACACGTACTGCTGTCCGAAGAACGAGTGCGTTCCGCAGCCGGATCAGGATTCGAAGTGCAGCGGCGCAGGCAAACCGCATCGCTATCAGTGCCCGCCGGACGGCACCGGCAAGCCGGTCGCGCCGCCGCCAGGCTGCGGCGATGCCGGCGGCGGCGGCAGCGCGGTCGAGACGTTCTACTGCTGCCCGTGAGGCGCTCTCACGGAGGCGCCGAGCGATTGTGCGCGCGCAGCGCCGGCGCAGCGTGAGGGTCCGCGCCGTCCCACGCGTCTTGAATGCTCGTTTGCACGCGCACGCGCGCGTCCTGCGGATTGACGATGCACGCCTCGACGATCGCATCGGCGCCTTCGCGCGATAGGCGATCGATCATGTCCTGCGAGATGTTCTGATCGATCCACTCCTGCGAGTACACGGACGCGAGCAGCGAGCGATCGACCTCGGGTCCGTCGTAGACCGTCTTCGAATACGAGCGCACGGGCAGAGGCGGCGCATCGGGGAGCTGCGAACAGTCGAGGAGAGCTTGTGCTCCGTTCACGAGTCGCCCGCGGCGCACGCGCAGCACGAGCTTCTCGTCCGCGCGGATCCGCGATCGAACCGTCGCGTGGACGTGCCCGCTCGGCTCGTCGAACACGAGACGCAGGCCCATCTTGTTGGTCGTCGAGTTGAGCTCGTCTTCGCTCGGAGGCGCGAAATCCTCGGGCGAGTTGCCGCCATTGCTGCTGCAACCCACCGCCAGCCAGGCTGTGAGAAGAGGGGCGAGGAACAAGAGACGCATGACCTGAGGGGGCGAGCAGCAAGCGTGCCGCAGGTAGGCCCAAGTGTGCACACAATGATGTCGAACACTTACCTAGCAGCGAGAAGGGGATTGGCGCGGCTGCCAACACTCAGGTGGTGGTGCGCCACTCATCCAGGGGAGGTCAGACGGACGCTCTTCGCCGCCGCGATCGTCACGGTCCTCGCCGCGTGCACGCCGTTCGGCGAAGAGGGCACGACGGACTCGAAGACCGCGAGCCCGGGACCGTCGCAGCAACAGGGCGATCCCACACGACCGACCGCCGACGGTGGCGGCGGCATGACGCCGACCCAGGCGCCGGCGACCCCGATGGTCCGCATCGACGCCGCCGAAGGGAGCTACGCGATCGACGCGAGAGAAGCGACCGGCGACGAGCTCGGGCGATTCTTCGACGCCGTTCGATCGGGCGCGTACAAACCCTCCGACCCGCGCTGCACGTGGAAGTCGAAGGAGAGCTACGGGAGCTCACACGACGACTGCGACGGCAGGCAGCCCAGCGCCGCCGCGGGCTGCACCGAATGGTGCGACGCCGTCGAGTACTGCGCGTGGGCAGGCAAGCGGCTGTGCGGAAAGATCGGCGGCGGCGTCGCGAAGCAGAGCGAGACGCGCGATCCTCACAAGAGTCAGTGGACGCGCGCATGCGTCGGCACTCGCGCGAGCGCGGCGGTGTTCCCATACGGGGATCAGTCCCAAGTCGGTCGCTGCAACACCAAAGAGATCGGGCTCCAGCGACCGAACGCGCCCGGAAGTCTGGCGCAGTGCTCGGGCAGCCCGACGGATCTGTTCGACATGAGCGGCAACGTCGGCGAGTGGGAAGACTCTTGCGACCTGACGGTGGGCAATCACGGCGTCTGCGACATCCGCGGAGGCTCGTACAAGCACCCGATCGATCAGACGGGCTGCAGCGCCGACGTGTTGGGCGATGCCGAGATCCCCTACGACGACGTCGGCGTCCGCTGCTGCAAGGATCTCTGACCTCGAGCGAGCGTCCCGTTCTATTCTGGGCGCGATGACGAGAGAAGGGCGCGTCTCAGCACTCTCGATCTTCATCGCCGTCGTGCTCCCGGCATCTGCGTGCACATCGACGAACGATGCCGCCCCCACCGGCGTGTCGTGCAAGACGGACGAGCGCGGATGCGCGTGCACCATCGGTGCTCCGACCGCCGATACGTGCGGAGCGTCGAAGGTGGCCGGCGCGCTCTGCTGTGCGGCGACGGGATGGCCACGCGAGGGCACGTGTGACTGCACCCCGGTGACGTGCATCGACGACGGCGTGCAGTGCCGATGCGGGCGCGGCGTCGGAGGTCCTCTTGCAGCGTGCAGCGGCGCGATCTGCTGTCAGACCGCGGGCGGCGATTGCTACTGCCGTCGCGCGGCGGGCGGTCAGCAAGCGAAGTGCGATGCCACCGATACGCCGTCGGCGTTCTGCGGACCGACCGCCGGAACGCGCTGCCCGAGCCCGTCGATGAAGGTCGACACGTGCTCGTGAGCGACTGAGCAACCGAGCGGGAGCGACCTCGAAGCGGATCATCGATGATCCGCCACAGCCGCGACTCGAGTGAGCAGCCGCTCGCGCATCCGCCGAGAATCGCTGCGATTCGATTTTGTCGCACATAGCACGACAGTTGCAGTCCCCAGTAGTTGGTACGGAGGGGACTTTGATGAAGCGGGCACTCTCGATCGTCGGCATGGGGCTCTTCACGGCAGCCGCTGCGTGCAGCAGCAGTCCGGAGGGCGGAGTCTCGAACGAGCCGGAGCCCTCGCTCGGCCAAGAGCAGACACAGCTCGGCTCCGCCGCGCTCGTCGACATGTCGATGAAGAGCACCGTCGGCGTTCTGCTCGACGAGGTGCCCGAAGGAATGCGCGATGCGGTCGTCGCCAAGCTCCTCGCGAAGCCCGCGTCGTTCTGGACCGACCGCGCGCAGCGGCAGATCCAGCTCATGACCTACCGCCTCGTCTTCCGCGAGTTCTTCTACAAATCGAGGAGCGCAAGGCGCGCACTGCCACTTCCTCCCGCGGAGATCCGCAACGTCGCCCTGAACGGCGCCGCGAAGCGCGTGCGCACGGGCAAGCACGACACCGTGCAGATCGACTACACGTTCCAGGGCACGCTCCTCACCGACTCGGCATCTCCCGGCGTCTCGGAGCCGAGCCTCGGATCGATCGGCGGCACGTGGGACGAGCCGTTCGTGCTCCCCGTCGACCCCGAGCTCGTCTTCCAGCGCACGCGCTACGCGTGCATGGACGAGGAGGACTTTCCGCCCAACAGCGTCGACAGCGAGGAGGTCGATTCGTTCTACGACCAGAGCTGCACGGACGAGAAGACGCTCTCGCGCTTCGGACAATGCCATCAGACCGAGAGCCCGGGTCGCTCCTGCAAGCAGGCCGTCGAGGACGCGATCGGACGTGTCGACACGAAGCTCCACTTCACGCGCCTCGCGTGGAACGCGACGCTCGCGGAGAAAGCGCGCGTCGACAGGCGCCGCAAGGACAAGAAGGGCGCGTTCATCGAAGGCGCCGACATGCAGGTCGTCGACAAGGAGTTCCGCGAGAACCGCATCGTCTATCGCTACATCGAGCCGAACGCGTGCGAGGTGCAGGAGAAGTGCGTCACCGGAACGGGGTGGCGACGCCTGCTCCAGTTCTCGACGACGGACGAGAACATCGGGACGCGCACGCTGGACATCGGCGCCGTCGATTACTACTTGAGCGGCAGCCAGACGCTGAACGACAAGTACCACATCTTCGAGTACTCCTCGTGCCACCAGCACTATCACTTCGCGCACTACGGCTCGTTCTCGCTCGGTGACAGCACCGCGCAGACCACGAACGCGAAGCGCGGGTTCTGTCTGCAAGCCACCGATCGCTTCAGCAACCACGAGCAGAGCCCGCTCCACAATCCGTACGGCGGATGCGACTACCAGGGCGTCGACGTGGGCTGGGTCGATCAGTACAAGGCCGGGCTCCCCTGCCAGTGGGTCGACATCACGGACGTCGACACGAACGCAGCGCCCGTCACGAAGCCGCTCAGCTTCCACTCGAATCCGGACGGCTTCCTCTGCGAGGGCAATCCGGTGCTCGACGCGAACGGCAACCCGGTCTTCGAGCCGACCCAGTTCAAGACGCCCGCCGGCGAGGTCGTCTACAGGCCGAAGTGCAACTTCGTCACCGACTGGGACAAGACGAACCTTCATTCGTACGACGTGACGCTCAGCAAGTCGGGAGAGGGCTTCATCACCGCGCCGTGTACGCGCGGGCAGATCGGGCCGCTGAAGAACTGCGGCTTCAAGAAGGGCACGCCGAAGGTCGCATGCACCGCCGGCGCGACGGTGAAGCTCCATTGCACCGCGGCCGCAACGGCGTCGCCTCAGGTGGTTCGCGTGTGCGAGCGCAGCGAGACGCTCGGTACGGGCATCCCCTGCAAGTACGAAGACGCACTCGCGACCGCGATCGTCCCGCACGGCGGCGTCGACATCGACGTCAAGTGCCCGGCCGCTCGCGGCAGCGGTGAGCCCGGCGGAGCGGTGTCGCTCTACACATCGACCGTCACGGACGACGAGGCTCCTGCCGCGGTGACCTGCACGCCGCTCTAGCGAAGAGCCGCCCGGATCAGACGTCGAGGTCCTTCCAGCGCTTGCTCACGTGCGAGAACGCCAGCAGCCCGATGAGCGAGCAGAACCCGATCGCCGCGAACACGTACCAGACGCGATACGGATGGTACATGTCCCAGAGGAGCTGGTTCACCGCGCCGGCGTCCTGACCGAGCACCTCGATCAGCGTCTTCACGGCGTCCTTCCGGTCGACGCCGACGAACGCAGCGAGGTGCTCGGGATTGCCGTCCCACGTTCCGGGCGTGTGGCGATCGGTGTTCTCGGCGAGATACTGGAGCGCGAGCGTCGCCTTCTCGCCGTGCGCGCCGTAGATCATGCCGACGATCTTCGCGCCGATGGCCGGGCCTATGGCGATCGGTATGTTCAGATATCCGAGATAGAGCGCCTTCTTCCCCTTGGGAGCGATGAGCGCGAAGTACTCGACCTTCTTCGGCCCCGTGAGCATCTCGCCGATCGAGAAGAGAACGATCCCGGTGAAGAGAACGAACACGCTCGGTGAGGTGCCGTAAACCAACGTGCCGAGCGTCGCGATGAGGATGCCGATCGCCATGGCGCTCAGCACCTTCATCTTTCGCACGACGAAAGACATCGGCACAACGAAGAGCACGACGAGCACCGCGTTGAGGTTGATCGCGTTCTCTTGCTTCAACTGCACGCCGCGCGCGGTCACCTGCGTCCATGAATGGGGAAGCCAGCCGAGCGATCGAACGAGCGGGCTCGAGTCGATCCAGTCGGCGTAGAAGTTCGGCATGAAGTCCCACAGTTGGTAGAGCATCATCCAGAAGCCGCTGAAGATCGCGATGACGGTGATGAGCTTCCAGTCGAAGAAATTCCGCAGCGTGTCGACGACGACCTTGCCGGCGCTCCTGGACTTGTCCGAGCCCGATTCGACGGTCGGGTACGTCATGAGCATTAGGAAGTTGAGCGCAGTGATGCCCGCAGAGCCGTAGAACACGTACTGCCATCCCATGAGGTGCATGAACCCCGCGAACGGCGGACCGATCGCACCTCC
>JADMIO011413769.1_pt1 | contig 11306 bp, 8 predicted proteins | sample 8958161 | NCBI WGS metagenome assembly JADMIO01 (sample SAMN16585339, study PRJNA669376) | soil metagenome | isolation source: Crop rotation soil | place: USA: Cullars Rotation, Alabama | collected 2011 | reverse complement strand
GGCGAGAACCTCATGAAGCCGAGCGCGATGCTCTTCCGCAACCTCATGGCGATGGACGTCGAGGAGTGCATCCGCTCGTATCCGCTCGATGCCGTCGTGCTGCTCGGCGGCTGCGACAAGACGGTGCCTGCGCAGCTCATGGGAGCGATCAGCGCCGGCGTGCCGGCGATCATGGTGACGGGCGGCCCATCGCAGGCGGCCTATTTCCGCGGGCGCGAGCTCGGCGCGGGCACCGACCTCTGGCACTACGCCGACGAGCTCCGCGCGGGGCGGCTGACGGAGGAGGCGTTCGCCGAGCTCGAGTCCGTGTCGACGCCGTCGTTCGGGCACTGCAACGAGCTCGGGACGGCCTCGACGATGACGGCTCTGGTGGAGGCGCTCGGCATGTGCCTGCCGGGCACCGCCACGATTCCGGCCGTCGACGCCGCCCGCACCCGCGCCGCCGAGCAGACGGGCACGCGCGCCGTCGCGCTCGCGCGCGAAGGGCTGACGCCCGGGCGGATCCTCACCGCGGCGTCGCTCGACAACGCGATCACGGTGCTGATGGCGCTCGGAGGCGGCACGAACGCCGTCATCCACCTGCTGGCACTCGCGGGGCGCCTCGGCGTGCCGCTCTCGCTCGACCGCTTCGACGAGCTCTCGCGGCGGACGCCCGTGATCGGCAATCTCCGGCCCTCCGGCGAGCACCTCTTCGAGCACCTGCACCGCGCCGGCGGCGTGCCGGCCGTGCTCAAGGAGCTCGCGCCGCTGCTCGCCGGCGACGCGCTCACGGTCACCGGGCGCACCCTCCAGGAGGGCTACGAGGCGGCCGAGACGCTCGACCGGGCGGTGATCGCATCGCTCGCGAGCCCGATCGCGACGGAGGGCGGCCTCGCGATCCTGCGCGGCAGCCTCGCACCCGGCGGAGCCGTGATCAAGCAGAGCGCCGCGACACCCTCGCTGCTGCAGCACCGGGGGCCTGCAGTCGTGTTCGAGGACGTCTACGACGTCGCGGCGCGCATCGACGACCCCGCGCTCGAGGTCGACGCCGACAGCGTGCTCGTGCTGCGCAACTCCGGCCCGCGCGGTGGGCCGGGCATGCCGGAATGGGGCCAGGTGCCGATCCCGAAGAAGCTGCTCGCCCGCGGCGTCCGCGACATGGTGCGCATCTCGGACGCGCGCATGAGCGGCACGGCGTTCGGAACGGTCGTCCTGCACGTCGCGCCGGAATCGGCGGCCGGGGGCCCGCTCGGAGCCGTGCGCGACGGCGACCCGATCGTGCTCGACGTCGCGGCACGGCGCATCGACCTCGACCTGCCGGCGGGCGAGATCGCTCGCCGCCTCGCCGAGCGCCCCCCGCGCGCTCCGGCGTACGAGCGCGGCTACGGAGCGCTGTTCCTCGAACACGTGCTGCAGGCCGACCAGGGTTGCGACTTCGACTTCCTGCGCGCACTGCCCGGTCAGGCGGCCGAGAGCGAGCCCCTCGGCCTGCTCAGCGGCTGGGTGGGCGGCTGGTGATCTCGAGCATGACCTTGCCGCGCGCGCCGGCGGCCGCCGCGAGCGCGGTGAACGCGGACGGGTACTCGTCGAGCGCGAAGCGGTGCGTCACGATCCGGCCGGGCTGGATGCGGCCGGCGTCGAGCAGCTGGACGACCCGGCTCCACGCGGCCGAGGTGTAGCCGAAGCTCGCGGCCAGGGTGAGGTCGTTGTTCACGAGCAGGTCGGCCGGCAGCTCGAGCACCCGCCCCGCAGGGGGCAGGCCGAGCAGGAGGACCCGGCCGCCGCGCCGGGCGGCGTGCACCGCGAGGCGCATGGCATCGGTCGCGCCCGCGGCCTCGATCACGAGATCGAAGCCCTCGGCGATGCGATCGTCGGTCGAGAAGCTCGTCGCGCCGACGTCGCGCGCGAGCCCGGCCTGCTCCGGCCGGCGTCCCAGCATGACGATCTCACCGGGCGACCAGAGGCCGGCCAGATGGGCTGCGAGCAGGCCGATCGTGCCGTCGCCGATCACGAGCACGCGCTCGCCTGGCTCCGGCGTGGCCTTCTCGAGTCCGCGCATGACCACCGACGTGGGCTCGACGAGCGCGGCGTCGAGCAGCGGAACGGCAGCCGACAGCACGTGCACCACGCGCCCCGGTACCACGACCTGGTCGCCGGCGCCGCCCTCGTGGGTGAATCCGAGCTCGGCGTAGGTCGTGCACACGTTGGTCGCGCCCGCCCGGCAGGCCGCGCAGGAGCCGCACGGGATGATGCACTCGGCGACGCACGGATCCCCGGGCGCGATGCCCGCGACACCCGCCCCGACCGCCTCGACGACGCCCGACCACTCGTGCCCGAGCGTGAGCGGATAGCGGACGAACGCGGGATCCACCAGGCCGTCGCGAAGCTCGAGATCGGTGCCGCAGAGTCCGCAGAAGGCCGGGCGGATGACGACCTCCCCCGCTCCCGGCGCGAGCGGCGGGCGCTCGGCGAGCGCCAGCTCGCCCGGCGCCTCGACGACGAGGGCGCGCCTCACGCGGGCACCGCCCGCGCCCGGGCGAGCAGCGACGAGATCTGCCCGGCGTGCTCGCGCACGCTCTCGCCGATCTGGTGCAGGCGCCAGGCCGGCACCTCGACCTTCAGCCCGGTCACGCTGATCGCGCCGGCGCACGCGCCGTCCTCGCCCGCGATCGGCGCGCCGATGCAGATCACCCCCTCGGCATCCTCCTCGTCGTCGACCGCGTAGCCCTTGCCGCGCACGTCTGCGAGCTCACGCACGAGCGCATCGACGTCGGTGACGGTCTGCCGCGTCTTCTGCGGCATGCCGGCCTGCACGAGGAAGCCGCGCGCCTCCGGCTCCGGAATCGCCGCGAGCATCGCCTTGCCGACGGCGGAGCAGTGCATCAGCTCGCGCTTGAAGAGATTGGTCGCGAAGCGCACGGCGTTGCTCTCGGCGTCGACCCGGCCGATCACGACGGCGTGCGGCGCCTCGAGCACGGCGACGCGCGAGGTCAGGCCCGTGACGCCGGTGAGCTCGCGCAGCACCGGCAGCGCGACGTCACGCAGCGCGATCTGGGAGACGACGAGGTCGCCCAGGCGCGCGAGCGCGAGACCCAGGCGGTAGCGGCGCGACATGCCCGAGCCCGAATCCGCCACGAAGCCGTAGCCGAGCAGCGTCTGGAGGATCGCGAACGCGCTGCTCTTCGACGCCCCGAGCGCGCGGCTCAGCTCCGAGAGCGTGAGTCCCTCCGCGCCGGCGTCGCCGAGGGCGCCGAGCACGAAGACGGCGCGCTCGACGCTCTGCACGCGATAGCGGTCGTTCGAGGCGTTCACAGTCGCCGCGAGCCTAGCAAACGATGTTCTGCTCTGCCGAACAGCTTCGCAGTTGACACCGGCGCAGCAACGTGAAAGCGTTCGCGATCATCGTCTCGCCGTTCGGAACAGCCGAAAGCTCGACCGCCGCGGAGGTCGCCTCGAAGGTGGCGCAGGTGCGCGCCCTCCTCGCCGACCTCGGCGCGCCGGCGGCCGTCCTGACCACGTCGGGGGCCGTCGCGTGGCTCACCGCGGGTCTCACGAACCGCATCGAGGCGGGATCGACTGCGAGCGCGATGTGGCTCGTGATCACGCCCAGCGATGCGCTCGCGGTGACGACCAACGTCGAGCGGCCGCGCATCGAGGCGGAGCACGATCTGCCCGCTCGGGGCCTCCGCCTCGAGGACCTCGAGTGGTTCGCCGGCGACGACGGCTTCGTGCGCGCGGCGTGCGAGCTTGCGGGCGCCCCGGCCTCCGCGCTGGCGAGCGATGGCCACGAGGCCTTCGGGATCAACGCCGGCGACGCGCTCGCGGGCCTGCGTCTCGCGCTCATGCCCGAGGAGCGCGAGCGCCTCGCGCAGCTGGCGCTGACGGCCGCGCAGGCGCTCGAGCACGCGCTGCGCGCATGGCGGCCCGGCGAGCGCGACCTGGAGCTGCAGGCACGCGTGGCCGCGCAGCTCGAGGCTGCGGGCGCGTTCGGGGCGTGCCTGATCGTGGGCGGCGACGAGCGCGTCGAGCGCTTTCGCCATCCCCTCGCGATCGGGGCGCCCGTCGAGCGGCTCGCAATGGCCGTCGTCGTCGCGGAGCGCGGCGGGCTCCACGCCGCCGCGACGCGCTTCGCCTGCCGCGGCGGGCTCCCCGCATCGGTGCGCGCTGCCTGGCACGCCGCCGGCGCGGTCGAGGCGCGCATGCTCTCGGCGACGCGCGCCGGGGCGACCTACGGCGACGTCCTGCGCGCCTGCGACGAGGGGTACGCCGCCGTCGGCCACCCGGGCGCCTGGCGCGAGCACTACCAGGGCGGCCCGATCGCCTACCGCCAGCGCGAGTTCGAGATCGTGCCCACCCAGCGCGACAGCGTCTGGTACGACCGCCGGATCGAAGCGGGCCACGCGGTCGCCTGGAACCCGAGCATCGCCGGTGGCGGCAAGGTGGAGGACACGTTCCTCGTGGAGGACGACGGCGTGCGCTGCCTGACCGACTCGGGCGCCTGGCCGCAGGCGGACCTCGCCGGAGCCGGCCCGCGCAGCGCGATCCTCGACATCGCCACCGGAGCGGCGGCGTGAAGGCCGCCGCCGCGCTCGGGCGCATGGCGTTCGCGCAGGCGCCGCCGCCCGCGGCGAGCGCCGCGCGCTTCCCCGACGGGGCGTCGTTCCGCGTCGAGATCCCGAGCGTCGAGGGGGCGCGCGTGCTGGCCGAGGTGGTGCGCAGCGCCGAGGAGCACGAGATCGTCGTCAACCGCGTCTCGCAGGGGTCCGGCGCGATGCTGCTGCGCGAGTCCGAGCTGCGCGAGATGGCGGCGATCGGCGCCGAGGCGGGTCTGGAGGTCTCGCTCTTCACCGGCCCGCGCGAGGGCTGGGATATCGGCGCGCACGCGCGCTCGGCCGACGGCGCCGCGCATGCCGGACAGGTGCGCGGCCTGCGCGGCCTGGCCTACGCGGCCGAGGACATCGCGCGTGCCTGCGAGGCCGGCATCCGCAGCTTCCTGATCGCCGATGCGGGCCTCCTCGACGTCGTCGTCGACATGCAGGCCGCGGGCGAGCTGCCGAGCGACTGCGTCTGGAAGATCTCGGTGATGATGGCGCCCTCGAATCCCGCCGGCCTGCGCGTGCTCGAGCGGCTCGGTGCGACGACCGTCAACATCGCCTCCGACACGAGCCTCGCCCAGCTGGCCGAGCTGCGCGCCGCCTCGCGGCTCCCGATCGACCTCTACGTCGAATCGCCGGACAGCCTCGGCGGCGTCGTGCGCGGCAACGAGGTCGGCGATCTCATCACGGTCGGAGCCCCGCTCTACGCGAAGTTCGGCCTGCGGAACTCGCGCGCGCTCTACCCCTGCGGCGAGCATCTCCTGACCGACGCGTGCGCGATCGCGCGCGAGAAGGTGCGGCGCGCCGCGGTCGCGCTCGAGTGGCTGCGGCGGCTCGCGCCCGCGCTCGAGCAGTCAGCCCCGAACGCTCCCGGCCTCGGCATCCCGCAGCCCGGCCCTCACCCGTCCTGAACCGAGGAGGATCATGTACCGCAAACTGCTGATCGGCGCGCTGGCGGCGGCACTCGTCGCCACTGCCGCGGGCGTCGCATTCGCGGCGTCGAACACGAAGCGGAGCACCACCCAGCTCACGCTCTGGCACAACTACGGCACCGAGGGCAACGCGATCGCGACGAACAACCTCGTCAAGGCCTTCGAGAAGCTGCACCCCGACATCAAGATCCGCGTCGTCAGCCAGCCGGCCGACAACTACTTCGCGCTGCTGCAGTCGTCCGCCATCTCGCACACCTCGCCCGACCTCGCGACGATGTGGACGGGCCTGTTCGACCTCAAGTACGCCAAGTTCCTGCTCAACCTGAAGCCGTACTTCACGAGCGCCGAGACGAGCAAGCTCAACGGCATCAGCTACATGGCGCCGGACTTCAACATCGCCAACGGCTTCCTCGTGATGCCGCTGGAGAACCAGTTCTACATCGGCTTCTACAACAAGGCGCTGTTCGCGAAGGCGGGCCTGTCCGGCCCGCCGACGACGTGGAGCGAGCTCTACTCCGACTGCACGAAGCTGAAGGCGAAGGGCATCACGCCGATGATCTACGGCGTCGACACGCAGGGCCTCGGCGCGACCTTCTACCCGTTCTACGACTTCAGCTACGCGATGGCGGGCATCCTCTCGCCGGCGCAGTGGCGCGGCCTCTACACCGGCTCGACGGCGTGGACCTCGCCCAAGATCGTCTCGCAGCTGACGAAGTGGGCGGCCCTGCGGACGAAGGGCTGCACGAACCCCGACGTCCTGACCAAGTCCGGCATCCTCAGCGCGTTCACGTCGGGGAAGGCCGCGATGCTGGTCGACGGCAGCTGGGACACGGCGACCCTCCAGAAGGGCCTCGGCAAGAACCTCGCGGCCTTCGCCCCGCCCTACAGCGACGCGAAGCAGCGCGGCGTCATCCAGTACCCGGGCGACGGCTTCTCCGTCATGAAGGCATCGAAGCATCCGAAGGAGGCCGTCGAGTTCCTCAAGTTCATGATGACCCCGCAGGCCGCCAAGATCATCTCGGCCGCGGGGCTGATCCCTGACGTCAAGGGCCTCACCACGAGCAATCCGCTCTCGAATCAGATGCTCGACCTCGCCACGAAGGGCGGGCTCAAGCCCTATCCGATGCTCGACAACGTGATCCAGTCCGAGGTCGTCGACGTCGCGGGCAAGCAGCTCGTCGCGGCCTTCGCCGGCACGACCACCCCGAAGAAGGCGCTCGCCAGCATGCAGGACGCGCTCAAGGGCGTGCCGTCCTCCCGCAAGGGCTCGACCTTCAAGTAGGCACTCGTGTGTGGCGCCCGCCCACGAGCGGCGGGCGCCACGCTGCCTCCCCGATGCCGGCACACCCCCGCGCTCATCGAAGCAGCCTGAACGCGCAGCGCCAGCGTGCCGGGCTGCTCTTCTCGTTGCCCGTGCTGGCGCTCGTCGCCGCGCTCCTGCTGTACCCGATCGGGCAATCGGTCTATTACAGCTTCACGCAGTGGGACGGACTGACGTCGACGTGGGTCGGGACGAGCACGTACTCGCGCCTGCTCCACAGCCCGGATTTCCAGCAGGTGCTCAAGAACAACCTGATGCTCCTGCTGGCCGTGCCGGTCGCGATCTGCATCCCCCTCGCGGTCGCGTTCCTGCTCTCGAGCCATCTCCCGGGCTGGCGCTTCTTCCGCACCGTGTTCTTCCTGCCGACGGCCGTGTCGTGGGTCGTGATCGGCGCGATCGCCGCGCGCTTCTTCGCGGACGAGGGCACCTTGCAGCGATTGCTCGACTCGGCCGGGCTCGGGAGCATTCACCCGGACATGCTCTCGCATCCCCACTCCGCGCTGGCCGCGGTCGCGATCACGTTCATCTGGGGGATGTTCGGCACGAACCTGATCATCTTCCTGGCCGGCATGTCGACCATCGACACGTCGCTCTACGAGGCGGCCCGCGTGGATGGCGCGGGCCAGCTCCGGGTGCTCGTCTCGATCACGTTGCCGCTGCTGCGCCGGTTCGTCCAGTTCGCCTTCATCATCACCCTGGTCTCGGCGTTCACGGCGATCTTCAGCCTGATCTACATCATGACCGCGGGCGGGCCCGGCTTCGCCACGACGACGCTCGAGTTCTACGGCTACCAGCAGGGCTTCGCGACCGGTGACTTCGGCACCGCCGCGACTGCCGGCGTCCTGCTCTTCGTCGCCGTCGCCGTCGTCAGCGTCGTCCAGGTGCGCCTCTTCCGCGGGGCCGACGAATGACACGGCTGCGGCTCTCGCGGCCGCTCGTCTACCTCGTTCTCGCCGGCATCACGGTCGTGATGCTGTATCCGTTCTATTACATGATCAGCACGTCGCTGCAGTCGAGCGAGCAGTACCAGCTCGGAGGCGGCGGGGTGTCGCTGACGAGCTGGCACAACCTCTTCAACGTGCTTCCGGTGTGGAGGCAGCTGCTCAACTCGACGATCGTCGCCTGCGGCGGCATCGCGGTGATCCTGGTGGTCAGCACGGCCGGCGGCTACGCCTTCGCGATCCTGCGCTACCGCGCAGCCACGGCCGCATTCCTGCTCGTCGTGGGAGCGATGATGGTCCCGCTGCAGTCGATCATCGCGCCCGAGTTCATCAACATCGTCGACTACTGGAGGATCAACCACCTCGACTCGGCGATCATCGTCTACGCGGCGCTCGGCGCGCCGTTCTCGACGTTCCTGATGACGACCTACCTCCGGCGGCTACCGATGGACGTGATCGAGGCGGCGATGATCGACGGCCTCGGCTGGTGGCGGGCCTATCTCCGCGTGATCCTGCCGCTCGCGCGCCCGGCGATGGCGACGATCGCGGTTCTGCAGTTCATCCAGATCTGGGACGACCTCCTCGTCGGGCTGCTCTTCCTGCAGGATCCGAAGGTGCGGCCGATCACGGTCGGGCTCGCCACGATCCCCGGCCAGCACGGTCTCGACGTGCCGCTGCTGATGGCGGGATCGCTGGTCAGCGCGCTCCCGGCCGTGCTCGTGTACCTCGTCTTCCAGCGCTACCTGATCACGGGCCTGACGATGGGGATGGGCAAGTAGGAGGCTGCGCGACGCGCTCGGACGATGGATACTCGCCGCAGCCGTTTGTGGGGATCGGCACGGAGGTACACACGAGCGATGACCAGGAGAGGCCGGTGGCAGCGCGCATGAGCAACGACCTGAACGAGACGGCCCGGGCGCTCGTCGCGCCCGGCAAGGGCATCCTCGCGGCCGACGAGAGCACCGGGACGATCGCGAAGCGATTCGACTCGATCGGCGTCGCATCGACGGAGGAGACCCGCCGCGCGTACCGCGAGCTGCTCTTCACCACGCCCGGCGCCGAGGAGTTCATCAGCGGCGTCATCCTCTTCGACGAGACGATCCGCCAGAGCTCCGCCGGCGGAACGCCGTTCCCGCAGCTGCTCGCGGCGAAGGGCGTCATCTCTGGGATCAAGGTCGACAAGGGCGCGAAGGCGCTCGCCCTCAGCGACGGCGAGACGGTGACGGAGGGGCTCGACGGGCTGCGCGAGCGGTTCGCCGAGTACTCCGCCCTCGGTGCGCGCTTCGCGAAGTGGCGCGCGACGTTCTCGATCGGCGGCGGACGGCCCAGCGAGTACTGCGTGTGGGTGAACGCGCACGCGCTCGCGCGCTACGCCGCGCTCGCACAGGAGGCCGGCCTCGTGCCGATCGTCGAGCCCGAGGTGCTGATGGACGGCACCCACACGATCGCCGACAGCGCGCAGGCGACCGGGCGCGTCCTGCAGGCGGTCTACACCGAGCTCCACGATCAGCGCATCGATCTGGCGGGCACGCTGCTCAAGCCGAACATGGTGCTCTCCGGCTACGAGGCCGCAACCCGCAGCGGACCCGAGGAGGTCGCGGAGCGGACCCTCGAGTGCCTCTACCGCCACGTGCCGGCGGCGGTGCCCGGGATCGTGTTCCTCTCGGGCGGCCAGTCCGACGAGGACGCCACGCTCCACCTCGATGCGATGAATGCGAGGGGCCCCCACCCCTGGCAGCTGTCCTTCTCCTACGGCCGCGCGCTGCAGTCGCCGGCGCTGCACGCGTGGCGCGGCCAGTCCGGGAACGCCGCCGACGCGCAGCGAGCGTACTGCCACCGCGCCCGCATGAACAGCGCCGCGCGCAGCGCCGCGTACACCCCGGAGCTCGAGCGCGAGGCCGTGGCCGCGGGAGAGTAGCCGCGCGGCGATCCGAGTGCGTGCCGTCCGCCGCCCGGCTGAAGCGCGGGATTCCGGGAAACGGGCCCGGAGGGGGCCGGAGCGGCCGCCTCGTCATCCCGCGTCTGCGGACCCGGCCCCGGTCTCTCCCGAAGCCTCGAGCGGACCGCGGACCGCATGCAGGATCGCGCCGTAGCCCGACGCGTCGACCCTGGCGTCGATGAGGCACGGCCCCGGCAGCTCGAACGCCGCGGGCAGCTGTGCCGCGTCCTCGACGACCGCGCCGGCGATGCCGAACGCCCGCGCGCACGCGGCGTAATCGACCGGGGCATGCGTGACGGCGTCCCGATCGGTGGGGCGGCCGGTCTGCTTGATCCGGATGAGCGACAGGGACGCGTCGTTGAACACGACCACGCGCACGTCGCGCCCGGTGCGGGCGAGCGTCTCGAGCTCGGCCGCGCACATGCCGAGACCGCCGTCTCCGATGAAGCAGACGACCGGCCCGGCGCGCGCGTAGCTCGCGCCGATCGCCGCGGGCAGCGCGAACGCCATCGTCGCGAGGCCGCTCGAGATCAGGCACTCATGCGGTTCCCGGACATCCCAGAACGCCATTGCCACGAGCATGTGCGCGCCCGCGTCGACGGTGGCGATGGTTCCGGGCGGCAGCGCCGACCTGGCCGACCGCACGACATCCTGCGGCGCGAGGCCGCGCACCGGCACGTCGATCGCCGCGAGCATGGCCGCGCGCCAGGGTGACGGGGGGATGGGCCAGCCCCCGTCGTCGAGCTCGAGTCGCGCGATCAGCCCCCCGAGCTCGCCGATCGCCGTCTCGCCGTCGGGCACCTGCGCCCGGTCGTCGTTGCGGAGGTCGCAGAGCGAGACGACGGGCGCATCCCAGCTCCACGGCGCCGGCAGCAGCTCGACCGGATCCACGCCGATGGCCACGATGGCGTCGGCCGCGGCGAGCGGCAGCCCCTCGCGCGGGAACCCCGTGAAGAGCCCCGCCGCGTTCGGCCACGATTCCGGCACCACGCCCTTTGCGCGGTACGTCGTCAGCACCGGGATCGCGCGGCCGCCCACGGCGCGCCTGAGGGCGTCGGCGCACGGCCGCGCCCCGATGCCCGCGACGATCGCCGGGCGGTTGCCCGGCACCCGGATGGTGGCCGGCGGCGCTTCGCCCGCGCCGGCGCCCGCCTCTGCCGGGGAGGCGCGCTCGCCGCCGAGGTCGAGGATCACGGAGCCCCGACGCTCGCGCAGGGCGAGCTCGACGGCGGCGGCTCCCTCGACCACCACCCCCTTCGCGACGGTTGCCCCGAGTCGTGCGTGATCGATGCGCTGATGCGGATGCGCCGCGCCGGTGCCGTCGGTCGCGACGACGACCGGCTGCCGATCGAGGAGCGCCGAGGCGCTGCCGAGCGTCGCGGCGGCGAGTCCCGGCCCGCGCGTGCACACCGCAAGTCCGGGCGCGCCGGCCACGTCGGCGTAGGCGGCCGCCGCGAGCACCGCGGCCGACTCGGAGCGCATGAGGACGAAGGCGATCCCTGCGTCGGCGCAGGCCTGGATGAGCGTCAGGTTGGCACCGCCGCCCGGGATGCCGAAGGCGACGCGCGTGCCTGCGGCGCGGGCCGCTCGCGCGAGCGC
>JADMIO010957550.1_pt1 | contig 11308 bp, 11 predicted proteins | sample 8958161 | NCBI WGS metagenome assembly JADMIO01 (sample SAMN16585339, study PRJNA669376) | soil metagenome | isolation source: Crop rotation soil | place: USA: Cullars Rotation, Alabama | collected 2011 | reverse complement strand
ACAGCATCTCCAGCGCCTGTTCTACCATGCCCACTGCCCCTTCGACAATTTTATAGCGCGCAGCAACGATGGCAGTAGCCTGCTGCCGTTGCAACATGGCGCCGGCGATCTCCTGTGCATAGGCCAGGTGACTGATCCTTGCTTCACGGATCATGATACCGGCAGGGGCAAGCCGTTCGTTTAATTCCTTTTCCAGGATCTCGTTGACTTTATCGGCGCCTTCTCTCAACGTGATATGGGCGTGTTGGTCTTCCAAGTTGTCATACGGAAAACTATTGGCGAGGTGCCGGACCGCGGCTTCGCTTTGCACCTTTACATATTCCTCGTAATCGTCCACTTCAAATGCCGCTTTATACGTATCTCCTATCCGCCATACTATCACGGCCCCGATCTCAATGGGGTTCCCCATTTTATCATTCACTTTCAATGTTTGACCCTGCAGGTTGTGTGCTCGCAAAGAAAGCTTTCTTGTACTATAGAGAGGGTTGACAAAAAACAGACCGTTGTCTTTTACCGTTCCCGAATACCTCCCGAAAAAGATCAACACCCTTGAATGATTCGGCTGAATGATCATTAACCCTTTCATGATAAAAATGGCAAGCGCCACCAGGAGTATCCCACCAACGATTGTCCAGGGATTCGGTGATTCATTTTCCCTGATCGTGGTAAAAAGATAAACGCCCACAGCCAACGATACCAGTGCAAGCAGAAGGGCCAGGAAGCCTGAAACTGGTTTGATTATTTTTTCCATATAAATTCGAGTTTGATATCAATTTGATATCAAAATTATATTAGTATCTTGAAACTCCAAAAAAATCTTTTTCATGCGTCTTCGTTTTTTTCTCCTCCTGCTTTTAGTCGGCTGTATTTCATTTGGTAAAGCGGCAACCGTTGATACGGTAAGTATTTACAGCCAGGCGATGCATAAGAGTTTCAATTGTGTTGTGATCAAGCCGGACGTCATGATGCAGACAAAAGGCATCCCCTATCCCGTTGTATACTTGTTGCACGGGTATAGTGGCAACTACAGTAACTGGATCACCCGTGTGCCGCAGTTAAAATCTCTTGCCGATGAATTCCGGGTGATACTAGTTTGCCCCGATGGACATTACAGCAGCTGGTATTTCGACAGCCCCTTTGATTCGACCATGCAATATGAGACCTATGTCGGAAAGGAAGTGCCTGCCTTTATTGATGCGAACTATCCGACGATCAAAGACCGGAAGGGCAGGGCCATAACCGGTCTAAGCATGGGAGGTCATGGCGGATTGTTCCTGGGCTTCCGTCATGCCGATCTTTTTGGCGCTTGCGGCAGTATGAGCGGAGGTGTTGACCTTTCAGTCGTTCACAATCGCTACGATGTGATGAAGAGGATCGGGGACACCATTCAATATGCAGATAACTGGAAAAAATATTCCGTAATAAATGTGATCGAAAATTATCCGAAAGATTCCCTGGCAGTGATCATTGACTGCGGCACTGAAGATTTTTTCTACTCCATTAACCATAGCCTGCATGAAAAAATGCTGCGGTTAAAAATACCCCATGATTATATTGAGCGGCCGGGGAAACATGACTGGGCCTATTGGGGGAATGCCGTAAAATACCAGCTCCTGTTTTTTAGGAGTTACTTTGACCGGGCCAATAAATGACAATCCTAGTAGCCTGTTTTACCGTCCCTGGTCTTGACTTTCTTTTTACCTGAATTCTTTTTTTCATAGTCGAGCACGGCCTGCGGCTTCACTGCCGATTTCTTGCCTGCTGTATCAGACGCAGCCCTTGCAGCGACATCAAGGGGTTTCAATTCATCGTCGACTGCTTCGCCCTGGTTATTAACCAGTTTATTCAGTTGATAATTTTCTGTTTTTACGATGACTCCTTCTGCCGGATCATAATAGCTCCATTCGCCATGTTTAAGCGCTACCCCTTCATTTTTCACCACAACCCTGTTGATGACCTTTGTGTGATCGTTCACATCATACACATCCACTGTATCGTACGCGTTGGAAGGATCAAAAGCTCTCCAGCTTTCTTCGCGCAGCAATCCACCATTGTAGGTAAAATATTTTGATCTGCCATTCAACATGCCCCAGCGGTAGTTTTCTTCGGCAATCTTTATTCCCTGCAGCGAATACCTCTTCCACACTCCTTCTTTCCGGTCATCTTCGAAGTAGCCTTCTTCCTCGTATCCTCTTTCGCCCCGCAGGTCGTCAACATGAATGATCCAGGGCCCCTGTTTTTTTCCCTTCAAATCGACCCGGTTGAGGGTGTCGCCTCTTACGCCAATGACAAAGTCTTTCCATTGCCCGAAGCTGTTGAGAGATACCAGCAGCAATACAAAAAAAATAAATCGCATATGAACTTATTTACGTCTTGATATTAACGATGAACAAAGGCTATTTATGCGCCAAAATTAGACCAAAATCGAACGATAAGCAGCGCTTGGAGAGAGATGGCAGGTCGTGCATTTTATGCGTAAATGGATGAAGTCTTTTACTGGCAAAGTCGCGTACCATCGACCCCATCGCCAGGAACGACTATTTTTCGCTTTTCCGGGAGACCAGGTATTCGATAGCCAGCTCATACCCTTTTAGTCCCAAACCAAAAATGCTCCCGGCGGCCTTGCCGGAAACATGGGAAAGCTTTCTAAAATCTTCTCTTGCATGTACGTTGGAAATATGCACCTCCACCACAGGGGCAGTGATGGCAGCAATGGCATCCCCAATAGCGACAGAAGTATGGGTGTAGCCGCCAGGATTGAGCACTATACCATCGTGATCAAATCCCACCTTTTGAATAGCATCAACAAGTTCCCCTTCGATATTACTCTGATAAAGGGACAATTTTACCTTCGGAAATATGTCCTGGAGCTGCTTAAAAAACTTTTCAAATGAGGTGTCGCCATAAATATCCGTCTCGCGTTTACCCAGGAGATTCAGGTTGGGACCGTTGATGATGGCTATTTTTTTCTTCATACACGAATGTACTGAATCGACCGCGGATTAATAGGGTGCCCACGGACGGACGCTGATGCGGAAATCATAATGATCACATCACGCGGCCATCGGCATTCTCTTTTGTGTTGCTTCGCGAGGCGCCATGAGATACCCTTAAACTTACTTACATTTGATAAAACCAGCCACATGACATTCCTCGATGCGCTCTACGGAAGCCAGTATTACGAGATCGAACAAAAAGGAAGGGATGGAAACAGGGGTCGACTTAATGGGAACATGTTTCTTTCTGCAATGATAATCCTTTTGCTGGTAGCTATTCTCCTGCTGGCCATTAGTATTCTTCCCCGGTTTGGAGAAGGATTTACCAACATTGCGAGCTCGACGTTTGGCAGCAGCGGCGGGAAAAATGCGGGTAAATTGCTGGCAATCCCTTTGTTTGGCCTCACCTATGTTTTGGTGGCGGCCACTGTCGGCAGCGAATTTAACTTCAGGAAGCACGTTGACGCCTTCATGCAATATCCCGATGAAATAAAAAAGAATGCCAATGCAAAGTTGTTGGCCCCATTCTTTGGGCTATTGGCAGTCGTATTTGTGCTGGCGATGTGGGGCTGACCGATTAATTTTCCTTTATCATCTGAATAAACTCATCAAACAGGTACCGTGAGTCATGCGGTCCTGGGGTACTTTCGGGATGGTATTGAACCGAGAAAGCGTTCCTGCCTTTTATTTTTATCCCCTCGATTGACTGGTCATTGAGGTTGACATGGGTAACTTCAATATTCCGGGATCTCTTTACTGCTTCAGGATCCACGCCAAATCCGTGGTTCTGCGTCGTGATCTCGCATCGCCCGGTAACCAGGTTTTTTACCGGATGATTCAATCCACGGTGACCGTGGTGCATCTTGAATGTCGGGATATCGTTGGCCAGCGCGAGCAGCTGGTGGCCAAGACAAATGCCAAACACAGGCTTGTCCTCCTTTAGTATCCCCTTTACGGTCTCTATGGCATAGTCCATGGCAGCCGGATCGCCAGGTCCATTTGAAATAAAATATCCGGACGGCTTGAACTTTTTTACTTCTTCGAGTTTTGATTTGGCGGGAAAAACCTTTACGTAAGCGCCTCTTTCAACCATGCAATCAAGTATATGCTGCTTGACACCATAGTCCATCACGGCGATGCGGATCGGCGAATTCCTGTCACCTTTTTCATAGGTCTCCGTCGTGCTTACGTGAGAGGCCAGCTCGAGCCCATTCATATCGGGAACGGCATCAAGCTTCTTTTTGAGTTCGTTGATATCTGTTATCTCGGACGAGATGATGCAGTTCATTGCACCGCTGGTGCGGATGTGAGCAACCAGCGCCCGGGTGTCCACCCCTTCGATTGAAACGATATTGTTGGCTTTGAGATAGGCTTCGAGCGATCCTTGTGCGAGTTTTCTCGAATACTGGTCTTCCAGGTTACGCCCGATCAATCCCCGGATCTTTACCCCGTCTGATTCAATGTCCTCGTTCTTCACCCCGTAGTTACCGACATGAACGGTATTCATGATCAGTATCTGTCCATAATAGCTGGGATCGGTGAAGACCTCCTGGTAGCCGGTCATGCCCGTATTAAAACAAATCTCTCCGGTAGCGGTGCCGATGGCGCCAAATGCCTTGCCATGGCAAACTGTTCCATCAGCGAGTAATAGGATAGCGGGAAGTTGTTGTTCTGTCATTTTTTTACAAATTGCGCAAAGGTAAGGACTAAATAGAGTTTGCCGGAAGAATTAATCCACAATTTGGCAGATGCAGACTCATTGTTCAATGACCAACTACCTTGTTTCTGTTTTTCGTTTATGAAGACTCAAGATTTTCGGGCAGCACGTTCTTTTTTCTTCGTTTGTATTTTTCCCGTATCACATCCTGCACATTCACGCCATTGATCTTGCTTTCAAGCCAGGAAATAACATCCAGGTAGGCGAACGCCCTTGTTTCAAGAATATTTCCTTCGTACTGTTTTAACTTGTTTAGCAGTTTTTCAAACTCCGGCTTCAACGCTTTGGCACCAACAGCAAATGAACGACGCAGGAACCGGAACATCTCCTCCTCCACCCCGCTCAGGTTTCCCATTTTTGCCATAAAGCGGTAAACCGATTTTGTCAGGTATTCCAGCAGTTCAAAATTGCCCAGCTCATAATGAGCGATCAGGTGAAGCAGCCGCGCATAGCACTGAAGATCGGTACGCAGGTCAGCCCGCTGGTTGATGATCTTACCCAGGTATTCAATAGCCATTTCGTTATTGCCGCTACCAAAATATAAACAGGCGATCTTATAGTAAAACACCAGCACGCGATGACGGTCGAGGTAGAGCCGGTATTCATCCAGCTTGTCTTCTATTGATGGGACCAGCTTTAGCCCTTCGGTAAATTTTCCTTCCAGGAAATACAGGTTGATCTTCGAAGTATAGAGGTACACAAAAGTCAGGATACGGTTATTATCGTTCTGCAATACGATCTTGCGGTGCGCGAATTTCTCAAACTGTTCAATAGATTCCGCCAGCTTCTTTGAATTCAAAAGGTCAAAGTGAGCGCTCATCAGGTTGTGCATTCCCTTGATATAGCTGCCTGTCTCGGCATCGATCATCTCTGGCCGCTGCTCAAATAGGTCTACCCACCGTTGCGTGTACCGGTAATATTGCAGGAAGTCCTGCCGGATGAAATAATACCAGCAATACGTCTGGTAGAGATAGAGACGCTCATAAAAACCAGTTGCCGTTTTTGCTTCCTGGGGCAGAGATGTTAAGATCACCGCCTTTAGTTCATCCTCATCTTTTTTGTTGCGGGCATGTCCGTGCTGGATATACCAGCTATACAATTGCAGCGAAAGATTAGACAACCTGTTGACCAATGCCAGTTGCGCATTGACTATGTCTGATTCGATCGATAATTGCTCCGCCCTGTTCTGCATGCTTCGGGTGATAAAAAGCGCCTCGATCTTCTTTTCGAAGAACAATACCTGCTGGAGATAAGTCAGCTGGTTAAAGCTCTTTGCCAGCTCTTTCATCTTGTCCAATACCTTAAGGGCCTGCAGGTAAAGTCCTTTGTTGTACAGGATGCGCGCATGGTCCATCTGTTCGTGCAGCTGGATATCTATGTTATCCTCATCCTTGATGATACGCAGACTGGAGAGTATCTGTCGGTATAAATGAGCTTTGATGTTCGACAGTTGTTGCTTACTGATCGACTTTGTCTTCCTGAGAAGAGCAGTTTCGTCGTAGTCAGTCATTTTATCCAGAGCATCGAAAAGATGGATGATCTTCAGGTTCTCACTGGACGAATTTCGCCTCACAAACAGCTTGAAATTGCGTTTTTCCGACTTTTCAAGCGATTTTATCAGTTGAAAAAGGGCATCTGTTGACCGGCTGGGCATCGTAATTCAAATTGTTTTAAATCCTTTACAATAAAGGGTTTAGGTGGGAATTACTCCCTCTCAAAACCGTAAAATCCAGCTGACAATGTTTTTACCGGGTATTCAGGCATCGGTAATTTAGACTGGCTGGCGGTTTATTCAGGTACATTAGCAAGCAATACAAAAATAAGCCGCCCGCCTTCTAACCCAACAATATAAATATTATGCCCGACAAAAAGATTGACATCTTCGATACCACTCTTCGGGACGGGGAGCAGGTGCCTGGTTGCAAACTCAATACAAAAGAAAAAATCGAATTGGCACTGGCTCTTGAAGATCTTGGGGTAGATATCATCGAAGCCGGCTTTCCGATTTCTTCCCCCGGAGATTTTGCCTCTGTACAGGCAATTGCCAAAGTGATCAAAAGCTCAGCCGTCTGCGGCCTTAGCCGCGCGGTTGAAAAAGATATCCAAACCGCAGCCGAAGCGTTGAAGGGCGCTGTTCGCCCGCGCATCCACACAGGCATCGGCACCTCCGATTCACACATTAAAGCAAAATTCAACGCCACCCGTGAGCAGATCCTCGACCGGGCTGTCCAGTGTGTAAAATGGGCAAAGAACTTCGTGGACGATGTTGAGTTTTATGCAGAAGATGCCGGCCGTACTGACAATGATTATCTCGCAAAAGTAGTGGAAGCAGTGATCAGGGCCGGGGCCACCGTCGTCAATATCCCGGATACTACGGGTTATTGTCTCCCCCACCAATATGGCGAAAAGATTGCTTACCTGGTTAATAATGTTCCAAACATCGATAAAGCCACGATAAGCTGTCATTGTCACAATGACCTTGGCCTGGCTACCGCTAATTCGATTTCCGGTGTATTGTACGGGGCGGGCCAGATCGAATGTACTATCAATGGTCTTGGTGAAAGAGCAGGTAACACTTCACTGGAAGAAGTGGTGATGATCCTGAAACAACACCACACCCTCGGCTACTATACCAATATTAAATCGCAAAAGTTGAACCCCATCAGCCGCCTCGTATCTGATACCATGCGCATGCCGGTACAGGCTAATAAAGCCATCGTCGGCAGTAATGCGTTTTCGCATTCTTCCGGAATCCACCAGGATGGATTTTTGAAGGACGCGCAGACTTATGAGATCATCGCTCCCGAAGAAGTCGGCGCCGATGGATCAAGGATCATATTAACGGCCAGGAGTGGCCGAAGCGCATTGGCTCATCGTTTCCAAAAACTGGGATATCCATTTAACCGAAACGAGATTGACGTGCTCTACGCAGAATTTTTGAAAGTCGCTGACAGGAAAAAAGAAGTGGAGGATGCAGACCTGGATCTAATGGCAAAAAGCTTTGAATCGATAACCGTATCATCATAAATCTTTTCTTCAAATCCCGCTGGACCGGGATTTGAAGATCGATGTTTACATCGTACAATCTTTTAGAACAATTATGGGCAAAACATTATTTGAAAAGATCTGGGAGAAACATGTGGTCAAAACGATTGACGGCGGCCCCTCGGTAATATATATAGATAAGCATTTTATTCACGAGGTAACAAGTCCGCAAGCTTTTAACGGGCTAAATAAACGCGGCATAAAGGTCGCCCGGCCGCAGCAGGTCGTTGCCACTGCAGATCATAACGTCCCTACGCTCAACCAGCACTTACCGATCAAAGAAGAATTATCGCGTCTCCAGGTAGAAGCGCTAAAAAAGAATTGTGCAGAGCATGGTATCGAATTATACGGTCTTGGGCATCCTTTCCAGGGTATCGTTCACGTGATCGGGCCTGAGCTTGGTTTTACTCAACCGGGCATGACCATTGTGTGCGGAGACAGTCATACGTCTACGCACGGCGCCTTTGGAAACATCGCATTTGGGATCGGCACCAGTGAAGTGGAAATGGTACTGGCGACTCAATGCCTGATGCAAAGCAAACCCAGGCTGATGCGGATCAACATTGAAGGCAAATTAAATAACGGTGTCGTAAGCAAAGACATCGTTCTTTATATTTTATCACGTATCACAGCCAGCGGCGCTACCGGTTATGCAGTAGAGTTTGCTGGTTCAGCTATTCGCTCGTTGTCGATGGAAGCCAGGATGACCATCTGCAATATGAGCATCGAGATGGGCGCACGCTGCGGAATGATAGCAGCTGATGATACCACTTTCAATTATATCAAAGGAAGAAAGTTTGCTCCCGCCGGCACCGAATGGGATAAGAAATTGGCCTACTGGAGGACTTTGTACAGCGATAGTGATGCCGTGTTTGATAAAGAAATTACGATCAGGGCCGAAGATATAGAGCCAATGATCACCTATGGTACAAACCCGGGTATGGGAGTTGGCGTGACAGGTCACGTCCCCTCTCTGAATGAAATTGACGAAAAAGAAAAACCCTCATTTGAGAAATCGCTCGCGTACATGGGATTGCAGCCAGGCGCAAATATCAAAGGCAGGAAGGTTGACTACGTGTTCATCGGCAGCTGTACAAACAGCCGGATCGAAGACCTGCGAATGGTGGCCTCGTTTGTAAAAGGAAAACGCAAAGCCAGCAACGTCGAGGTATGGGTGGTACCGGGCAGCAAGCAGGTGGAGAAACAGGCTATCGAAGAAGGTATCGACAAGATATTTTCAGAGGCGGGATTCATGCTCCGGCAACCGGGGTGTAGCGCCTGCCTGGGGATGAATGAAGACAAAATACCAGCCGGGAAATACTGCATCTCCACGTCCAACAGGAATTTCGAAGGGCGCCAGGGACCAAATGCAAGAACATTTCTGGCCAGCCCGCTTACCGCAGCCTTAGCGGCCATAACGGGAGAGGTCGGTGATGTAAGAGAGTATTACGAAGAAACAGAAATGGTAACGAACTGAAACTATCTATGAGCAAGCAGATAAAAATAGTAAGGTCAACAGCGGTGCCCGTCAATATCGAAAATGTAGATACGGACCAGATCATTCCTGCCCGTTTCTTAAAAGCAACGAGCCGTGAAGGATTTGGCAAGAACCTTTTTCGTGACTGGAGATATGAAAACGATGATGAAACAAAGCCTAAAAAGGACTTCCCGTTAAACAATCCTTCTTATAAAGGCAGGATACTTGTGGCTGCAAAAAATTTTGGCTGCGGCTCATCCAGGGAACACGCGGCCTGGGCGATCAAAGACGCTGGCTTCGATGTGGTCGTCAGCAGTTTCTTTGCTGACATTTTTAAGAATAATGCGTTGAACAATTTTTTGTTGCCTGTTACCGTCAGCGAGGGCTTCTTACAAAAAGTATTTGCTGCCATTGAAAAAAACCCGGCAACGGAGCTGGAAGTGAACCTCGAGGAACAAACGATCAAATTGCCCGATGACGACTGGCAGGCTTTTGAAATCAACAATTATAAAAAAACTTGCTTACTGAACGGGTATGACGACATCGACTTCCTGTTAAGTATAAAAGATGATATCAGGGGTTACGAAACAAAGCGGGCTTTTCAATTTTAAATTATAAACGCTGCCGGAAGGTAGCTCTAATTATGAAAAAACAAATTACGGTAATCGAAGGCGACGGGATAGGTCCTGAAGTGACAAGACAGGCTGTTCGTGTGCTGGATGCAATTGCTGAAACATTCGATCACGAGTTTCACTATACTTATTGTTTGATGGGTGCCGATGCTATTGACAAAACTGGCAATCCCCTTCCTGATGAAACTATCGAGGCCTGCCTGAACAGTGATGCGATCCTGTTTGGTGCGATCGGGCATCCAAGGTATGACAATGATCCCACGGCTAAAGTGCGGCCGGAGCAAGGCTTGCTGAAACTCAGGAAATCGCTGCAACTGTTTGCTAATATTCGGCCAGTCACCACTTACACTTCCCTGCATCATCTTTCCCCTTTAAAAACAAAGAATATTGAAGGCGCCGACTTTGTCATCTTTCGCGAACTCACCGGCGGCACCTACTTCGGTAAAAAAGAGATCAATGCGGAAGGAACGCAGGCATCCGACGATTGTATTTATTCCAGGGACGAGATTGAACGTATCGCCCACCTTGCCTTCCAGTCTGCGCAAAAGAGAAAAAAGAAATTAACACTGGTCGATAAAGCAAACGTGCTTGAGACTTCCCGGCTTTGGCGTAAAGTGGTACAGGAGATCGCCAGGCAATATGCCGACGTAAAAGTGGATTTCCTGTTTGTAGACAATGCAGCGATGCAGATCATTCTCAACCCAAAACAATTCGATGTTGTACTGACCGAAAATATGTTTGGCGACATCATTAGCGATGAAGCAAGTGTGATCACCGGCTCGCTGGGATTGTTGCCTTCTGCTTCAGTCGGCAAAGGCAATGCGTTGTTTGAACCGATTCACGGTTCCTTTCCGCAGGCTGCGGGAAAAGATATTGCCAATCCGCTCGGGTCTATCTTGTCAGCTGCCATGCTACTCGATCATTTGAACCTGCTCAACGAGGCTGCGCTGGTAAGAGAAGCTGTAAACTGGACGCTTCAAAACAGTTTTGTGACAAAGGACATTGACCCGGTGAATTTTTATTTCACCTCCACCATTGGTGAATTGATAAGCGACTATGTGTCGGGCAAGATCCCGGCATCGGTGAAGAAAGAGAACATTGAGTTAAGGAAATCAACGATAATATGACGATTGTAGAACGGATAGCCTCGATTCTGGGGAATCGGTGAATTGGATAAATGATTACTCAGACAGCATTTCATCTCCTTAAAATCGATCTTAATCACGCCAATCCGCGTTCTAAAAAATAATTGCTTGCCAAAGCTCTTTTTTCGGAAGGTGGGTGTATATTCGTAGTGCATACACTCTTATGTTGAAGAACAAAGTATATAATGTGATCCCGGTTATTACCTCAATTATTATTGTGGTGGTCATTATTATATCTTCTACAACAGGAGGTGGTGCTTAAAGTATAAACAGATAAAAACGATATACGAAACCCG
>JADMIO012704647.1_pt1 | contig 11309 bp, 7 predicted proteins | sample 8958161 | NCBI WGS metagenome assembly JADMIO01 (sample SAMN16585339, study PRJNA669376) | soil metagenome | isolation source: Crop rotation soil | place: USA: Cullars Rotation, Alabama | collected 2011 | reverse complement strand
CTTTCCCTATTGGAAGCAGGTGAATCCGCCCGACTCGAACGGATTGCCGCCGCACCAGCCCCACGCGCCGACGTCGCTCGGGCTGTCGTAGTAGGCGCCGTAGCCGGATGGCGGAGTCGGGCTCGACGCGAACGAGTAGCACCAAGACTGGACGCCGCTCGCGGGGTTCAGACCGAAGTGCACTGCCAGGTTGTAGATGTTCGTGCTCGACGACGTGTTCCACGCCTGGTTCTTCGTGTGCCACCAGCACTGGTAGCCGTTGAACGATCCTCGGTAGTGATAGCCGGTCTCCTGCGTGGTGCACTGTCCGGCGTAGCCCCCGTTCACGGGTGAGCCCACGAGCCAGTCCGTGTAGCCGCCCGACGCGCACGCGGAGCACTCGGCCCCGCAGTCCACACCGACCTCGTGCTGGTTCTGCACGCCGTCGTTGCAGCTCGGACAAACGTTGGCGCACGGGCCTCCGCAGTCGATGCCGCCTTCGCCCTGGTTCTGGATACCGTCGTTGCACGTCGGGCAGACACTGCCGCACACGCTGCCGCAGTCGATGCCGCCTTCGCCCTGGTTCTGGATACCGTCGTTGCACGTGGGACAGGGGCCCGCGCACGGTCCGCCGCAATCGACGCTGCTCTCGCCCTGGTTCTGGATGCCGTCGTTGCAGCTGGGCGGGCCGAGCGGGATCTGGAAGCACGCGAAACCACCCGACTCGAATGGATTGCCGCCGCACCAGCCCCAGGCGCCGACGTCGTTCGGGCTGTTGTAGTACTGGCCATAACCCGACGGCGGCGTCGGGGTCGACGCGAACGAGTAGCACCATGCCTGATAGCCGGTATTCGGATCGAGGCCGAACTGGGCCGCGAGGTGATAGATGTTCGTGCTCGACGACGTGTTCCAGGCCTGGTTCTTCGTGTGCCACCAACAGGCGTAGCCGTTGAAGGCGCCTCGGTAGTGGTAGCCTGTCTCCTGGGTCGTGATCTGGCCGTTGTAGGCCGGGTCGTACGGAGTCCCTACGAGCCAGTCGGCGTAGCCACTGCCCGCGCAAGCGGGGCATTGACCACCGCAGTCGACGCCGATCTCGTTCTGGTTCTGCACGCCGTCGCTGCACGTCGGGCAGGTGTTCCCGCAGATGGGACCGCAGTCGACGCCGCCTTCGCCCTGGTTCTGGATGCCGTCGTTGCACGTCGGGCACGGGCCGGGGCACGGTCCACCGCAGTCGGTGCTGCTCTCGCCCTGGTTCTGAATGCCGTCGTTGCAGCTCGGCGGGCCGAGGGGAATCTGCAAGCACGCGAATCCCCCCGACTCGAACGCGTTGCCGCCGCACCAGCCCCAGGCGCCGACGTCGTTCGGGCTGTTGTAGTACTGGCCATAACCCGAAGGCGGCGTGGGCGTGGAGTCGAACGAGTAGCACCATGCCTGATAGCCCGAGTTCGGATCGAGGCCGAACTGAGCCGCGAGGTGGTAGAGGTTCGTGCCCGACGACGTGTTCCACGCTTGGTTCTTCGTGTGCCACCAGCAGGCGTAGCCGTTGAACTCGCCGCGGTAGTGATAACCGGTCTCCTGCGTCGTGAGCTGGCCGGCATAGCCACTCTGGTAGGGCGAGCCGACGAGCCAGTCCGAATACAGCCACCCCGGGCAGGCGCCGCACTCCGCGCCGCAATCGACGCCGACCTCGTGTTGGTTCTGGATGCCGTCGGAGCACGTCGGGCAGACGTTTCCGCACGGACCGCCGCAGTCGACGCCGCCCTCGCCCTGGTTCTGAATGCTGTCCGAGCACGTGGGGCAGACGTTGCCGCAGACGTTGCCGCAGTCGACGCCGCCTTCGCCCTGGTTCTGAATGCCATCGTTGCAGGTCGGGCACGGGCCCGGGCACGGTCCGCCGCAGTCGGCGCTCGTCTCGCCCTGGTTCTGGATGCCGTCGTTGCAGCTCGGGGGGCCGAGCGGGATCTGGAAGCACGCGAATCCGCCCGATTCGAACGGATTGCCGCCGCACCAGCCCCACGCGCCGACGTCGTTCGGGCTGTCGTAGTACTGGCCATATCCGGACGGCGGCGTCGGCGTCGAGGCGAACGAATAGCACCACGCCTGATAGCCCGTGTTCGGGTCGAGCCCGAACGTCTGGGCGAGGTGGTAGAGGTTCGTGCTCGTCGACGTGTTCCAGGCCTGGTTCTTCGTGTGCCACCAGCAGGCGTAGCCGTTGAAGTTGCCGCGGTAGTGATAGCCTGTCTCCGGCGTCGTGATCTGGCCGTTGTAAGCAGGGTCGTAGGGAGTTCCGACGAGCCAGTCGGTGTACGCGACGCTCCCGCAGTTGATGCACGGTCCACCGCAGTCGACGCCCGTCTCACCCTGATTTTGGATGCCGTCCGAGCAGGTGGCCTGGCAGGCAGGGCACGGACCACCGCAGTCGACGCCCGTCTCGCCCTGATTCTGGATGGCGTCGTTGCACGTCGCGCAGGGGCCGCAGGGACCGCCGCAGTCGACGCCCGATTCGCCTTGATTCTGGATTCCGTCGCCGCAGGTCGGACAGGCGTTGGGGCAAGCCCCGCCGCAATCGACGCCGCCTTCGAGGCCATTCTGCACGCCGTCGGAGCAGCTCGGCGGCGCATAGCAGACGACGAGCTTCGGGCGAGGACCGAAGTTGCCCGCCTCGCTGGCGCCGAACGACGTTCGGCCCGGGCCGGGCTGCGTCAGCGCGACGCCGTAGTTCGGAAGTGAGCCGTTCACCCACGCTTGGGCGAGGGTCGTCACGTCGACGGAGACCGGCTGGCCGTTCGGAGAGACGGCGCTGTTGACGACGCCCTCCACGGTCGTGTCGATGGCGCCGCCGAAGCTGTTCCAGGTGACGGTGCTCTCGCTCCACGGCGCGGTCGCGCGGTGGACCTCGACGAGGCCGTTGCCCGGGCTCGACTGCTTGAGGAGCGTGAGCGTCGCCGACGTCACGATGGCGCCCGCGGGGATCGAGCTCGTGTCGAAGCGCACGAGCGACTGCTTCACGTTCGTGGCCAAACTGCCAGTTTGGAGGATCAGCGCGGATCCGAAGTTCGAGCCCGCCTGCGTCGGATCGGCCGAGTCCGTCGCGATCGGCGCGTCGGTCACGCCGCCGTTCGGGCCGCCTCGCGCGAACGTCGTGCAGGTGATCTCCTCACTCGCCGAGCCGAGGGCCTCGGCTTGCCCGTCGTCGGTCGTTTGCACGCACGCGGTCGCGCCGAGGGTTCCGACGCCCATCGCGAGAACCGCGAGCGCGCGGGAGAACGCCACCATCCAATCGGATCCGTTATCCATCACTCCTCCGTCCCAGTTTCTCGTCGCGAGGCGCGGCGAAATCCTCTCATCGGAGCACGGACGACGGCGCCGCGTCCAGCCGCTTTCGCGGGCGACGGGCGAATTTTCGAGGAGGAGTCGGGGGGGAGTGCCGCGCGCTCGAGCGTGAAAACGCGAACGCGCGGCCGATGGCGAACTACCTCACTGGAAGCAGGCGAACCCGCCCGAGGAGAACGGGCTCCCGCCGCACCAGCCCCAGGCACCGATGTCGCCCGAGCTGTTGTAATAGGCGCCGTAACCGCTCGGCACGCTCGGCACCGACGCGAACGGATAGCACCAGCTCTCGAGGCCCGTCGCGGGGTTCAGCCCGAAGTGGGTCGCGAGGTTGTAGAGGTTCGTGTTCGACGACGTGTTCCACGCCTGGTTCTTCGTGTGCCACCAGCATTGATAACCGTTGACCGCCCCGTAGTAGTGGTACCCGGTCTCCTGCGAAGTGCAGCCACCGCCGTAGTCGACGCCGTTGCACGCCGTTCCGACGAGCCAATCGCCATACTGGCCGCTTTGGCAGGCCGCGCACGGACCGCCGCAGTCGATGCCCGTCTCGCCCTGGTTCTGGACGCCGTCGTTGCAGGTCGCCCCGCCGGGCGGCGGCGCCTGCATGCAGACGAATCCACCCGAAGAGAACGCGCTGCCGCCGCACCAGCCCCAGGCGCCGACGTCGCCCGAGCTGTTGTAGTACTGGCCGCCGGAAGGCGGGTTCGGCGTGTTCGAGAAGGGATAACACCAGTCCTCGTAGGCCGTCCCGGCGTTGAGGCCGAACGTCTGAGCGAGGTTGTAGATGTTCGAGCTCGACGACGTGTTCCACGCCTGGTTCTTCGTGTGCCACCAGCAGGCGTAGCCGTTGTAGTAGCCCTTGTAGTGATAGCCGGTCTCCTGCGGGGTGCAGCCGCCGCCGTAGTCGACGCCGTTGCAGGGAGTGCCCACGAGCCAGTCCGCGTAGCTGCCCGGCGGGCAAGCCGCGCACGAGCCGCCGCAGTCGACGCCGGACTCGCCGCCGTTCTGGATACCGTCGTTGCACGTCGGGCAAGCGCCGCAGGGACCGCCGCAGTCGACGCCGCTCTCGCCCTGGTTCTGAACGCCGTCGTTGCAGCTCGGGCAAGCGGCGCACGGACCGCCGCAGTCGACGGCGCCCTCGCCTTGGTTCTGAATACCGTCGTTGCAGGTCGGGCAAGCGCCGCAGGGACCGCCGCAGTCGACGCCGCTCTCACCCTGGTTCTGAATGCCGTCGTTGCAGCTCGGCGGGCCAGCGGGCAGCTGCATGCAGACGAAGCCGCCCGAGGAGAACGCGCTGCCGCCGCACCAGCCCCACGCGCCGACGTCGTTCGGGGAGTTGTAGTACTGGCCGCCCGAGGGCGGGGTGGGCGTGTTCGCGAACGGATAGCACCAGTCCTCGTAGGCCGTCGCGGCGTTGAGGCCGAAGGTCTGAGCGAGGTTGTAGATGTTCGAGCTCGACGACGTGTTCCACGCCTGGTTCTTCGTGTGCCACCAGCACGCGTAGCCGTTGAAGTTGCCACGATAGTGATAGCCCGTCTCCTGAGGAGTGCAGCCGCCGCCGTAGTCGGTTCCGTTGCAGGCCGTGCCGACGAGCCAATCGCCGTAGGCGGGAGTGGGGCACGCCGCGCAGGGACCACCGCAGTCGACGCCGCCCTCTCCCTGGTTCTGGATACCGTCGTTGCACGTCGGGCAAACGCCGCAAGGACCACCGCAGTCGACGCCGGTTTCGCCTTGATTCTGGACGCCGTCCGAGCACGTCGGCCCGGGAGGCGGCGCCTGGATGCAGACGAATCCGCCGGAAGAGAACGCGCTGCCGCCGCACCAACCCCAGGCGCCCACGTCGCTCGGGCTGTTGTAGTACTGGCCGCCGGAGGGCGGGTTCGGCGTGTTCGAGAACGGATAACACCAGTCCTCGTAGCCGGTCGATGCGTCGAGGCCGAACGTCTGAGCGAGGTTGTAGATGTTCGAGCTCGACGACGTGTTCCACGCCTGGTTCTTCGTGTGCCACCAGCAGGCGTAGCCGTTGAAGTAGCCCTTGTAGTGGTATCCAGTCTCGGTGGGCGTGCAGCCGCCTCCGTAGTCGACGCCGTTGCACGCCGTGCCGACGAGCCAGTCGCCGTAGCCGCCGACGACGGGGCAAGCCGCGCAAGGACCACCGCAGTCGACGCCGGTCTCGCCCTGATTCTGGATGCCGTCGGAGCAGGTCTGACAGGCGTTGGGGCACGCGCCGCCGCAGTCGACGCCCGTCTCGAGGCCGTTCTGCACGCCGTCCGTGCAGTTCGGGGGCGCATAGCAGACGACGAGCTTCGGACGAGGACCGAAGTTGCCCGCCTCGCTCGCGCCGAACGTCGTTCGGCCGGGGCCGGGCTGCGTGAGGACGATGCCGTCGTTCGCCACGGCTCCATTGACCCACTGCTGCGCGAGCCCCGTGAGATCGATCGAGACCGGCTGGCCGTTCGGCGAGACCGCGCTGTTGATCGACCCGAGGATGCTCGAATCGATGGCGCCGCCGAAGGTGTTCCACGTGACGGTGCTCTCGCTCCACGCGCTCGTCGCGCGGTGGATCTCGACGATGCCGTTTCCGGGGCTCGCCTGCTTGAGGAGCGTCAGTGTGCCCGACGTCACGATGGCGCCCGCGGGGATCACCGAGAGATCGAAGCGCACGAGAGACTGCTTGACGTTCGTTCCGAGCGCGCCCGTCTGGAGCAGCAGGGCGGAGCCGAAGTTCGAGCCTCCCTGTGTCGGATCGGCCGAGTCGAACGCGATCGGCGCGTCGGTGACGCCGCCGTTGACGCCCCCTCGGATGAACGTCGTGCAGGTGATCTCGTCGGAGGCGGTGCCGAGCGGCTCTTCATCGGTCGCCGTAGTCTCCGCGCAAGCGACCATCGAGACGGCCGTCGCCGCGGCCATCGCCGTCGCCAGCGCCCGCAACAGCGCGCTTGCCCTCGCCCCATCGTTTCGACCCCCGATGCATTCGGTCTTCGATACGTCTCGTTTCATGGTGCTCCTTCGAACGGGGTTTCGCCGCAGTCGGTCGCGGCGAAATCCCCCTATCGAATCATGAGCACCTCCGCTCGGTCCATCCCGTCCTCACGGGATTCCGAGCGTCGAGTCACTCGGGCGGCCTCACGGGGCCGACGCAGGAAGCCAGGTCGAAGAGCATGAACTCGAGGAGCTTCTCCTGCGGCGTCATCGGGCCTGGGATGCAGTTCTGCGGGAAGACCTGCGCGTAGTCGAGATCGGCCTCTTCGACGTGGAAGTCTTCGAAGAGCACGCGACCGCACTGCATCTCGGGATCGGCGCCGATCGGCGTGTCGAACGTCATGTGAAGCACGTTGTTGGGGCTGATGGCGGGGTCCGCGTCGATCCACTCGCGCGTGGTCGACGCGTTGACGACGCTGATGTCGTGGCGAACGTCCTTGACCGGGATGAGGCCGTTCTGCATCGAAGCGCCGATGTTGTAGAGCCAGTCGGCGAGGGCCTGGCCTTCGGGGAACGACGTGTTGACGACGCCGTTCAAGTCGGGAGGTCCGTAGCCGGGGTCGACCATGCTCCAGTCGCCCGAGGTGCTCCAGATGTTGTCGTGAATCCAGACATAGCTGTAGTGCGTCGTGAACACGCGGCCGCCCGCGTTCGCGTATTCGATCATGTTCTGTTCGGCCTCGGGCGTTCGAGGGTAGGGCGATCCCTGACAGGGGAAGAGCACCATGTCGTATTGCGCGAGCGTCGCGTCGTCGCTCCAGAGCTCGTCTTCGAGCGGCGGAGGCCCGCCCACCACGGTGGCGCCCGCCGCGCCGTTCCCCGCGTAGAACTGGATGTGGCCCGTGCCCCCCATCGACGCGGGGAGCGTGAACTCGGAGTCGTCGACTCCCATCTTGCGAAAGGCGCACTCGAGAGCGTCTATCTGTCCCGTGACGAGGGCCATTCGAGGCATGTCGCCCTCGGACTGGTTCTTCGGCAAGCGCGTCACTTCGTGGTCGACGAGGTCGGTGTCCGCACAGCACTCCACGTGTGGAATCGTGATCTGACGACGCCATTTGCCGAGCTGCATGACGAGCGGAACGTCGTCGCCGCAGGGCCCGTTCTCGAGGACGAACTCGCCCTTCGTGTCGGTCGTCGTGGAGACGATCGGGTCGCCCGAGGCCTCGCCGCACTGGATGCATTCGACGCCGTCCTTGAACGGCTCGACCTCGCTGGCAGGGACATAGACGAGGACCCGATAGAGCGGATCGATGGCGTTCGGCGCGTAGACCGAGCCCTTGATGCGCGTGGGAGGCGCCTCGCCGCACGGCCCGACCAGGCCGCCGTCTTCGAGGAGCGAGCCCCCCGCCGAGGACGCCGACATCGACGAGCTGCCGCCGCCGCCTCCTTGTCCGCCGGTCGCCGTGGCGGAAGTCGAGGACGCGGAAGCCCCGCCGGCGCTCGTGCCGCCGACGGGATCCTGGTTGGCGGCCGCCGAGCAAGCGACGATCGCGGCGGAGACGAGAGCGGCGACGAGCGACGAACCGAGCCAGCGCGCGTTCTTCATGAGGCCTCTACTGCGAGCGCGATCGTACGGGGCTCGCGCGAACGGCGCAAACGCAGGGTGAAAGCGCGCTCGTCGCGTGCGGCTTCATACTCCTGTTGCGAAGATCGGCCGGCGAAGCTAGAAACGCGCGCTTCGATTCGGCCGACGAGTCCCCATCGTCTAGCCCGGTCCAGGACTCAGCCCTTTCACGGCTGCTACGCGGGTTCAAATCCCGCTGGGGACGCCAACAGAACTGCGCGCGATTGACTCCGCTCCCCGCACCTCCTCCCATGGCGGTGTGCTTCGTTCCGCGACGTTCGCTCGCCTCGCAGCCGCGCTCGGCGTCATCGCGGTCGCGTCGTGCTCCGGCGGCGACGATCCTTCGTTCAGCGCGACCACCGCGACCGCGACGTCGTCGTCCACGTCGACCTCCGACGCGACGACGACGTCGTCGAGCACCACGACGTCCGGCAACGGCGGCGCGGGCGGGAGCGGCGGCGGCATCGAAACGGGCGGCGGCGGTGCAGGCGGCGGCGAGTGCGTCGATGCTTCGGATTGCCCTCCGCCCCCGGCGATGTGCTTCGAGGCGACGTGCGTTCGCGGTGAGTGCGGCACAGGGCCTTCGCCCGCGCTGACGCCCGTTCCCGATCCGTTCGTCGGCGATTGTCTCGGTCTCGTCTGCGACGGCGCGGGCATGACGACGCCCGTGCCCGTCCTCGATGATCCGTCCGACGACGGCAACGACTGCACGCTCGACGTCTGTGACGACGGCGTTCCTTCGTACCTCGCGCTGCCCTCCGGATCGCCTTGCAACGGCGGTGTTTGCGATGGATTGGGCTCGTGCGTCGGGGGCGTTTGTCCCACGGGCATGATCGACGTCGGCACGCACTGCATCGATCCGACGGAGGTCACCGTCGCCGCGTACCTCGCGTTCCTCGGCGGTCCCGATCCGGGTCAGAGCGCCGTGTGCTCGTGGAATGCGTCGTACGTGCCCGCGGGCGGTGCTCCGCCTTCGAGCCAACTGCCGATGACGAACGTCGATTGGTGCGACGCAGCCGCGTACTGCGCGTCCGTCGGCAAGCGCTTGTGCGGCAAGATCGGCGGCGGATCGACGCCCGCCGCTTCGTACGCGGACGCCGCAGTGAGCCAGTGGCAAGCGGTCTGTTCGTCGGGCGGAACGACGACGTACCCCTACGGCAACGCGTTTCAGGCCTCCGCGTGCAACGGCGCGGGCGCGGGCTTCGGCTCTCCGCAGGTGCCCCAAACACTCGCCAACTGTCGAGGCGCGCTCGCCCCGTACGATGCCGTCTACGACATGAGCGGCAACGTCTGGGAGTGGGAAGACAGCTGCGTCGGAGCCGCGGGAATGGGCGACTCGTGCAGGCTCCGCGGCGGCTCGTTCAACAACGGCATGGGCAGCCTCGACTGCGCGACCGACTACAGCGTTCCACGCCAATCGGCGTATTCGAGCGTCGGCTTTCGCTGCTGCTCGCCCTGAGCGCGCGAGAGGGACCGCGCTTTTGCCGCATCGCGGTGGTAGAGCCGCGACTCCGTGAAGACGCGCATCGAGGATCGAAACATTTGGCTGATGTACGCCGCGACGTTTCTGCTCGCGCTCGCGTACGGCATATCGATCTCGCTCATCGGCCTCTTCCTCGACGATCGCGGCCTCGGCAAAGAAGAGATCGGTTCCCTCGCGTCGTGGTTCGCCGCGGGCATCGCGCTCCTCGCCGTGCCGATGGGCGGCGTCATCCGCCGCTTCTCGGCGCGCCGCACGCTCATCACGTCGCTGCTCGGCTACGCGTGCGTCGTCACCGCGTTCCCGTTCCTGCCGAGCTACTGGTCGATCGCCGCCGTGCGCCTCGTCGACGGCGCGTTCTCCGTCGGGGTGTGGGTCAGCTCGGAGACGATCCTGCTCTCTCGCACGGGCAAGTCGAACAAGGCGTTCATCACGAGCATCTACGCGATCGCGATGGCGGGTGGATATGTCGTCGGCCCGTTCATCTCGAAGGCCGTCGTCGGCGTGTCGACGATGACCACCGCGTTCGTCGTCGCGGGCGGCTTCGCGCTCTCGGCCGCGCTCCTCGTGCTGCTCCGCCTCGATCCCGACGTGACCGCGAAGGAGGCGCAGGAAGCAGCGGAGGCGAGCGGCGAGGCGACCGCGGGCGGGCCGAGGACGCCGTCGCTCACGCTCCTCTATCGCATCAAGACGAGCTGCTTCGCGACGTTCTCGTACGGCTATTTCCAAGCCTCGGCGGTGCTGTTCCTGCCGATCTATCTCGTGCACGAGAAGAACGTGTCGACGGATCGCACGATCCTCGTGACGGCGTTCTTCGCGGCCGGGATGCTGCTGTTCTCGAACGTCGCCGGGCGCCTCGGCGATCGCTTCGGGCACCTCATGATGATGCGCGCGATGGCCAGCGTCGGCGCCGTCATGGTCCTCGGCTTCATCTACCTCGACGACTACGTCGCGATGTGTTGCGCGGTGTTCGTCGCGGGCGCGGCGCTCGCGTCGATCTCGCCCGTGAGCCTCGCGCTCCAGGGCGTCGTGACGGCGCGCCACGAGCTGCACCGCGCGAACGCGATGTACAACGTCTTCTACGGAGCGGGCATGCTCCTCGGGCCGCTCACGTCGAGCGCGATCTACGGCGCCTCGGGGCCCTACGTGATGCTGTTCCACCTCGCGGGGCTCTGGGCCGCGTTCGTCGTGATGACGATGGTCTTCTATCGGGACGATCCGCGCGCGCGGCGCGGCAAGAGCGAGAGCGCTACGCCCCCGTCACGGTGACGCGGTTCATCCGCACGGGCGTCCTCGGGCGATCGTCGCCGTCGGTGGGCGTCTTGCCGATGGCGTTCACGACGTCCATGCCCGAGGTCACGCGGCCGAACACGGGGTGCTTGGAGTTGCCGGGCGAGAACCAGTCGAGAAACGAGTTGTGCGCGGTGTTCACGAAGAACTGACAGCTGCCGCTGTTCGGCGCGCCCGTGTTCGCCATCGAGAGCGTGCCGGGCTCGTTCGAGAGCTTCGCGTTCGCGGGGTGCTCGTCCTTGATGGTGCCGTCGGGGCCGTCGCCCGTGCCTGCGCGCGGGCTCTTCGGATCGCGGCTGTGCGGGCAGCCGAACTGGATCATGAAGTTGTCGATGACGCGATGGAAGTGGAGGCCGTCGTAGAAGCCGCTCTTCGCGAGCTTGATGAAGTTGCCAGCGGTGATGGGCATCTTGTCGAGGTAGAGCTCGACCTGGAAGTTGCCGAGGGACGTCTCGCAGAGGGCTACCGGATTCGGGTTCGTCATGGCGCGAGCGTCATCGTTCAATCGAGCGCGGACAAGCCGAAAAACGCGCGCATCGCGCGAGCCTCTTCGGTGCGCGATCCCGAGGCGTCGCGCATGACCGCGCGGCCGTGCGCGAGGGCTGCGGCGCTCCGCTCGAGGGTCCACACGGCGAAGAGCGGGAGCGCGGCGCCTTCGCGCGGGACGACGTCGAGCCGGGAAAG
>JADMIO011711211.1_pt1 | contig 11309 bp, 10 predicted proteins | sample 8958161 | NCBI WGS metagenome assembly JADMIO01 (sample SAMN16585339, study PRJNA669376) | soil metagenome | isolation source: Crop rotation soil | place: USA: Cullars Rotation, Alabama | collected 2011 | reverse complement strand
CTTCGCCCAGCGCATCCGCCAGGCGGCGAGGAAGGGCGCCAAGGTGATGAGCGTCCACGCGCTGCGCGACGACTGGCTGATGCCGATGGGCCCGAGCATCGCCACCGCGCCGAGCGCGTGGCCCGCTGCGCTCGCGTCGATCGCTGCCGCGGTCGCCGCCGCGAAGGGGATCGCTGCGCCTGCCGACGCCGAAGACAACGACGAAGCCAAGGCGATCGCCGCGGCGCTCGCGAGCGGCGAGCAGAAGGCCGTGCTGCTCGGCAACGCCGCGGCGCAGCACGCCGACGCCGACGTCCTCGAGCGGCTCGGCCGCTGGATCGCCGAGCAGACCGGCGCGACGTTCGGCTGGCTCGGCGACGGCGCCAACGCGGTCGGCGCGCAGCTCGTCGGTGCCAACGGCAAGCCGGGTGCGCTCGGCGCCGCGCGGATGCTCGCCGTCGATTCGCCGATCAAGGCATGCCTGCTTCTCAACGTCGAGCCCGCGCTCGACAGCGCCGACGGCGACGCCGCGCGCGAAGCGCTCGGCCGCGCCGAGCTCGTCGTCGCGATGATGCCGTTCAAGCCGCGCGCCGACGATGACGTCGCCGACGTGCTGCTGCCGATCGCGCCGTTCACCGAGACGTCGGGAACGTTCGTCAACGCCGAGGGGCGCGTGCAGAGCTTCCACGGCGTCGTCAAGCCGCTCGGCGAGACGCGGCCGGCGTGGAAGGTGCTGCGCGTGCTCGGCAACCTGCTCGGCCTCGCCGGCTTCGCGCACGAGACGTCGGAAGAAGTCCGCGAGGAGGCGATCGGCGACGCCGCCGCCGTCGCCGCGCGGCTCGCCGCGACGCCTGCGCCGCAGGGACGCATCCCGTTGCCGGCACGCGCAGCGGAGCGCGGCCTCGAGCGGATCGCCGACGTGCCGATCTACGCGTCCGATCCGATCGTGCGGCGCGCGCCTGCGCTGCAGCTCACCGCCGATGCCCGTCCGCCGGTGGTCGGCGTGCCGAGCGAGCTCGCCGCCGAGCGCGGCATCGTCGACGGCACGCCGGTGCGCGTGCAGAGCGCGCACGGCGCGGTCGTGCTGCCTGCGCGCGTAGATCCGTCGCTGGCGTCGAACGTCCTGCGCGTCGCCGCCGCGCATCCGCTCACCGTCGCGCTCGGTCCGATGGACGCGCGCCTCGACCTCGCCGTCGAGCGAGCCGCCGCATCGCTCACGAGCGCGGCCTGAACCATGATCGAGACGATCACCGGCTACGGCCAGACGACGTTCGGCGGCGCCTGGCCGACGCTGTGGGCGCTGACGCGGATCGTCGCCGTCGTCGTGCCGCTGCTGCTGCTCGTCGCCTACCTGACGCTCTGGGAGCGCAAGGCGATCGGCTGGAGCCAGATCCGCCCGGGCCCGAATCGCGTCGGTCCGCTCGGCCTGCTGCAGCCGATCGCCGACGCCGTCAAGCTGATCTTCAAGGAGATCATCATCCCGACGGCGGCCAACCGCGGCCTTTTCTTCCTCGGCCCGGTGATGACGATCATGCCTGCGCTCGCGGCGTGGGCGGTCATTCCGTTCGGCCCCGACAAGGCGCTCGCCAACATCAACGCCGGGCTCCTCTTCCTGATGGCGATCACGTCGATGGAGGTGTACGGGGTCATCATCGCCGGCTGGGCGTCGAACTCGAAGTACGCGTTCCTCGGCGCACTGCGGGCGGCCGCGCAGATGGTGAGCTACGAGATCGCGATGGGCTTCGCGCTCGTCGTCGTGCTGATGGTCTCGGCGAGCCTCAACCTCACCGACATCGTCACCGTCCAGGGCCGCGGCTGGTTCGCGGCGCACGGGCTCGACTTCCTGAGCTGGAACTGGCTGCCGCTGCTGCCGATCTTCGGCGTCTATTTCATCGCCGGGATCGCCGAGACCAACCGGGCGCCGTTCGACGTCGTCGAGGGCGAGTCGGAGATCGTCGCCGGCCACATGATCGAGTACTCGGGGATGGCGTTCGCGATGTTCTTCCTCGCCGAGTACGCCAACATCATCCTCGTCTCGGCGCTGGCCTCGATCATGTTCCTCGGCGGCTGGTACGCGCCGCTGTCGTTCTCGCTCGTCGGCATGCAGACGCCCGAGTGGATCGTCCGCTCGATGTGGTTCTGGAACTGGTTCTGGCTGTTCGCCAAGACGTTCGTCCTCGCGACGACGTTCCTCTGGGTGCGCGCGACGTTCCCGCGCTTCCGCTACGACCAGATCATGCGGCTCGGCTGGAAGATCTTCATCCCGGTGACGCTGGTGTGGCTCGTCGTCGTCGGGCTCGTCATCCAGTCGCCCTGGAACATCTGGAAATAAGAGACCTCGCCATGGCACAGGCGACACCGATCAAGGACTTTCTGCAGAGCTTCATGCTCGGCGAGCTCTTCAAGGGCATGCGCCTCACTGGCCGGCACTTCCTGTCCCGGACGATCACGATCCAGTACCCGGAGGAGAAGACCCCGCTCAGCCCACGCTTCCGCGGCCTGCACGCGCTGCGCCGCTACGACAACGGCGAGGAGCGCTGCATCGCGTGCAAGCTGTGCGAGGCGGTCTGCCCGGCGCTCGCGATCACGATCGAGAGCGAGGTCCGCGACGACGGCTCGCGGCGCACGACGCGCTACGACATCGACCTCACGAAGTGCATCTTCTGCGGCTTCTGCGAGGAGAGCTGCCCGGTCGACTCGATCGTCGAGACGCACATCCTCGAGTACCACGGCGAGAAGCGCGGCGACCTCTACTTCACCAAGGACATGCTGCTCGCGATCGGCGACCGCTACGAGAAGGAAATCTCGGCGGCGAGGGAGGCGGACGCGAAGTACCGCTGACGCGCCCGAAGCATGGACATTCACACCGCGCTCTTCTACGTCTTCTCGGCCGTCCTCCTGGTGGCGGCGTTTCGCGTCATCACCGCGAGAAGCGCGGTGTACGCCGCGCTCTTCCTCGTCCTCGCGTTCTTCAGCGCCGCCTGCGTCTGGATGCTGCTGCGCGCCGAGTTCCTGGCCATCGCGCTCGTCCTCGTCTACGTCGGCGCGGTGATGGTGCTGTTCCTGTTCGTCGTCATGATGCTCGACGTCGACGTCGCGGCGCTGCGCGCCGGCTTCTGGCGCCACTTTCCGGTCGCCGCGGTCGTCGGCGTCGTCATCGCGCTCGAGATGGCGGCGGTCCTGCTGCCGGGCTTTCGCCTGACCGACGCGCCGCAGGCGACCGCGGCGGCGATCAAGCTCGGCAACTCGAAGCTGCTCGGCATCGAGGTCTACACGCGCTATCTCTATCCGCTGCAGATCGCGGCGGTGCTGCTGCTGGTCGCGATCATCGCGGCGATCTCGCTCACCCACCGCGCGCGCAAGGACTCCAAGCACCTCGATCCGGGCCAGCAGGTCAAGGTCAGGAAGGCCGACCGCCTCCGGATCGTCTCGCTCAAGCCCGAAGCGGTGCCGCGCGACGCGCCGAGCGACGCGCCCAAGCCCGTGGGGGACCGCCGATGAGCCTCGGTCCGGTGACGCTCGGCCATTACCTCTCGGTCGGCGCGATCCTGTTCGCGCTGTCGGTGATCGGCATCTTCCTCAATCGCAAGAACCTGATCGTGCTGCTGATGGCGATCGAGCTGATGCTGCTCGCCGTCAATCTCAACTTCGTCGCCTTCTCGTACTACCTCGGCGACATGGCGGGGCAGGTGTTCGTCTTCTTCATCCTCACCGTCGCCGCCGCGGAGTCGGCGATCGGCCTCGCGATCCTGGTCGTCCTGTTCCGGACCCGGTCGACGGTCGCGGTCGACGAGCTCGACTCGCTGAAAGGCTAGCGATGGCGCCCTCACGCTCACTTCGTTCGCCGCCCCCCGAGGGCGTTGCAGTGCCCTTCGCGCGGCCGGGCGGGCGCTGATGGCGACGGCGCTCTCTCCCGCGCTCCTCACCGTCGTTCCGACCGCGCCGCTGGTCGGCGCGATCGTCGCCGGCTTCTTCGGCAAGCAGGTCGGCCGCGCCGGCGCGCACACCGTCACGATCCTCGGCGTGCTCGTCTCGTTCGTGATCTCGTCCTGGGTGCTGTGGCAGGTCGTCACCGAAGGTGCGCGCTTCAACGGCACGGTCTACGAGTGGATGCGCATCGGCCAGCTGAAGATGGAGATCGGCTTCCTCGTCGACGGCCTCACCGCGATGATGATGACCGTCGTCAGCTTCGTCTCGCTGATGGTCCACGTCTACACGATCGGCTACATGGCCGACGACCCCGGCTACCAGCGCTTCTTCAGCTACATATCCCTCTTCACGTTCTCGATGCTCATGCTCGTCATGAGCAACAACTTCCTGCAGCTCTTCTTCGGCTGGGAGGCGGTCGGCCTCGTCTCGTACCTGCTGATCGGCTTCTGGTACACGCGGCCGACCGCGATCTTCGCCAGCCTGAAGGCGTTCATCGTCAACCGCGTCGGCGACTTCGGCTTCGTCCTCGGCATCGGCCTGATCGTCGCGTTCGCCGGCACGCTCGACTACCGCGAGGCGTTCGCGCGCGCCGGCGACCTCGCGCAGACGACGTTCCCGGCGACCGACTGGCGGCTGATCACGCCGATCTGCATCTGCCTGTTCATCGGCGCGATGGGCAAGAGCGCGCAGTTCCCGCTCCACGTCTGGCTGCCCGACTCGATGGAAGGCCCGACGCCGATCTCTGCGCTGATCCACGCCGCGACGATGGTGACGGCGGGGATCTTCATGGTCGCGCGGATGTCGCCGCTGTTCGAGCAGTCCGACGTGGCGCTGTCGTTCGTGATGACGATCGGCGCGATCACGGCGCTCTTCATGGGCTTCCTCGGCGTCGTCCAGAACGACATCAAGCGCGTCGTCGCGTATTCGACGCTCTCGCAGCTCGGCTACATGACGGTCGCGCTCGGCGCGTCGGCGTACTCGGTCGGCGTCTTCCACCTGATGACGCACGCGTTCTTCAAGGCGCTGCTCTTCCTCGCCGCCGGCTCGGTGATCATCGGCATGCACCATGACCAGGACATCCGCAACATGGGCGGCCTGCGCAAGTACATGCCGATCACCTGGATCACGTCGCTGATCGGCTCGCTGGCGCTGATCGGGACGCCGCTCTTCGCCGGCTTCTACTCGAAGGACTCGATCATCGAGGCGGTGCACGCGAGCCACCTGCCCGGCGCCGGATTCGCGTACTTCGCGGTCGCCGCGGGCGTCTTCGTCACCGCGTTCTATTCGTTCCGGATGTACTTCCTCGTCTTCCACGGGCCGGAGCGCTTCCGCAACAAGCCGCATCCTGCGCCCGAGCACGAGGCCGCGCACGACGCGCCGGCAGGCGAGGGCGCCGACGCCCACGCGACGCACGGCGAGCCCGACCCCCACGCGCGCGACGTGCACGCCGCCGGGCCGCACGAGTCGCCCGCGGTCGTGACGTTGCCGCTGGTCGCGCTCGCGATCCCCTCGGTCGTGATCGGCGCGATCACGATCGGGCCGATGCTCTTCGGCGACTTCTTCGACGACTCGATCGCCGTTCTCGGCGAACGCCATCCGGCCATGGAGGAGCTCAAGAGCGGATTCCGCGGCCCGCTCGCGATGGCCGTGCACGCCCTCACCGGGCCGATCTTCTGGCTCGCGCTCGCCGGCGTCGTCGCGGCCTGGTTCCTCTACCTGCGCCGGCCCGAGCTGCCGGCCGCGATCCAGCGGCGCTTCTCGGGCCTGTACAAGCTGCTCGACAACAAGTACTACTTCGACTGGTTCAACGAGAACGTCCTCGCGCGCGGCGCGCGGCTCGCCGGAATGGGCCTGTGGCGCGGCGGCGATGTCGGCGTCATCGACAACATCGTGATCGACGGCTCGGCGAGGACGGTCGGCGCCTTCGCGGTCCTCAGCCGGCAGCTGCAGAGCGGCTATCTCTACTGGTATGCGCTCGTCATGATCGTCGGCGTGATCGGCCTGATGACGTGGCAGCTGTGGCCGTTCCTCGCCAATTTCGTCGGCCGCTGAACCCCCCGGGCAAACAACAACAACATGCCTCTCCTCAGCATCGCGATCTGGCTGCCCATCGTCTCGGGAGCGCTGCTGCTCGCGTTCGGCCGCGACGACCGTGCCGACGCGGTGCGCTGGGCGGCGCTCGTCGCGTCGGTCGCGAGCTTTCTCGTCACGATCCCGCTCGTCACCGCCTTCGACCTCGGCACGGCGGCGATGCAGTTCGTCGAGAAGCACGCCTGGATCTCGCGCTTCAACGTCAGCTACACCGTCGGCGTCGACGGCATCTCGGTCTGGTTCGTCCTGCTGACGGCGTTCACGACGCCGATCGTCGTCATCTCCGCGTGGAAGGTGATCGCGGAGCGCGTCAACCAGTACATGGCGGCGTTCCTGATCCTGTCGGGGCTGCTCGTCGGCGTCTTCTGCGCGCTCGATGGCCTTCTCTTCTACGTCTTCTTCGAGGCGACGCTGATCCCGATGTATCTGATCATCGGCGTCTGGGGCGGGCCGCGGCGGGTCTACGCGGCGTTCAAGTTCTTCCTCTACACGCTCGCCGGTTCGCTGTTGATGCTGGTCGCGCTGATCTATCTCTACTACAAGTCGGGTGGCAGCTTCGACATCCTCGTCTGGCATCGGCTGCCGTTGTCGATGTCGGCGCAGGTCGCGATCTTCTTCGCGTTCTTCTTCGCCTTCGCGGTCAAGGTGCCGATGTGGCCGGTGCACACGTGGCTTCCCGACGCGCACGTCGAGGCACCGACCGGCGGCTCGGTCGTGCTGGCGGCGATCATGCTGAAGCTCGGCGCGTACGGCTTCCTGCGCTTCTCGCTGCCGATCACGCCCGACGCGAGCCACCGCTGGGCCTGGTTCATGGTCGCGCTGTCGCTGATCGCGATCGTCTACATCGGCCTCGTCGCGCTCGTCCAGCACGACATGAAGAAGCTCGTCGCCTACTCGTCGGTGGCGCACATGGGCTTCGTGACGCTGGGCTTCTTCATCTTCGACGCCCAGGGCCACGGCAACGAGCTCGCAGTCTCCGGCGGCATCGTCCAGATGGTCTCGCACGGCTTCGTCTCCGGCGCGATGTTCCTGTGCATCGGCGTCCTCTACGACCGCGTCCACTCGCGCGAGATCTCGGCCTACGGCGGCGTCGTCAACACGATGCCGAAGTTCGCGACGCTCGCCGTCCTGTTCGCGATGGCCAACTGCGGACTGCCGGGAACCGCCGGGTTCGTCGGCGAGTGGATGGTGATCCTCGGCACCGTCAAGGTGAGCTTCTGGATCGCCGCCGCGGCAGCGACGACGCTGATCTGGGGCGCGGGCTACACGCTCTGGATGGTCAAGCGCGTCTACTTCGGCGGCGTCGCCAACCCCGAGGTCGGCGCGCTCGCCGACCTCGACCGCCGCGAGCTCGCGATGCTCTCGATCATGGCCGCCGCGGTCCTCGCGATGGGGATCTACCCGAAGCCGTTCACCGACGTCATGCACACTTCGGTCGTCGAGCTGCTGCGCCACTCTTCGGTGCCGAAGCTCGTCCCGTGACGGACCACTCATGAACTGGCAAGCCGTCTATCCCATCCTGCCCGACATCACGCTGCTCGTGCTGGCGTGCGTCGTCGCGCTCACCGATCTCTGGTGGCCCGGCAGGGACCGCATCATCACCTACTGCCTCGCGCAGGCGTCGCTCACGATCGTCGCGCTCCTGCAGCTCTGGTACTTCTGGGGTGGCGCGACGTACTACGCGATGCAGCGCATGGTCGTCGCCGACCCGATGGGACACCTGCTCGGGCTGTTCGCGACGATCGCGATGATGACCGCGCTCGTCTACGCCCGGCCGTACGCCGCGAGCCGCGAGATGCTGCGCGGCGAGCTCTTCACGCTCTCGATGTTCTCGCTGCTCGGCATCCTGGTGATGGTCGCGGCGAACAACTTCCTCGTCGTCTACCTCGGCCTCGAGCTGATGTCGCTCTCGCTGTACGCGCTCGTCGCGATGCGCCGCGACGACACCGGAGCGACCGAAGCGGCGATGAAGTACTTCGTCCTCGGCGCGCTGGCGAGCGGCTTCCTCCTCTACGGCCTGTCGATGATGTACGGCGCGACCGGCTCGCTCGAGATGAACGAGGTCTTCAAGGCGATCGGCACCGGCCGCATCAACCGTGCCGTGCTCGTCTTCGGCACCGTCTTCGTCGTCGCCGGGCTCGCGTTCAAGCTCGGCGCGGTGCCGTTCCACATGTGGGTGCCCGACGTCTACCAGGGCGCGCCGACGGCGATGACGCTGCTCGTCGGCGGCGCGCCCAAGCTCGCCGCCTTCGCGATCACGATCCGCCTCCTCGTCGAGGGCATGATCGGTCTCGCCCTCGACTGGCAGCAGATGCTGGTGCTGCTGTCGCTCGCGTCGATGCTGCTCGGCAACCTCGCCGCGATCGCTCAGACCAACATCAAGCGGATGCTCGCCTACTCGACGATCGCGCAGATCGGCTTCATGCTGCTCGGCCTCTGCCCGGGAGTCGTCAGCGGCAACACGGTGTCGGCGTCGAACGCCTACAGCTCGGCGATGTTCTACGTCGTCACCGACGTGCTGACGACGCTCGGAACGTTCGGCATGATCATGCTGCTGTCGCGCACCGGCCACGAGGCCGAGCGCATCGACGACTTCCGCGGCCTGGCGCGGCGAAGCCCGTGGTTCGCCGGAGTGATGGCGATCTTCATGTTCTCGCTCGCCGGCATCCCGCCGACGGTCGGCTTCTACGCCAAGCTCGCGGTGCTGCAGGCGCTCGTCTCGACCAACGTGCCCGGCTTCGTCTGGCTCGCGATCGCGGCGGTCGTGCTCTCGCTGCTCGGCGCGTACTACTACGTTCGCGTCGTCAAGGTGATGTACTTCGACGACCCGGTCGACCTCCATCCGGTCGAAGGGACGCGCGACGTCCGCATCCTGCTCTCGTTCAACGGCGTCGCGGTGCTCCTGCTCGGCATCCTTCCCGGCGGATTGATGCAGCTGTGCGCGCAGGCGATCGTGCAGATGTTCGCGACCTGAGCATGCCTCGCACCGGCGACAGCGAGCATCTGCGCGAGCGCCTGGTCGCGCCGGTCGACGCCTGGCGCGGCGCCTTCCTCGACGTCCGGCGCGACCGTGTCGCGCTTCCCGACGGCTCCGAGGCCGAGCGCGAATACATCGTCCATCCCGGCGCCGTCATGGTCGTGCCGCTGCTCGGCGACGATCGCGTCGTCGTCGAGCGGCAATGGCGCTACCCGATGGCGCGGGCGATGCTCGAGTTCCCCGCCGGCAAGCTCGAGCCGGGCGAGCCCGTGCTCGAGTGCGCCGTCCGCGAGCTCGCCGAGGAGACCGGCTATCGCGCGAGCGAGTGGGCGCGCGCCGGAGTTCTCCACAACGCGATCAGCTACTCGACCGAAGGCATCGAGGTCTGGTTCGCGCGCGGCCTCGAAGCCGGCGAGCGCCGGCTCGACGTCGGCGAGTTCCTCGACGTCTTCTCGCTGTCGATCGACGAGGTCGACGAGGCGGCGCGGTGCGGCGAGATCACCGACGCGAAGACGCTCGTCGGGCTGCTCTGGCTCGCCAACTGGCGCGCCGGCCGCTGGTCGCTGCGGTGGGCCAACGTCGCCGCGAGGTGACCATAATGCGGCCATGAAGGTCTTCAACCTGCGCTGCGGCAAAGAGCACGCGTACGAAGGCTGGTTCGCCTCCGAGGACGACTTCGTCTCGCAGCAGGAGCGCGGCATCGTCGCGTGCCCGCTGTGCGGCGACACCAACGCGGTGCGGCTGCCGAACGCGTCGCGTCTGCAGCGCGCGCGCCAGACGCCGCCGGCCGACCAGCAGTCGACCGAGACGATGACGCTGCAGTCGCAATGGCTGCGCGCGGTTCGCCACGTGCTGAGCTCGACCGAGGACGTCGGCGAGCGCTTCCCGGAGGAGGCGCGCCGCATCCACTACGGCGAGGTGGAGGAGCGCGGCATCCGCGGCCGGGCGTCGAAGGAAGACGCCGACGCGCTGCGCGAGGAGGGCATCGAGGTGATGGCCCTCCCGCTCCCGGACGCCGTCAAGGGCCCGGTTCAGTGACGCGCGACCGCGTCGAGCACCAGGTAGCGTGAGTCGGCGAAGGCGCTGAGCAGCGCATCGCCGTCGCGGTCGAAATCGAACGCCTCGCCGCTCCGGAGGACGATGTCGCGCAGGTCGCCGTCCTGCGTGATCCAGATGGCGCCGCTCACCACCTCGACGCGGCGACCCGGTTCGGCGTGCAGCCGGCGGACGTCGTTCTTCGCCAGTCGGCGGGTCCCGTTGAGCAGGTCTTGGTTCATGGTCTGACTCCCGGTAGCATGAACGCCATGCATGAAGCGGGGCTGCAACGGTCGGTCGCCCGTCGCCGCCTTGAGGCGAAGCTTCTCGCTGCGGCTGCGCCGGGACAAGCGGTCTTTGCGAATGCCTTGCATGCGCGAGAAGCATGCGAAAGGCAGCCGACGTGAGCCGCGGCGCGTACGACCTGCCGCCGCTCGACGCCCTCGTCGCCTTCGAGAGCGCGGCGCGTCACCTCAGCTTCACGCGCGCCGCCGACGAGGTGGCGCTCACGCAGTCGGCGGTCAGCCGGCAGATCCAGGCGCTCGAGCAGCAGCTCGGGGTCGCGCTCTTCCGCCGCCTTCACCGCGCGATCGCGCTCACCGACGAGGGTCGGACGCTGCAGCTCGCCGTCGTCGACGCGCTCGTCCGGCTCGACCGCGCGACGCGCGAGATCCGCCAGGCCGATCGCATCAAGGCGGTGATCGTGACGACGACGGCGGGCTTCGCCGGCCTCTGGCTCATCCCGCGCCTGTCGGCGTTCGTCGCCGCGCACCCGGGGATCGACGTGCGCATCACGACGAGCTACGAGCTCGTCAACCTCGAGCGCGACGCGGTCGACGTCGCGATCCGCTACCGGCCGATCGACGTCGCCTTGCCGGCAGGCTCGATGACGCTCTTCGGCGAGACGGTGTTTCCGGTCTGCAGCCCGAAGCTGCGAGCGAGCAAGGCCGCGCCGCTGCGCGAGCCCGCCGATCTCGCGCAGCACATCCTGCTCAGGATGGAACGCGACAACAGCGACCAGTTGCTCGACTGGGATCTCTGGCTGCATGCGCTCGGCGTCGCCGACCTGAAGCCCGCGGGAATGCTGCACTTCTCGTCGTACGACCAGATCATCCAGGCGGCGATCGCCGGGCAGGGCGTCGCCCTCGGCCGGATGCCGCTGCTCGAGCGCCAGCTCGCCGAGCGGCAGCTCGTCGCGCCGTTCCGCAAGAGCCTCGTCTCGCCGCGCGGCTACTGCGTCATCGTCTCGACGCGCTCGGCCGAGCGCGCCGAGGTGCGCGCCTTCGTCGACTGGCTC
>JADMIO011283504.1_pt1 | contig 11310 bp, 9 predicted proteins | sample 8958161 | NCBI WGS metagenome assembly JADMIO01 (sample SAMN16585339, study PRJNA669376) | soil metagenome | isolation source: Crop rotation soil | place: USA: Cullars Rotation, Alabama | collected 2011 | reverse complement strand
CCCGCCAGCAGCGCCGCGACCACGTCATCCAGCATGATGCCGAGGCCGCCATGCAGATGTTCGGCTTGCCGCACCGGCCACGGTTTCCAGATGTCGAACAACCGGAACAGCACAAAGGCAAGCGCGAACCCGGTGAAGGAAACCGGCGCGAAGGCGCAGGCGATCCATTGCCCCGCCAACTCATCAATCACGCATTCGCTGGGATCGAACATCTTTGTCTGTGTCGCGTAGAGCTCCGCGGCCCAGGCGCCGACCGCCAACGCCACAATGCCTGCCAGCAGCAGAAAAAAGCGGCCAGCCGACCAAGCAATCAGCCAGGCAAAGGGCAGGGCAAGAATGCTGGCCACCGTGCCCGGCGCGTAACGCGAATGGCCGGCGCCGCCCAGCGTAGCGATCGCGCGCGCGGTGCGGTTCACAGACGCGACAATCGGATGGTCGCGACCGCCTGCGCCGCCAGTCCCTCGCCACGGCCGGTGAAGCCGAGTCCCTCCGTTGTCGTGGCCTTCACGCTCACCCGCGAAACGTCGGTGTGAAGAATGTCGGCGATGCTGGCACGCATGGCGTCACGGTGGGGCGCCAACTTGGGACGCTCGCAAATCACGGTCACATCGCAATGCACGATCGCACCACCCGCGTTACGCACCAAGTCGGCCGCGTGCTCCAGAAACCGACGCGAGGGTGCCCCCCGCCAGCGTTCGTCAGAAGGCGGAAAGTGCTGGCCAATGTCGCCCGCGGCAAGCGCGCCCAGAAGAGCGTCGGTCAACGCATGCAATCCGGCATCGGCGTCGGAATGGCCCTCCAATGCGTATGTGTGCGGGATGCGAACGCCGCAGAGCCAGAGATGATCGCCGGCGGCGAAGCGGTGAACGTCAAATCCCATTCCGGTGCGCGTTTCTGTGCTTCCGGCAAGCAACCGCTCCGCCATGTCCAAATCCTGTGCGGTGGTGATTTTGAAATTGATCTCGTCGCCCGCAACCGCGGCAATCGCAACGCCTGCGTGCTCGGCCAGCGAAATGTCATCGGTGGCGTTGCCGCCGGCAAAGCGCTCATGCGCCTCGCGGATAGCAGCGAAGGCGAAACCTTGCGGGGTCTGCGCCCGGCAAACTCCTTCGCGAGGCAGTGCTGAACCCACATGTCCCTCCTGCATCCGCCGCAATGAGTCCGGGACAGCCAACAGCGGCAGAACCGCCTCGGCGCCGCTCTTCAGAGCAGCGGCAACGGCCTCGATCAGCGTGGCCGACACAAGCGGCCGGGCAGCATCGTGGATGAGGATGAAATCCGGAGGATCGTTGGACAGTGCATTCAAACCTCTGCGGACCGATTCCTGCCGTGTGCCGCCACCGATCACGGGATCAGAAAGGAGCAGTCCTGTGGTGGCCTGCTCATAAGAGGCTGCATGATCGTCGCCGATTACCACCTGGACCGAGGTGATGGTTGGACAGGCGAGGAATGTCTCCACCGAGCGCCGGAGCATCGGCACACCCGCGACCGGCCGATATTGCTTGGGAAGCCCGTCACCGACCCGGCTTCCGCTGCCTCCAGCCACAATCAGCGCTGCCGTCCGCGGCATTCCTCCTCCAGACAAATCCGGCCGTTCGGATACGGCAAAGGCCAAGGCCTGAAAAGCCGGGATATAGGGTCGTTTTGGGAGTATGGCGTTGCAGCAACGCGATATTCTTGCAACAGTCGGGGCCGCGCGGCTACAGTGAATAGCTGCTCATGCCGCCACACGCGGCGGCACCAATCACGGGCTGGTATGGCGACGACAAATGCTCTCGAGTTCTCACCCGTGCGCAGCCCGCCCGGCTGGAGGATGCTTTCGCGCCCCACCCTGGTTGCTGTCGCGGTGGCGATGCTGGCCGCGGCTTCGGGCCTCGTAACGTATGCCGCCATCACCGGACCTATCCCGTACCGACCGAGCCATAGCGGACTTTTCGGTCTTATCCTGCTGAACGTCCTGCTGGTCGGCACTTTAGGCGCCGTTATCGCCTGGCGGCTGGCGCGATTGTGGTCCGCAAGACGTTCCGCCGCCGCGCGCCTGCACATTCGCCTGGTGGGGCAATTCGCCATCGTGGCGATCGTGCCCGCCATTCTTGTGGCCGGCTTCGCTGCCGCGATCGTCAACCTGGGTGTAGAGCAGTGGTTCTCACCCAAGGTGAAAAGCGCCCTCGGCAACGCGGTGAATGTCGCCCAGCGCTATGTGCATGAGCAGCAAAGCGTCATCGTGGGCGATTCATACGAGATCGCCAACAGCATCGAGCACGATCCAGAATTGTTCGACGAACACAACCATGTTCGCCCCGATCTGCTGTTCACCAAGCTTGCAACCGTCACCAAGGAACGCGGTCTGCAGGCCGCCTATATTCTGGATTCGCGAGGACAGGTGCTGGGCAGCACCAAACAGCGCTTCCTGCCCGATCTGCGGCCGCCTTCGGTCAGCGACATTGCTCAGGCCAGCCGCGGCACGATTGTGATCGACGCCAATTCCAAAATCGGCAATGCGAAGATCGGCGTGGTAAGGGCGCTGATTCGCATGCAGGCATTGAACGACGCCTATCTGTTGGTGGTGCGCACGGTCGATCCCAAAGTGCTCGCCTACTACCAAAATACCGTCAGCGCTGTCTCGGAATACAAGCGGCTGGACAAGGACCGTTCACAAATACAGCTGCTGTTCGCCGCGATTTACGGTGTGGTATCACTGCTGACGTTGCTCGGTGCCATCTGGCTGGGATTATGGGCCGCCAATCGCCTAGGCAGGCCCGTCGCCAAGCTGATTGATGCAGCGGAAGAAGTCTCGCAGGGCAATCTTAAGGCGCGCGTTGCGGTGGAACGCGGAGACGACGAGATCGGCGTGCTGGGCCGCACATTCAACCGAATGACCGCGCAGCTTGAGGCCCAACGAATGGAGCTTGTGGCCGCAAATCGACAGATCGATGCTCGCCGCCGCTTTACTGAGGCCGTTCTCGCAGGCGTCAGCGCCGGCGTGATCGGGCTTGATGCGGAAGGACAGGTGACGTTGGTCAATCGCGCGGCGGCGCGGCTTCTCGACGCCGCGCCGGAAGAGTTGGAACAGCAGCACTATGCGGAAGCTGTGCCTGAATTGGCGGCGCTGATCCGCCATGCCATCCAGGAGCCGGTGGGACATGCGAGCGGCGAGGTCACCGTTAAGCGTGCGGGAAAGGTGCGAACACTCAGTGTGCAGGTGGAAGGCGAAACGGGGGAGGCTGGTTATATCGCGACTTTCGACGACATCACGGATCTGGTGTCGGCGCAACGCACGGCCGCGTGGGCGGATGTGGCGCGCCGCATCGCGCATGAAATCAAGAACCCGCTGACACCGATCCAGCTTTCCGCCGAACGGCTCAAGCGCAAATACCTGAAGGAAGTCGAGACCGATCCCGAGATCTTCCAGCAATGCACCGAGACAATCATCCGGCAGGTTGGAGATATCGGCCGGATGGTTGATGAGTTCTCATCATTTGCTCGGATGCCGGCGCCGCAGCTTAAGCGGGAGATCGCACAGGAGCTTCTGCAGCAGTCGGTGTTTCCACAGCGCGTGGCACATTCCGCCATCGCCTTTGATCTACGCACTCCTGAAACACCGGTCTATGTGGAATGCGACGGGCGGCTTATCGTGCAAGCCCTTACCAATGTGCTCAAGAACGCTGCAGAAGCGATTGAAGCCCGTCGGGAAAAGGGCGACGACGCGCCGGGCGCAATTCACGTGAGTCTTGAGGCCCAAGGCGACCACTTGATATTCTGCATTTCCGATAATGGAATCGGCCTGCCGCCGGAACATCGTCACAGGTTGACCGAGCCCTACGTGACCACGCGTGCGAAGGGCACCGGGCTTGGGCTCGCGATCGTGCGCAAGATCGTCGAAGATCATGGTGGCGAAATCAGCCTGTCCGATCTTGGGGAGGACGAGCGCGGCGCCGAGGTCCGGCTGCGCTTGCCGCTGCAACAGAAAAAACCGCATGAGACGGAAAGGAACGGGAGAGGGGATGAGCAAGAACGGATCGCCAATCGCGCCTGACATTCTCGTCGTGGATGACGAGCAGGACATTCGCGAACTGGTTGCAGGCATTCTCGGTGACGAAGGCTACGGAACCCGTGTGGCGGCGGATGGCGACGCCGCACTCAATGCCGTGCGCGCGCGTCGGCCGCAGTTGGTCATTCTGGATATCTGGCTGCAGGGCAGCCGCATGGACGGCATCCAGGTGCTGGATGCGCTGAAGCGCGACGATCCGGATTTGCCCGTTGTCATGATCAGCGGTCACGGGACCATCGAAACTGCTGTCGCATCCATCAGAAAGGGCGCGTATGATTTCATCGAAAAGCCCTTCAAGGCCGACCGTCTGGTGCACGTCGTGGAGCGGGCGCTCGAGGCTGCACGTCTGAAGCGGGAGGTACAGGAGCTGAAGCTTCGGGTGGGGGACGAGGCCGAATTCACCGGCACCTCGTCGGCGGCGTCGCAGTTGCGTCAACTGATCGATAAGATCGCGCCGACCAACAGCCGGGTGCTGATTGCCGGGCCCGCAGGTTCCGGGAAGGAAGTGGTCGCGCGTCTGATACATACGCGATCGCGACGCGCCGGCAATGCGTTTGTTGCCATCAACTGCGCCACCATGGCGCCGGATCGCATCGAAGCGGAGTTGTTCGGCGAGGAGAGCAGCGAGGGTTCGCGAAAAACGGGCCTGTTCGAGCTTGCGCACAACGGCACACTATATCTCGACGAAGTAGCCGATATGCCGCTCGAAACGCAGGCCAAAATCCTGCGCGTGCTCGTCGACCAGACGTTCCTCAGAATTGGCGGCACCACGCGGGTGCAGGTGGATGTACGAGTCATCTCCTCCACCACGCACGACTTGCGCAGCGAGATCGCCGCCGGCCGTTTTCGCGAAGATCTGTACCACCGGCTGAACGTGGTGCCGGTGCGCGTGCCAGGACTGGCGGAGCGCCGGGACGATGTGCCGCTGCTGGTGAGGTATTTCATGAAGCGGCTTTCTGCGGCATCCGGCATGCCGGTGCGTGAGGTCGGCGATGATGCGATGGCGGTGCTGCAGGCCCACAACTGGCCCGGCAATGTGCGCCAGTTGCGCAACATGGTCGAACGGCTTTTGATTCTCGCCAGCCCGCCGATCTGGGTGGCGATGCGCCGTGGAACAATGGCGGGCGCGATCTCGTCATTTCGCTTCCCTTGCGCGAGGCGCGGGAGATCTTCGAGCGCGAATATCTGCTGGCGCAGATCAATCGCTTCGGAGGCAACATCTCGCGCACGGCCACTTTCATCGGGATGGAGCGTTCGGCGCTCCATCGCAAATTGAAGTCGCTCGGCGTCGGCCCCAGCAATGGCAAAGAGCAGCAGTTCAACGCATGACGTCCGCGCCTCACGGCTGGCCTGAGCGCACACCGGTCGGCCGCATCGCCTATGTGAACGGACGCTACCTGCCGCATGCCCGCGCCGCCGTGCACATTGAAGATCGCGGATTGCAGTTTGCGGACGCCATATACGAAGTGGTTGGCGTGGTGGACGGCCGCTTTCTGGACGAAGAATTGCACCTCGACCGCCTGCAGCGTTCGGTGGGCGAGATCGGCATGGCGATGCCGATGGGCCGGACGGCGCTCAAGCTCATCACCCGCGAGATGGCGCGGCGCAATCGCGTGCGCGACGGACTCATATATTTCCAGGTGACGCGCGGGGCGGTGCGGCGCGACCATGCCGTGCCGGACGCGCCGCCGCGGCCCACGCTCATCGTCACCGCGCGCAGTCTCGCTGCCACGGCGATCGAGCAGCGGCGGCAGAAAGGCATCCGTGCGATCAGCCGCCCCGATGAGCGCTGGGCCCGTTGCGACATCAAATCCACAGCTTTGCTGCCCAACATTCTGGCCAAGACCGCGGCGCGCAACGCGGGCGCCTTCGAAGCCTGGCTGGTGGATCGCGACGGCAAGGTCACCGAAGGCGCCTCGACCTCGGCCTGGATTGTCACCAAGGAGGGCAGGGTGGTGACTCGCGATCTTTCCAACGCCATCCTGCCGGGCGTCACCCGCCGGGTGATTCTCAAGGCGGCGGCCGAGGCGCAAATCCCTGTCGAGGAACGGAAATTCACGCTCGATGAGGCCTTCGCCGCCCGCGAGGCGTTCATTACGGCGGCCGCCCTGGGTGCCACGGCGGTGGTGGACCTGGATGGCCGGCGGATCGGCGACGGGACACCCGGTCCGCTGACGCGCCGCATACAGGAACTGTATCGGCACGCCGCCTTTACCGAGGAAGCCTGACAGGACTGTTTCGCCTCGAATTTCGCCTTTGCCGCAAATCGCCCTATGCTGCGACTCGCTTCGCAACGGGGCGAGCAGAAGCGGAAAAGCGGGTTCGAGTATGAGCGAAAAACAACAAAACCTGCAGGACACTTTTCTGAATGCCGTGCGTAAAAGCAAAGCGGCGGTGACGATCTTTCTGGTCAACGGCGTGAAGCTTCAGGGAAACATCACGTGGTTCGACAATTTCTGCGTTCTTCTTCGCCGCGACGGGCAGGCGCAGCTCGTGTACAAGCACGCGATCTCGACGGTGATGCCGCTGGGGCCCATCCAGCTGATGGAGCAGGAGACCGCGCCGGCGGCAACAGCAGCGCTGGAACACGCCTGAACCGCAACGCCGCAAAGCAGCGACGCGGCGCGCGGCTGCACACGGCCTTTGTTATCCATGTCGAAAAGAAAGCGCGCGAGCGCGGCGAGCTGCGCGATGCGCCAGCGCGTCTGGCCGAAGCGGTCGGTCTCACGCAAGCCATCGGCCTGAGCGTCATCGGCGAACACATCGTGCCGCTGTCGCGCCCCACGCCCGCAACGCTCATCGGCTCCGGCAAGGTGGAGGAGATCGCCGCGGAAGCGCGCGGGCTGGAGCCGGAAGTCATCATCGTCAATGCGCAGCTCTCGCCGGTGCAGCAGCGCAACCTGGAGCGCGCCTGGAACACCAAGGTGCTGGACCGCACCGCGCTCATTCTCGAAATATTCGGCGAGCGGGCGCAGACGCGCGAAGGCCGCCTGCAGGTGGAGCTTGCCCATCTCACATACCAGCGCTCGCGGCTGGTGCGATCGTGGACGCATCTGGAGCGCCAGCGCGGCGGCTTCGGATTCCTGGGCGGCCCCGGCGAAACGCAGATTGAAACCGACCGCCGCCTCATCGGCGAGCGCATCGCCAAAATCAAGCGCGAGCTGGAAGAGGTGAAGCGCACGCGCGGCCTGCATCGCACCGCGCGCAAGCGCGTGCCGTATCCGGTGGTGGCGCTGGTGGGATACACCAATGCGGGCAAATCCACGCTGTTCAATACGCTGACGAACTCCGGCGTGCTGGCGAAGGATCTGCTGTTCGCCACCCTCGATCCCACCATGCGGGGCCTGAAGCTGCCGGACGGCCGCAAGGCGATCCTCTCCGACACGGTGGGCTTCATCGCCGATCTGCCGCACGAACTGATCGCGGCGTTCCGCGCCACGCTGGAGGAGGTGCTGGAAGCCGAAATCATTCTGCACATTCGCGATGCCGCCCATGAGGAGACGGAAGCGCAGCGCGCCGATGTGCTGAAGGTGCTCACCGAGCTTGGTATTGAAGGCGAGGGCGAGCGGCCGATCCTCGAAGTGCTGAACAAAATCGATCTGCTCGATGGCGAAGAGCGGCGGACTTTGCTGGCGCGGACGAAACGGGGCGGGCCGGTGGCGATCTCCGCGCTTACGGGCGAAGGGGTTGCCGAACTGCTGGCGCGCATCGGCGAAGCGTTGAGCGCCGGCGAAACCGTGTACCGCCTGCGGCTTGATCCGGCCGACGGGGCGGGGCTCGCCTGGTCGTACAAGCACGGCCGGGTGCTGGAGCGGCGGGACCGTGCCGACGGGCTGTGGCTCACCGTTGCGGTAGACCCGGAAGAGATCGACCGCTTCATCGCCCGGTTCGGCGAGCGGCTTTCGCTGCAACACGCGCTGCGCCGCGCCTCCTGACTCCGGATGCGCGTGCGCACAGTGCAGCGCTCGGGCCTCTCGATCAGGTAGACAACCCGCATTCGCGGTTTGGGCAGCACGGCGCGCAGCAGCGCCATCTCGGCCTTGATGGTGCGCACATAGCAGGCGAGGGCGCGCCGGAATTCCTGGAACTCGGCGATGTGCGAAGCCGAAGTGGATGAAACGGATGCCGTCTACATGCTGGGAGCATGCGCGGCATTCGTTTCCTATTTGCTTGCACGTGCGCGATCCTAATTAATGAATCCTCAAATGGATCGGGTATTGCCCAGCGCTGGGACAAATGTCAGTTCGGCGCAAATCCGGTCACCCCTGCGGGCGGACGGCGCGCGTCAGGTCGTTGATGGCGGTGGTGAGCGACAGCACTTCCTTTTCGCGCAGCTCGTCTATTTTCTGGTGCAGGAGCTCGATCTCCAGCTCGGCCTTCACGTTGATGTTGTAATCGCTCTCCGCCTTCTTGCGGTCAATATCCTGTTGCCGGTTCTGGCTCATCATGATGAAGGGCGCCGCATAGGCGGCCTGAAAGGAGAGGGCGAGGTTCAACAGAATGAAGGGGTAGGGGTCCCAGCGCTGCACGTAGGCGGTGATGTTCAGCACGATCCAGAAAAACAGGATCAGCGATTGAACGATGATGAAGCGCCAGGAGCCCATGGTGGCGGCAACCCGGTCGGCGATTCTTTGCCCCATGGTGAGGCGGTCGGAATCGCTGACAGCAGCACCCTTCGCGCGAAACTGCCGGCGCACGGCGCGCAATTCGTCGAGCAGGCGCGCTTCTGCTTCGTGCAATCTTTGCTGAGTCTGTGCGCCCATCCCGCCCGCCTCCTTTGGGAGACGCCAAGGTCGCCGATTCCTTCAGCCGGTGGCAATCCTCGAAGAGCGGGCGCGCGGGCCATTCCATAAGGGTTGTCGTGCCGCCCAGCGAGTCAGATTGTGTTTACGGCCTGGGGGTAATCTTCACCGGCGGCAAACCCGGAGCACGCATGGCGGACATGACCAGTGTTGCACCCAGCAAGACTACCGTTGCGATGGGCGTGCTGAGTATGGCGGTCGGCATCATTCCGCTGCTGGCGATGAACGGGATTCTGCCGCGCCCAATCTCACCGCAGGCCGACCCTGCGCCATTGTGGATGGGTTGGCTGATCGGCGCCGCGTTTGTCGGCGCCGGACTGAACATCACCATGCGCGGCCTGTTGGGCGGCGCCAGCGAGTCCAGCGGCGCGTTGCCCACCAGCGCGCCGCGCGCGTTGCGCCTGGCAAACGAGACGATCGCAGTCGGCATCGTGGGCGCGCTGGCGCTGAGTTTCAGCTGGGTGGCGTTCGGCCCGGGCCCGCGGCATTTCTCGGTTGGTTTCAACGGACTGTGGCTGCGCGGATTCGGTGGCGGCGAGATGATGGGGCGCGTGGCTTTTGGCTTTGGCGCGATGCTGTTCTGGCTCCTGACCGCTGCGTTCGCCGTCGCGATGCTACGCAAATGGCGACGATAGCTGCGGAACAGCGCGTCGCGCTTCGGCCATAATGCGCGGATAGAGCAGGGCGCGTGTCGCTGACCGCGCGAGGGGCGCGCCGTGCTGAATCGCAGAGAATTGGTGATTGCTTCCGCGGCGTTGCCGTTCGCGGCCACGGCGCACGCGCAGCCCAATCCCTTTGCCGCGCTGGAAACCCAGCACGGCGGACATTTGGGCGTGGCGGCGCTCGACACCGGAACCGGCAAGCGGCTCGCCCATCGCGCGGGCGAACGATTCCCCATGTGCAGCACTTTCAAGCTGCTGGCGACGGCGGCAGTCCTCCGCAAAGTGGATCTCGGCACGGAGAAGCTGGCCCGGCTCATTCCGTACAGCAAGGCGGACCTGCTTCCATATGCGCCGGTGACGCGCGCCCATGTGGGCGAGGGGCACCTGCCGCTCGGCGCGCTGTGCGAGGCGGCGATGGCGTGGAGCGACAACACGGCCGCCAATCTGGTGGTTGCGGCGCTCGGCGGGCCAGGCGCGGTGACGCAGTATGCGCGCGCGCTTGGCGATCCGGTGACGCGGCTCGATCGCATCGAGCCCGCGCTCAACGACGTCAAGGCCGGCGATGTCCGCGACACCACCAATGCGGCCGCCATGCTCGCCGACATGCGGAAAGTGGTGCTAGGCGAGGCGCTGTCGAAAGCCTCGCGCGCATTGCTCACCGACTGGCTGCTGAAGTCGCAGACCGGAAAGGCGCGGCTGCGGGCCGGGCTGCCGCAAGACTGGAAGGTGGGCGACAAGACCGGCAGCAGCGGTGGCGGGCAGACCAACGACATTGCGGTGGCGTGGCCGCCGGGCAGGGCGCCGATTGTGATCACGGCCTACTTCGACGGCTCGCATGCCTATCCGGAATCGCGCGAGGCGGTGCTGGCCGAGGTGGGGCGCATCGTGGCGAAGGCGTTCGCCCGCTAGCCGGCTTGGGCAAACGTGCGGGAATATTTCGTTTCAGCACGCGTCAAAGGGTTGAGGGGCTCGTATCGAGCGGGAGGATTTCCATGCGTCTTCGGGCCGTCTCACGCGCCGTGTTGCTAACATTTGTTGCGAGTCTCGCCATTGCCGAAACGGCGGCGCAGGCCAGCGGCAACTTCAAGGTTCTCTACAGCTTCACGGGAAAGCTGGATGGCGCCAATCCGCACGGCAGCCTCCTTCGCGACTCATCGGGCAATCTCTACGGCACCACGGTGCAGGGCGGCTCCGGCGGCTACGGCGTGGTGTTTCGCCTGTCGCCGGACGGCACAGAAACGCCGCTCTATTCTTTCAGTGGGGGTGAAGACGGGCATTACGCGTACGGCGGCTTGGTCCAGGACAAGACCGGTAGCCTCATCGGCGTGACGATCTTCGGCGGCGCTTACGGCGAGGGCAATGTGTTCCAGCTGGACTCCAGTGGAAAGCTGAACGTGCTGCATGCTTTCGCAGGCAGGCCGGACGGCTCGACGCCCGACGAGGCTCCGGTCTTGGACAAGGCAGGGAATCTGTTCGGTACCACACCGTATGGCGGGTACGGCCCCGGCACCGTCTTCAAGCTGGCGCCGGACGGCACAGAGACCATCCTGCACAATTTCGCCGATGGCCAGAATGACGGCGCCTATCCCTATGGCGGCGTCACCATGGATGCGAAGGGGAATCTCTACGGCACCACCAATGACGGTGGCTCCGGCGGACTGCAGCAGGGCCCGGGCATCGTCTACAAGCTTGCGGCCAGCGGAAAATTCCGTGTGCTCTACCATTTCGATGCGCAGGCTCACGGCGGTTATCCGGCCGCCCCACCGGTGCTTGACCCAAGCGGCAATCTTTACGG
>JADMIO010928717.1_pt1 | contig 11310 bp, 8 predicted proteins | sample 8958161 | NCBI WGS metagenome assembly JADMIO01 (sample SAMN16585339, study PRJNA669376) | soil metagenome | isolation source: Crop rotation soil | place: USA: Cullars Rotation, Alabama | collected 2011 | reverse complement strand
GAGATCGTCTCGCCGGGATACCACTTGTGCTTGCGCACGCGGCGGCTCCACTCCTCGTCGGGGACGAGGCCCGCCTTCTCGCCGGGGACGTCGACGCCGGTCTCGCTGCCGAAGCCGAACAGCCGCGCGTACTTGGCGATGCGCTCGATGCCGAGCCGCTGCCCGACGTTGTAGAAGTAGACGTCGCAGGAGTGCTTGAGCGCCAAGCGCACGTCGACCGAGCCGTGCCCCTCCGGCTTCCAGCAGCGGAAGCGGCGGTTGTAGAAGACCGCCGAGCCGGGACAGAAGAAGCGCGTCTCGGGCGTCACCACGTGCTCGGAGAGGCCGGCGAGCGCCATCACGATCTTGAAGGTCGAGCCGGGCGACAACGCGTTCTGCACCGAGCGGTTCTGCAGCGGGTGCATGCGGTCGCTGATCAGGCGCGTCCAGTCGTCGGGCCGCAGCCGGCGCGCGAAGAGGTTGGGGTCGTAGGACGGCGAGGAGGCCATGGCGAGGATCTCGCCGTCGCGGGGGTCGAGCGCCACCACGGCGCCCACCTTGTCCTGCAGCATGCGCTGCGCCGTCTGCTGCAGGTCGAGGTCGATGGCGAGCTGCAGGTTGGTGCCCGGAGTCGGCTGCTTGGGCGGATACTCGTCGACGGCGCGGCCGCGGCTGTCGACGACGAGCACCCGCTCGCCGTCCTGGCCGCGCAGCGCCGGCTCGAACTGGCTCTCGACGCCGCGGCGGCCGATCATGTCGCCGCTCTTGTAGTTGCCGGTCGCGATGTCCGACTCGTTGGCCTCGGCGAGGTAGCCGAGCACGTGCGCCGTCTGCTCGCGGTGGCGGTAGAGACGCAGCTGCTGCACGTCGACCTCGAACTCGGGGTGCTCGAGCGAGGCGAGCTCGAAGCGCGCCACCTGCGCCAGCGTGAGGTTCTCGGCGATGAGCGCCGGCTCCATCGGCCGCTCCTTGCGGTGCTCGGCGAGCAGGCGGTGCAGCTGCAGCGGGTCGGTCTCGAGGATCGCGGCGGCGAAGGCGAGGCTCTTCTTGAGGTCGATCGTCGTCTCGGGCTCGAGCAGCAGGTTGTAGCTGGGGACGTTCTCCGCCAGCGGCCGGCCGGCGCGGTCGTAGACGACGCCGCGCGGCGCCCGGATGGGGAACCGCCGCAGCCGGTTGTTCTCGGCGAGCTCGCGGTACTCGGGCCCGCGGATGCCCTGGATCACCCAGTACATCCCCGCCACGCCGGCGAGCGCCACGCCGACGATGCCGGCGAGCACCCGCACGCGGGTGGCCATCGCTTCGCGGCGCTCGCGGGTGCGGACGACGATCGTCATTGGACAACCTCAAAGGGAAGTTTCCATGTCCGGCACCGCGTCGCCATGCCCTTCATTGTGCAACACCGAGACCACAGAGCGATGGGCTTTACATGACTTAAGGCCGTTAGCATTGCTGGCGGCCGAATCTACGCATCGTATCGGTCGAGCCCAGGCGCCTCGGGACCAGCGTCAGCTGGCACAGACGAGAAGGGCCCTGCCGTGGCAGAGCCCCTTCGGATCTCAAAGTGAGATCGGAGAATGCTTCGGACGCGGTGAACCTCCAGGTTGAAGCCGAGTTCTTACGAGAGGAAGTACAGCTCAGTCTCGATAGCATCGGGAGAACGCCCGAGGAACAGCTTCTTCCCTTCGCTGTCCTTTTGCTTTAGCAGGGCATAAGTACCCATGGCGCGAGTAAAGATCTCGGTCATGGACCTGTTTTCCCGTTCGGCCAGTTCCTGAATCAGTGCGGCTACGCGGTCGGGGACGTTGAATGTCATCCGCCGGATGGAGCTCTGCGGCCCCTGCGGCACGTCTTCATCAACCAGCCTCGGCTTCGTATTCGCTGGCACTAGGTAGTCACCTCCTTTCGCCTGGGCTTCTCCGCGGCACCTCGCCGGCACCGCCGGCGCATATTGTGCGCATGATGTCCACAAAAAACAAGTGCCCTTGTGATATTGTCACGCGTGTTACAGTTGTTCTGATGGACGACTGTGGTTCTCATTCTGTGCTGCTAGCATATGCGGTGGGCCGGGGCCATGGCCCAGTCGCGACCTGCGATGGGAAGGAGGTGAAGAGCGCGTGGCAGACCCCAACCAGCACCGGCAGCAGAGACCAGCCCTGCCTGAAGAACGGGCATCGCCAAACACGCAGCTGGTTCTTCTGTTCCTCGGACTGGCGGGTATGGGGGAAAGGCCAACTCCTCCGCAGCCAGAACCGCTAAGCGCGTTTCAGGTGGTCATGATGATCCTGGCCGTGAATGCCGGCATCATCCTGACCGCGACCCTGCTTCTGCGTCTTCTCGGCCGAGGCTGACCCGATAACCAACGGCAAGCCGACAGGAGCAAACCGCCCAGAAAATACGTCCCGCCCCTCACACGCTCGGAACGGGTACCCCTCTCCCCAGCGAGGGGTACGCCCTTTTTGGGGCTGAGAATCCGCGACTTAGCCCTACTCGGTCGCTCGGTCGTGAGTGTCTCTCTGGCGGCAGTCTTTAGCGGAACCGCAAGGTCCGCGCCCGCCGCCGCTGCCAGGAGCTCCACTGGGTGCGGGCCCGCGACTCCATGCCGATCAGAGCGGCGCCGAGGAGGGCGGTCATCAGCACCTTGCCGACGAAGGAGCCGATCGACGGCATCGGCGCGTTGCCGCCGACGAGCAGGCGCAGGAGGACGATCAAGACGACCTGCTGGAGCGCCGCCGCGGCGGCGAAGACGAGCACCCGCGCCGCCTGCTGGCCGACGACGATGCGCTGCGCGGCGAGCGCGACGCCGTAGCCGACGAGGGTGTCGGCGAAGGCGTGGAGGCCGAAGAGGCCGCCCGAGAGGCCGTCCTGGAGGAGGCCGGTGGCGGTGCCGATGAGCTCGGCGCCGACGGGGCCGGTGCGCATCGAGTACCAGACGACGACGACCAGGAAGGGGTCGACGACGCGCGGCAGGAGCGGCGACACGCTCACCCCCACGAGGTGCACCAGGTAGGCGGCGACGAGGGCGACGAGGAACCTAACGAAGGTCACGCGACAGGCTCTCCGAGATGGCGCGGGCGTCGGGCACCGCCGGCAGCAGGTAGACGTGGTCGAGCTTGCCGAAGTCGACAGCCGGCACCACCGTGACGTGGTGGAAGAGCTGCGTCCCCGGCTTGACGGCGCTCACCGCGCCGACGGGGAGGCCGCGCGGGTAGATCCCGTCGATGCCGGCGGTGACGACGCGGTCGCCCGGCCGCACGTCGGCCTGCAGCGGCACGTAGTCGAGCACCAGGCCGTAGCGGCTGTCGCCGCGCGTCACTCCCTGGCGGCTGGTGCGCTCGACCATCGCTCCCACGGCGGAGGCGCGGTCGGTGATCAGCTGCACCTTGGCGTAACCGCCGCCGGTGGCGATGACGCGGCCGACGAGGCCGTTCTCGGCGACGACCGGCTGGTCGCGCTGGGCGCCGCGCTCGCCGACGTAGACGAGCAGGCTGCGCAGCCAGGAGGAGTGGTCGGCATAGACGACGTCGGCCACCTGCAGCGGTTGGTCGTGGCGCCGCGCGTACTGCACCGCCTCGCCGAGACGGAGATAGGCGCCCTCGACGGTCTGCAGCCGCAGCAGCTGCCGCTGCAGGTCCTCGACCTGCCGGTGCAGCTGCTCGTTCTCCTTCATCACCCGGCGGCGGAAGCGGAAGCTGGAGCCGATCGAGCCGATGCCGCGCTCGGCGCCGGTGACGCCGTGGGCCATCGGCCCCAGCATGCCGACCGCGGCGCCGGAGAGCAGCGCCCCTTCGCTGCCGCGCTGCGATGCCTGGCGCGAGAGGAGCAGCAGCTCGCCGAGGAGCAGCAGGATGAGGAGCCAACGCGCGGCGCGACTGCCCATCAGTGCTGCGATCCTCCGGCGGTGTGGCAGGTGCGCACGGCGGATCGGTGCGCCGAGCGCACCCTACAGGATCGACACCTTGCGCAGCAGGTTGATGTCCTCGAGCACGCGGCCGGCGCCGAGCACGACGGAAGCCAGCGGATCCTCGGCGAGAACGACGGGCAGGCCGGTCTCGTCGCGCAGGCGCTGGTCGAGGTTCCGGAGCAGCGCGCCGCCGCCGGAGAGCACGATGCCGCGGTCCATGATGTCGGCGGAGAGCTCGGGCGGCGTACGCTCGAGCGCCTGGCGCACGGCGTCGACGATGGTGTCGACCGGCTCCTTGAGCGCCTCGCGGATCTCCTCGTCGGTGATGAGGAGGTTCTTGGGCACGCCTTCGACGAGGTCGCGGCCCTTGATCTCCATCTTGAGCGGCTCCTTCAACGGATAGGCGGAGCCGATCTCCCACTTGATCATCTCGGCGGTGCGCTCGCCGATGAGCAGGTTGTACTTGCGCTTGAGGTACTGGATGATCGCGTCGTCCATCTCGTTGCCGGCGACGCGCACCGAGCGGCTGTAGACGGTGCCGGCGAGCGAGATGACGGCGACGTCGGTGGTGCCGCCGCCGATGTCGACGATCATGTTGCCCGAGGGCTCGGTGATCGGCAGGCCGGCGCCGATGGCGGCCATCATCGCCTGCTCGACGAGGAAGACCTCGGAGGCGCCGGCGCGCTCGGCGGAGTCGCGCACGGCGCGCTTCTCCACCTGGGTGATCTCGGAGGGCACCCCGATGACGATACGCGGCCGCACCAGCCGCCGGCCGCCGTGGGCCTTGCGGATGAAGTGGTCGAGCATCTTCTCGGTGACCTCGAAGTCGGCGATGACGCCGTCCTTCATCGGCCGGATGGGCTCGATGTTGCCGGGGGTACGGCCGAGCATCTCCTTGGCCTCGGCGCCCACTGCCTCGATCTTGTTGGTGACCTTGTTGATGACGACGACCGAGGGCTCGCGGACGACGATGCCGCGAGAGCGCGCGAAGACCAGGGTGTTGGCGGTCCCGAGGTCGATCGCCAGGTCGTTGGAGAAGTAACGGAGAACGGAAAGGATAGGCATTGGCGCGCGTCCCTGCATTCCTGGCGCCAGCGGCGCCCTGCTTGTCGTGATTGCGCCCGAAAGCGCGGTTAGAGGCTTTCCACGAACACTCGCGCCTGGCGGGTGGCCTGGTTGCCGGCGGCGTCGACCGCCTTGACCTGGAGCACCGCCCACCCCGACGCGGCGAGCTGAATGGTCTTCTTGAAAGCGCCGTCGGCTTGCACCGTCACGCTCTCGTCGTTGATCGCCACGGTCGCTCCCGGCTCGGTGTGGCCGGTGACGATGAAGATCGAGCCGTAGGACTGCACGGATTGCACCTGCAGCTCGGGGGGCTGCTTGTCGCCGGAGCCCTCGCCCGAGCGGCCGGAGACGATGCGGAAGCGTCCCGGCGCGCTCCACGGGCCGCGCACGTTGCCCGCGGCGACGGCGGCCACCCGCCAGAGGAAGGTGCCGTCGCCCTGGATGCCCAGCGTCGCCGCCGTGCCGCGGCGGTCGGCGACGTCGATGACGTTGTCGACGAACAGTCGGTTGCGCGAGATCTGCAAGGCGTAACGCTCGCCACCCGGCACCCCCTCCCAGACGAGCCTGAGCTGTTTCTGCGTGTCGGAGTCGAAGTCGGCGTTTTCCTCGGGCCGCTGCAGCCGCGGCGCGTCGGGCAGCGTCTCGACCGGCGACAGCTTGCCGGCGCTCTGCCGCACGGACTGCAGCGCCTGAACCTGGCGCGTCTCACGGCCGCTCCTGACCTCGACCTTACCGCGGTAGGCGGAGACCCGGCCTTCGCGCTTGCCCTGGTCGTAGGAGACGACGGCCGAGGACTGGTCGGCGACGATCGCCTCGGCCTGCGGCGTCGCCACCCGGCTGCTGCTCTGCGCCGTGTTGAGGTCGATCCAGCCGTACTGGAGCTGCACCTTCTTGCCGCGCTCGCCGGGGTTCCTGGCCGAGACGAGGAAGAGGGTGTCGGGCCGCACCGTGTAGAGCGTGCCGTCGCCGAACATGATCTCCGCCGAGCCCGAGGCGCCGGTCTTCACGTAGTCGCCCGGACGCAGCATGACGCGGGTGCGCGCCTGCTCCCAGTCGCCGCGGTCGGCGCGGCGGAACTCCACCCGTCCCTGCACGGCGATGAACTGGCCCTCGCCGCCCTCGCGGTCGTTGCGCGAGGCGTCGAGGAGCGAGCGCAGCATCTCGCGGCTGCGCTCGGCCTTGAAGAGGGCGCCGTCGTATTGGGCGCGGGCGTAGAGCGAGCGCGCCTCCTCGATGCCGTTCCAGGCGGCCTCGTACTCGGTCTTGAAGCCGGCGAGGCTGCTCTCGTTACGCAGCCGCTGGTAGAGCACCCGCGCGTCGTCGATGGCGCGCGCCGCCTCGCGCTGGTTGGCGTAGTGCTCCCAGGCGCGGAAACCGATGTAGCCGGCGCCGGCGACCACCAGCATCAGCACGAAGATCCCCCAGCCGCGGAGCGTGTCGACCGAGACCTTGTACCAATCCCGGTGCTTGCCGGGGTTGCTTCCGGGGCTCAACTCGCGGCGCCTCCAACCGGCGCGCAATATAACACCTGCCCCGAGGCGCCTCGCCGGCCGCTGGCTGCCTGTGCTTGCCGCCACTTGCGGCCGGCTGCTACAGTCCCCCGCCCCCGCCACCGACCCTGCAAGGAAAGGCACCTCCATGCTGCAAATGCTGCGCGACTCCATGAAGTACCTGGCCTGGATCCTCTGGGTCGTCATCGCCGTCTTCGTGCTCTTCGTCTTCGTCGACTTCGGCCGCAGTAGCCGCAGCGGTCCAGGGGGCTCCACGACCGCGGCCACCGTCGCCGGCAAGGCCATCACACGTCAGGAGTTCGATCGCGAGAGGCAGCAGTTGGAGGACCGCATGCGCCAGCAGCTGGGGGAGCAGTACTCGCCGGAGCTGGCGGCGCAGCTGCAGCTGCCCATGCAAGCCTTGAACCGCCTGGTGAGCAACCGCATCCTGCTCGCCGAGGCCGACCGGCTGGGCCTCGCCGTCTCCAACGACGAGCTGCGCCGCTACATCGTGAGCCTCCCCGCCTTCCAGGACGGCCAGGGCAACTTCGTCGGCGCCCAGCAGTACCAGCGGGCGGTGCGCCGTCTCGGCTACACGACGGAGACCTTCGAGCAGTCGGTGCGCGACAGCCTGGTGCTGCAGCGGCTGATCGGCGCCCTCCAGGGCTCGATCGTCGTCTCCGACAAGGACGTCGAGGAGAGCTACCGGCAGCAGAACGAGAAGACGAAGCTGCGCTACGTGATGGTGCCGTTCGACATGTCGGCCGGCCAGCCGGCGCCCAGCGACGCCGAGCTCCAGGGCTGGTACGACCAGCACCGCGAGGACTACCGCCTCCCCGAGCAGCGGGTCGCCGACTACCTGCTCGTCGACCAGGCGAAGCTGGAGCAGTCGATGCCGCTGACCGACGCCGAGCTGCGCGCCTACTACACCGAGCACCAGCAGGAGTACTCCCAGCCCGAGCAGGTGCGCGCGCGGCACATCCTCGTCGAGACCGAGCCGCAGGCGCAGGCGGCGCTCCAGCGGCTGCGCGCCGGCGAGGACTTCGCCAAGGTGGCGAAGGAGCTGTCGACCGACAAGGGCTCGGGTGCCAACGGCGGCGACCTCGGCTGGTTCGGCCGCGGCCGCATGGTGCCGCCCTTCGAGCAGGCCGCCTTCGGCGCCAAGATCGGCGAGGTGGTGGGGCCGGTGAAGAGCGACTTCGGCTATCACTTGATCGAGGTGCAGGAGCGCCGCGCTGCGGTGACGAGCTCGTTCGAGGAGGTCAAGCCGGCGGTGAAGATGCGCCTCGCGGCGGAGCGCGGTGGGACGCAGGCGGAGGAGCGGGCGAAGACGCTCGCCGCCGAGATCAAGAAGGCCGGCGCCAACGCGCGGCAGAAGATGCAGGAGCTGTCGACGCAGCCAGGGCTCGAGGTGGGGAAGACCGAACCCTTCAGCCGTCAGGGCACGGTGGCGCCGCTGGGCGCCGCGCCGGCCGTCAACGCCGCCGGCTTCGAGCTCGCCAAGGGCGGCGTCTCGGAGGCGATCCGCACGCCGCGCGGCTGGATCGTCATCCACGTCGCCGAGGTCAAGCCGCCGCGCGTGCCGCCGATGAACGAGGTGCGCGAGGAGGTGCGCCGCGCCGTCGAGCAGGACAAGCGGCGCCAGCAGACCTTCGCGCGTATCGCCAAGGCGCGCACCGACGCGGGTCCGGGCGCCACCCTCGACGCCATCGCCGAGAAGCTCGGCGTCGCCGCGCAGGACACGCCCGAGTTCGGCCGCGGGCCGTCGGTGCCGGGGATCGGCTACGCGCCGGAGCTGTCGAAGGCCGCGAGCGCGGCGCCGGTGGGAACGCTCACGGGCCCGGTGGCGGTAGCGAGCAGTGCCGTGCTCTACCAGGTCTCGGCGCGCACCGGTGTCGACCCGGTGAAGCTGGCGGAGCAGAAGGACTCGCTGCGCGAGCAGCTCGAGCAGGAGCAGATGAACGCCCTCTTGACCTCGCTGATCAACCAGCGCAAGCAGGAGGTCGGCGTCTCCTACGACCCGAAGCTGCTCGAGGCGATCCAGGCCGCGGGCAAGCCGGGCATGCCGAGCTGAGTCTCACCAACCCCTGACCCCCCTAGCCCACGGCCTCGCTGACGCTCGGGGCGACAGGAAGACCTGTCGCCGCCGCCGCGCGGCCCGCGGGTCCCCCCCTGCCCCTGTAGGTGCAGGGGGCGTCCCCACCCGTTCCCTCGCCGTAGCCATCGTTTGGCGGTGAGCGTTCTCTCGTAGAGTGCGAGTCGCGATGAGCGACCAGCCGCAACGTCCCGCCACCCGGGCCGTGCACGCCGGCGAGCGGCAGCCGATGCCGCGGCGGGCGGCGGCGGTGCCGGTGTTCCAGACGGCGCCGTTCCTCTTCGACAGCGTCGAGGAGCTCGACCGCGCCTTCGGCAGCGGCGACCTCTCCGGTCTCTACAGCCGCTACTCGAACCCTACCGTGCGCGCGGTGGAAGAGAAGCTCGCCGCGCTCGAAGGCGCCGAGGACGCGGTGGCCTTCGCCTCGGGCATGGCGGCGCTCGCCGGCGCGCTCACCGCCGTGCTGCGCTCGGGCGACCTCGTCGTCGCGGCGCGCGAGCTCTACGGCGGCACGCACTCGCTGCTCACCTCGCTCGCCGAGCGTCACCCCGAGGTCGAGCTTTTGCGGCCGCGGCTCGAGGAGCTCGCGGCCGCGGTCGAGTCGGCTTCGCGGTCGCCGCGGGTGGCGCTCGTCGAGACGCCGAGCAACCCCGGCCTCGCCTGCTGCGACATTGCAGCCCTCGCCGCGGCGTGCCGGGCGCGCGGCACCGTCCTCGTCGTCGACAACACCTTCGCCACGCCGGTGCTGCAGACGCCGCTGCTCCTCGGCGCCGATCTCGTCGTGCACAGCGCCACCAAGTACCTCGGCGGCCACGACGACGTGATGGCGGGCCTCGTCGCCGGCAACGGCGAGCGGATGGCGCTCGTGCGCCGCGCCGCCATGGTGGGCGGCGGCTGCCTCGACCCGCACGCGGCGTTCCTCGTCGGCCGCGGCATGAAGACCCTGGTGCTGCGCGTCGAGCGCCAGTCGGCGACGGCGGCGCGGCTCGCGGCGCGGCTCGCCGAGCACCCGGCGGTCGCGGCGGTGCGCTATCCCGGCTTCGACCCGGTGGGACGGCGGCAGATGCGGATGGGCGGCGGCATCCTGTCGCTCGAAATGCGCGGCGGCGCCGAGGCGTTGCGCCGCGCGCTCGACCGGTTGCGCCTGTGGCAACTCATCCCCAGCCTCGGCGGCGTCGAGAGCGGCGTCGGCGTGCCGGCGCTCACCTCGCACCGCTCGCTCTCGCCCGCGGAGCGCGCCGAGCTCGGCATCGCCGAGGGTCTCGTGCGGCTGTCGGTGGGGATCGAAGACCCCGACGACCTCGAGGCCGACCTGCTGCAGGCCCTGGCGTGACGAGCGTCTGCTGCACGTGCGCGCCAGCCGTGCGGCGCGGCGTCGTTCGCCGCCGTCACGCCGGAGGCACGCCGTGATTTCGCATCTTCGCGGCCGGCTGCTCTCGCTCAACCCCGAGCTCGCCGTCGTCGACGTGCACGGCGTCGGCTACGCCGTGTCGCTGCCGCTGCCCACCTACTACGAGCTGCAGCGGCTGCCGCCGCAAGCGGAGGTGTCGCTCTTCGTCCACACCCACGTGCGCGAGGACGCGCTCGCGCTCTACGGCTTCTGGAGCGAGCGCGAGCGCGCGCTCTTCGAGCGGCTCATCACCGTCTCCGGCGTCGGCCCGCGCCTGGCGCGCGCCATCCTCTCCGGCCTGCCCGCCGAGGACCTGCTGCGCGCCCTCGCCGCCGGCGACGTGGCGCGCTTGACCCGCATCCCCGGCGTCGGCAAGAAGACGGCGGAGCGTCTCGTCCTCGAGCTGCGCGAGAAGGCCGCCGAGCTCGCCGCCGAGCCGCTCGCCGCGGCCGCGGCCGCGCGCGAGCCCGACGACGAAGACCTCCTCGTCGCCCTCGTCAACCTCGGCTACCGCCGCGGCGATGCCGAGAAGGCGCTCGGCGACGTGCGCCGCGAGAGCGCGGCCACCGAGGTGCCCGACCTGCTGCGCCTCGCGCTCAAGCGGCTGGCGCGGCTGTAGCCCGGCGAGCTTTGACCGCGCCGCTCGGCCGCGGCGGGGCGTCGGCCACGGACGCTGCAGGTGGGCCGAGACTTCACGGCTGCGCGAGGATCCACTCGAGCACCGGATCGCGCCCGGCGGCGAACTCCTGCCACGTCGGCTCGATGACGCGGTCGGGGACGACGAGGTGCGGTCCCTCTTTCGGCACGAAGGCGTAGTAGCGCGTCGAGTAGGAGACGACGAGGCGCGAGCGCGGCAGCGCCATCTCGTCGTTCTCCTGGTAGCTGTTCGGCCGCTCGCCGATGGGCTCGCCGACGAGCGTGGCGCCGGCCTTTCTCAGGTCGACGGCGTTGTTCATCGCCGCCGAGAAGGTGCGGTTGCCGACGATCGCGTAGACGCGCAGCTGCGGCCGCTTCGCGAGCTGGGCGACGAGGTGCTCGCGCCCCTCCGTGTAGTCGCCGCCGCCGTTCTGCCGCAGGTCGATGACGAGCTTCTTTGTCGGCTGCGCGTCGACGAGCTTCCAGAGTGCGCGCGCATTCGACTTCAGCTCGTCGTAGCCGCGGAAGACGACGTAGACGGTCTTCGCCTCGGCGAGCGCGGTGACGACGAAGTCTTCCTCGGGCCGCTGCCGATAGAGCGGCAGCTCTCCCGCCGCCGGGAGCCACGCGGGAGGCGGCTGCGCCGGCACCGCGGCGAGCTCGACCGTGCGCTCGCCGCCGCCGCCGTCGAGCGCCACGGTGACCCGGGCGCGCCGCGCATCGCCGATGACGCCGAGGCCGTGCAGCACCTCGG
>JADMIO010792891.1_pt1 | contig 11310 bp, 9 predicted proteins | sample 8958161 | NCBI WGS metagenome assembly JADMIO01 (sample SAMN16585339, study PRJNA669376) | soil metagenome | isolation source: Crop rotation soil | place: USA: Cullars Rotation, Alabama | collected 2011 | reverse complement strand
AGGTCGCGTACCTCGAAGCGGCGGTCACGGCGGCGCGTGGCGGGGAGATCGGGGCGCTGGTGACCGCGCCCATCTCCAAGGCGCAGGTGAAGTCGGCCGGCTTTGCGTTCCCCGGCCACACCGAGTTCCTCGCCGAGCGCCTGGGCGCCGCCGAGCACGCCATGATGTTCGCCGGCCCGCGCTTGCGCGTCGTCCTCGCCACCATCCATCTGCCGCTCGCCGAGGTGGCGCGCCTCCTCCGCTCGGATGCCATCGCGCGCGCCATCTTCCTCGGCGGAACCGCGCTCGTCCGCTATTTCGGCGTCGCGCGCCCCCGGATCGGCGTCCTCGGCCTGAATCCCCACGCCGGCGAAGGCGGCTTGTTCGGAGACGAAGAGGCCCGCGTCGTCGCTCCCGGGATCGCTTCGGGACGCGCCCGCCTCGCCGCCGCCGGCATCGCCGCGAACGTCGCCGGCCCGCTGGTCCCGGATGCCGCCTATCGCGAAAGCTACGACCTCTTCGTGGCTCTCTATCACGACCAGGGCTTGATTCCCGTGAAGCTCCTCGATTTCGAGGACTCCGTGAACGTGACCTTGGGCCTGCCCATCGTGCGCACGTCTCCCGACCATGGCGTGGCCTACGGAATCGCAGGCGGCGGGCATGCCCGAACCGGTAGTTTTTCGGCAGCTCTCCGTCTGGCCGACGAAATGACAAAAATGGTAGGATGAGGGCCTAGCCGCGCGCGCACCTGTCGGCGCGGTCCTTAATGGACAAGATCGTCGTCAAAGGCGCCCGCGAGCACAACCTCAAGAACATCGACGTCGAGATTCCGCGCGACAAGCTCGTGGTCATCACCGGCCTGTCGGGATCCGGCAAGTCGTCGCTCGCCTTCGACACCATCTACGCCGAAGGCCAGCGCCGTTACGTCGAGTCGCTGTCGGCCTACGCCCGGCAGTTCCTCGAGCAGATGGCCAAGCCCGACATCGACTCGATCGACGGCCTGTCGCCGGCCATCTCCATCGAGCAGAAGACCGCCTCGAAGAACCCGCGCTCGACGGTCGGCACGGTCACCGAGATCTACGACTACCTCCGGCTCCTCTACGCGCGCATCGGCCACGTGCACTGCTGGAACTGCGGCAAGGAGATCTCGAGCCAGACGGTGCAGCAAATCGTCGACCGCGTCCTCGACCTCCCCGAGGGCGCTCGCTTCTCGGTCCTGTCGCCGATCGCGCGCGACAAGAAAGGCGAGCACAAAAAAGAGCTCGAGGACCTGCGCAAGCAGGGCTACCTGCGCGTCGCCATCGACGGCGACCTCATCGATCTGGCCGAGGCGGGCATCCCCAAGCTCGACAAGAGCAAGGCGCACACCATCGAGGTCTACGTCGACCGCCTGGTCAAGAAAGAGGGCATCCGCCAGCGGCTCACCGACTCGGTCGAGCTCGCCTTGAAGCTCGCCGACGGCGTGGTCAAGATCTCGCCGCTCGAGGGCGACGATCTGGTCTTCTCCGACAAGTTCGCGTGCATCACCTGCGGCATCTCGTACCCGGAGATCACGCCGCGCCTCTTCTCGTTCAACAACCCGCACGGCGCCTGCCCCTCGTGCGACGGCATCGGCGCCAAGATGTTCTTCGATCCCGACCTCGTCGTGCCCAACGACGAGCTGTCGTTGCGCGAGGGCGCCATCGAGCCCTGGGAAAAGCGCAACGCCAGCTTCTTCCAGGGCATCCTCGAGGCCATCGCGGCCCACTACAAGATCGACATGTACACCCCGTGGGGCAAGCTGCCCGAGGACGTGCGCGAGCAGATCTTGTTCGGCTCCAAGGGCGCCGAGATCGAGTTCTTCTTCGAGAAGGCCGGCAAGCGCCACACCTACAAAAAGGAGTTCGAGGGCGTCATCGCCAACCTCGAGCGGCGCCTGTCGGAGTACGAGCGGCGGCGGCGCGAGGAGGGCGGCAACTTCGAGGAGAGCTTCGAGCAGGTCTACGAGGAGTTCCACCGCTACATGAACAAGTCGCCCTGCGACGAGTGCCAGGGCACGCGACTGCGCAAGGAGAGCCGCAACGTCAAGGTCGGCGGGCGGGCCATCCACGAGGTCACCGGTCTCGCCATCCGCGGCGCGCACGACTTTTTCACCGGCCTCGAGCTGAGCAGCCGCGAGAAGGCCATCGCCGAGCGCATCTTGCGCGAGATCACCGACCGCGTGACCTTCCTCATCAACGTCGGGCTCGACTACCTGACGCTCGACCGGCCGGCCGGCACGCTGTCGGGCGGCGAGGCGCAGCGCATCCGCCTGGCGACGCAGATCGGCTCGTCCCTGGTCGGCGTGCTCTACATCCTCGACGAGCCGTCGATCGGCCTGCATCCGCGCGACAACAGCCGCCTCCTCGAGACCTTGGTGCGCCTCCGCGACATGGGCAACACCGTCCTCGTCGTCGAGCACGACGAGGAGATCATGCGCGCCGCCGATCACATCATCGACATGGGGCCGCGCGCCGGCGTGCACGGCGGCCGCATCGTCGCCTGCGGCACGCCCGAGGAGGTGCAGAGCTCGACGGCGTCGTTGACCGGCGGCTACCTTTCGGGCCGGCGCGGCATCGCCATCCCCAAGCAGCGCCGGCAGACCTCGCAGAAGTACCTGACGGTGCGCGGCGCGCGCGAGCATAACCTGAAGAACGTCTCGGCGCGCTTTCCCATCGGCCTTTTCACCTGCGTCACCGGCGTGTCGGGCTCGGGGAAATCGACGCTGGTCATCGACACCTTGCTGCGCGGCCTGAAGACGCGCCTCGGCACATCGCGGAGCGCGCCCGGCAGCCACGACGGCATCGACGGCACGCACCACATCGACCGGGTCATCGACATCGATCAGTCGCCGATCGGGCGGACGCCGCGCTCCAACCCGGCGACCTACACCGGCCTGTTCACGCACATCCGCGATCTCTTCGCCGGGCTCCCCGAGTCCAAGGCGCGCGGCTACAAGGCGGGCCGCTACTCCTTCAACGTGAAGGGCGGCCGGTGCGAGAGCTGCCAGGGCGACGGCATCCTGCGCATCGAGATGCACTTTCTCCCCGACGTCTACGTGCAGTGCGAGGCCTGCGGCGGCCGGCGCTACAACCGCGAGACGCTCGAGGTGCGCTACAAGTCGATGAACATCGCCGACGTCCTCGACATGACGGTGGCCCAGGCCTGCGACTTCCTCGCCCACATCCCCAAAATCAAGCAGAAGCTCGACACCCTGAAGGACGTCGGGCTCGGCTACATCACCCTCGGGCAGGCGGCGACCACGCTGTCGGGCGGCGAGGCGCAGCGAATCAAGCTCTCCAAGGAGCTCGCCAAGAAATCGACCGGGCGCACCCTCTATATCCTCGACGAGCCGACGACCGGCCTGCACTTCGACGACATCAAGCAGCTCCTCGAGGTCCTGAACCAGCTCGTCGACCAGGGCAATACCGTGGTGGTGATCGAGCACAACCTCGACGTGGTCAAGACCGCCGACTATGTCGTCGACCTCGGGCCCGAAGGCGGCGATGGCGGCGGCCACATCGTCGGCCTCGGCACGCCCGAGGAGATCGCGCGCTCGCCGCAGTCGCACACCGGACGGTTCCTGCGCAAGGTCCTCTAGCATGCGGCCTTTCAGCGTCGCCGAGGCGGCGGTCTTCCTCGCGATCGCCTTCTACGGCCTGCTCGTCGCCGGCCTGTTCGGCTACCGAGGCCCGCTCGTCGTCGGCTTGACCGAGGTCCTCTGGTTCGCGCTGCCGGCGGGGCTGGTGGCGTGGCGCCGCGGCTTCGGGAGCACGATCGGTTTCGTGGCGCCGCGCCCACGCGCGCTCGCCGGCGCCGTCCTCGTCGGGGCGTCGGGCTGGGCGTTCCTCGCCACGGTGGTCCTGCAGGTACAGGAGCAGCTGGCGCCGACGCCGCCGGCCCTCGAGGAAGCGCTGCGTCGAGCCGTGACCCCCGACCTCCTCGGGATCGTCAATGTCGTCCTCCTTCCCGCACTCTGCGAGGAGATCTTGCTGCGCGGCGTCGTGAGCTTCGCGCTGGCGAACCGCTTCGGGCGCGTCGCTGGCGTCGTCGGGTCCGCCGTCCTCTTCGCGCTCCTCCACTTCTCCCTCTACCGGCTCGCCCCCACCTTCCTCCTCGGTTGCTCGTTTGGCGCCATGGCCATCGCCACCGGCTCGATCATTCCGTCGATCGTCGCGCACGCGCTCAACAACGGTGCCCTGTGGCTGCTTTCGGCGTACCCCGGATTGCAATCTCTTCTCGAAGCGCACACCGGTGCGGTCGCTGTGGGGGCGACCGTCACCCTCGCTGCCGGCCACATCCTAGTCTTCTTACGAAACAGCGATGTGCGGTAGTGTCGATAACAGGATTGTGTGTGTATTGGAAGCTGTGATACGGATCGGTCATGCAGGAGGACAAGCGCGTTCTCTGGTACCTGAAAAAGGTGCCACTCCTCGCCGAATTGTCGCCGGAGGCGGTCACCAACATGGCCGAGACGGTGGAGATGCGGGAAATCCGCCGGCGACAGGTGATCTACCTTCCAGGTGATCCGGGCAGCGCAGTTTTCCTGGTGAACGGCGGACGCGTCAAAGTCTCGAAGGTGACGCGCGACGGCAAGGAGCTCACGCTCGCTTACCGCGGTCCCGGCGAAATCTTCGGCGAGGCCTGCCTCATCGACGGTGGACCGCGCGAGGAGATGGCCGAGGCCATGGAGAACGCGCTGGTCACCGAGATCCAGCGGCCCGACTTCGAGCGGCTCCTGCAGACGCAGCCGATGCTCGGCTACCGGATGACCAAGGTCCTGGCGCAGCGCCGGCGCGAGGTCGAATCGAAGATCGAGAACCTGGTCTTCAAGGACGTGAATTCCAAGCTGGCCGAGCTGCTCCTGCGCCTCGGCACCGAATACGGCGTCGACGATTCGCGCGGCACGCTGGTGGCCTTGAAGATCACCCACCAGGAGATGGCCAACCTCATCGGCTCCACCCGCGAGACGGTGTCCTTGACGCTGGCGCAGTTCAAGCGCAAGGGCCTCATCCAGACCGAGGGCCGCAAGGTCATCATCGCGGATCGCGAAGGGCTGCGGGCTTTGGCTTAGCGGTAGCAGTAGCGGCAGCGGCAGCGGCAGCGCTAGTCGCTCAAAGCGGGGCCGTAGGTGCTGTCGCCGTCGGTGAGCGCGTAGACCTCGTAGCGGCCGAGGGAGAGATCGAGGGGGAGGTCGGTCGTCAGCGTGAAGGCGCCCGAGGCGTCGGTGACCGCCTGGCCGATGATGCGCGCGCCCTCGCGGTTGCCGCCGGCGGGGGCGAGGAAGAGCTCGATGCGCAGGCCGGCCGGCGTGCCCGACTGGCCGCCGGCGTGGCCGGAGATGGTGACCGTCTCGCCGCGGAAGCCAGCGCCGTCGACCTTGTCGACGAACAGCGACAGGGGCTTCTTGCCCGAGGCGGCGGCCGGGCGCGGCAGCGGCTGCGCCGGAGGGATCACCGGTTCGGTGGACCGCGGATCGCTGCCGGCTTCGTAACGTCCGTCGACGGCCGGAGCGGCGACGCCGCGCCCCTCGGCGAGCTGGCGCGCCGACAGGCCGTTCACCGTGCCGCGCAGGGTCGTGTAGTTCTCGGTGTAGGCGCGCGGCTTGGGGAACGGGTCGTCGCCGCGCGGCCGGTACAAGGTCTTGTCGCTGGCGTTGTCGACGTCGAGCTCGAGGGCCGCGCCGCCGAGGTCGACGCGCAGCCAGCCCGGCCCGGGGACCCAGATCTCGACGAAGGCATGGGCTTCGTTGGTGACGTAGCGGGTCGGGATGCCGGCGGCGAGCGCGGTCACCAGGAAGGCGAAGGCGCGGTGGCGGCAGACCCCCGTCTGCGACAGGGCGAGGTCGAGGTAGATGTCGCCGGAGCGGCTGGGCGGCTCCCCGGGACCGAAGTTTCTGAAGTACTCGACCAGGCGACCGATGACGCGGTCGGCGGTCATCTCGGGCGTGACGCCGATGCGCGCGAGCACGCGGTTGGCGCTCGACTTCACCCGCTGCGGCAGCGGCGCCAGCGGCCGCTTCGCCGCGATCTCGCCGAGGCGCAGCCCGGCGGGCACCTGGGGCGCAAAGTAGACCACCGGCGCGTCGACGAGCATGACGATGCGGTGCGTGCCGCTGCCGCCGCCCTCGGCGCGCACGAAGTAGTTGTCGGCGCCGTCCTTGGAGAAGAGGAGGCGCGCCCGCGGCTTGACCTCGTACGAGAGGATGCGCATGTCGGGGGCCACCGACGGCATGGGCACGTCGCCGCCGCCGGCCGGCAGCTCGACGGCGAACGAGCCCCAGAAGAGATCGCGCTCCGGCGTCGACTGGCCGCCGACCGGGATGCGCTCGAGCGCCTTGGTGCCGACCTCGATCGTGTAGTCGGCGCGCACCTGATCGAGGGCGCTCATGCGCTTGAACGGCACGATCGACGGATTGAAGGCCTCGACGTAGTGCAAGGTCCCGTCGGCGTGCGTCGCGTAGTCGGGATGCGCCTGGGTCTCGCGGTCGGCCATGATCTCGCGCGGCATCGGCGGCTGCGACGTCGACGGTGACGGGATGATCTTCTGGTCCTGGCGGATGGCGCTCGGGTTGCGGGCCGCCTTGTCGTCTCCGGCGCGCGGCTTGTCGCCGTCGACGATGCGCTCGCGCCGCGGCGGCGCGACATACTCGTGGAGCACCGGGTCGTCGGCGCGCGCCGGCCCCGGGACGGCGAGCGCCCCGAACACCAAGACCAGCGTCAGTTGGAGGCCGAGACGTACGGCCGCGCTTGCACGATCCAAACTTTTTCTCCCTCGAGGACCCACTCGACGTCGAGCGGGTACTTCTTCGGAAAACGGGGCACGAACTTGGCGACCAGCTCCGACAGCCGCTTGGCGCGCTCCTCGGTCAAGATGACGCCGGCGTTGGGGTTGGGCACCTCCTTGACGCCGCCCTGGCCATCGAAGACCAGCATCGTCGGGTCGTCGGAGCGCGACAGGATCTTGGTGCCGTAGTTGCCGGTGTCGTAGATGACCTGCTCGGGGACGGTGGTGCCGCCGACGACGCGCAGGCCCAGGCCCCGCTTGGCGTTGATGGTGTAGCCGCGATCGTCCTCGGGATCGAAGAGGTTCTTGGTGACCAGGACCCCGGCCGCGGTGGCGTCGACGCCGACCTGGACGAGGATGGCCACGGCGCAGCGGCGCTGGTCCATGTTGAAGAGAGTCCGCTCCTCGACGGCGTGGTAGTTCCACAGCGAGGCCCACACCTTGCGCAAGGCGTCCGCCATCTGCTCCTTGGAGCGGACGTTGGGCACGGTGTCGTACAGGCCGGCGCCGTTGAAGCCTTCGAGGTCCTCGGCGTTCGTCGACGAGCGGACGAAGACCCCCTTGCCGCCGAGATCGGTCTCGACCTTGTTCCAGATCTTGTCGAGGCTCTGCGGATCGATGGGCGCGGCGGCGATGTGGGCGCGCAGGGTCTCGAGCGCTTGCTTGCGCCAGGCGGGGTCGGCGCCGAAACGCTTGTCGGCGAGGAGAGCGTCGATCTCCTTGTCGAGCCGGTTGCGCCGCAGGTGCTCGACGTAGTAGGCGAAAGGCACGCCGAAGCCGGCGGGGATGGGGATGCCGAGGCGCGACGCGGCGATGTCGCCGAGGTTGGCGGCCTTGGTGCCGTAGCGGACGACGTCGGCGAAGCGCATCTGGTCGAGGGCGCCGAGCTCCTTCCAGGCCAGGTCGGCGCGCGGCACGGCGACCTTGCGGCGGAGATCGTGCTTGGCGCGGGCGGCGGCGATCTCGGCGGCGGTCGCCGGGCGCAGGACGTGGTCGACGTCGCGCACCTCGAAGTAGACGACTTTCCCGTCGAGCGCGGCATACTTCTGGCCGGCGTCGCGCAGGCCGGCGTTGGGGATGCGCCACTCCTTGGCGCGCAGGTTCACGTGCGAAAGCGGCGTCGAGAACACCGTCGACAGGATGCCGGCCACCGGCGCGATGTCGGGGTACGACTCCTGGAGGACGACGATGTCGTTCTTGTCGAACACCAGGTCGTCGAGCTTGGCGCCCGGCGGGATGACGCGCAGGCGGCCGACCGCGCTGCCGGTGTTGAACGCCTGGTACGCGGCCATCTTGTAGATCTTGTCATTGGTGAGGATGGGCAGATCGCCGAGCTCGCCGATCTTCTTTTCCTGGAGCGGCGAGTCGGGCCGCCAGGCCATGCCTTTGTGGAAGAACGTCTTGTCGAGCTTGGCGGCGACGCGGCGGATGTCGGCGGCCCGGATCTCGTCGCCCTCCCAGAAGCTGAAGGTCCATTGATCGGTCTTCAGGTGGTGCGTGAGGTAACCGAAGATGAATCGCGGCTTGTCGGCGTTGTAATTGAGATTGAATTCGTCGATGTCGTCGTTCTTCATTGGCCGGTGATAGAACTCGCGGAACACGAAATCGCAGTGCAATCGATAGACATTGACGTCGAAATAGAAGATCTGGTCGCTCTTGAGATCGACGACGAACTTGCTGTAGCGGTCGGCGCCCAGCGTGCGCGAGTAGGCATCGAAGGTGCGCGCGTCGGGGATCTCGTGGACGAAGACGCGCGTGGCGGCCGCGTGCGCGGCCGGCGGCGGCGGCGCGGCTCCCAGGACGACGAGGAGGAGGGCGACGGCGGCAGCGCGCATGCTTTCAGGATACCGTATGCTCGCCTCCATGAAGGTCATTCTCATCCGGCACACCCACGCCATCGATTCCGAGGGCGGCACCGACGCCGGGGGCGACGCCGGCCGCTGGCTCACCGAGAAAGGCCGCAAGCTCGCGCGTCGCGTCGGCGAGCGGCTTCGCGACGAGGGTCATCGACCGGAGGCCTTGGTGACCAGCCCGCTCGTGCGCGCCGTGCAGACCGCCGAGCTGGTGGCGCGCGGGCTGAAATTCGACGGAGCCATCGAGGTCATCGCCGGCCTCGCGCCCGACGGATCGCTGCGCCGGGCCGCCGCGGCCCTCGCCGAGCGCCACGTTCTGGTCGCCGCCGTCGGCCACGAGCCCAGCATCTCGGCGCTCGCCGGCCACCTCGCCGGCCGTCACGTCACCGGCTTCAAGAAGGGCCAAGCCGTCGTCATTCACGACGGCGAGATCGTCTACCAGCTGAACCCCGACGACGTCTAGGAGGGTGTAGCGCGAAAGCGCTACGGGACCGTCCTTGTGCCGCCGGTCCACGCGGAGCGCAGCTCCGCGTGACCGTCGCGGCCTAGGTCAGCGGATCGAGCTCACGGCCTGCGGCGGCGCCGCGAGCGACATGGTGACGAGGTAGCGCTCGACGAGGCGGGTCTGCTGGTCGTCGAGGTGGGCGCGGGCGCGCATCTCGTCGATGTGGCGGGGCCAGTCGGCGGCCGTCTGGCTCGCCGGCGACGGCAGGCGGTGGCAGCTTCCGCAGCGGTTGGTGAACAGTGAGCGACCCTGGTCCAGGTCGGCGGCTGTGAGGTCGTGGTACTGGGACGCGCCGCGGGCGAGGTCGGCCGGGCTGGCCACCGGCGCCATGCGCCCGGTCGCGCAGGCGCCGATCGCGAACGCCGCCACCATGGCCAGACCGAGGCCGGCGAGTGCGGTGGAGCGGCGGCGGGCGAATTTGAAAGGCATTTTCAATTTCAAAGATAGTCGACCTTCGTGCATCCGTCAAGGGCGTCGAGAACGGCTTGCCCGGAAGCTCTTGGAAGTGGCACCTTTGGAGCGAAAAATGGAAGCACCAGGACAGCCCCACGCGCAGCCGCAGCCGCAGCCCCGGCCGCAGCCGCAGCCGCAGCAGCCGCAGCCGCAGCAGCCGCAGCGGCAGGCGGAGCCCAGGCCTCTCGGTCTCGGCATCCTGGCGGTCGCCAGCTTCGCCCTGGCCCTCTACAACGTGCAGTCGGCGACGATGCTCATCATCCGGCTCGCCGGCAAGCTCGCCATGCCCGATCAGCCGCAGCTCGCCGTCGCCTACTACGCGCTGCCGCTCTGGCTTTGCTGGTTTCTCCTGGCCGCGGCCGCGATCAAGGTCGCCTTCCTGGTCCTCGCGGGCATCGGCTATTTCCGGCAAAAGCGCATCGGGCGCGTCTTCGGCAGCGCCTACGCCGTCGTCTCGATCGCCGAGTCGATCGTGGCCGCCGCGACCGTCGCCGGCGTGCACGCCGAGACCGTCATCGGCGTCCTCTTCCCGGTCTACGTGCTCCTCGCCGTGAACGGCATGTACCGCCGGAATCTCTTGGCCTAAGGTGGGGTGAGGCGGCCGAGCTCGGCGGCGGCGGCGCCGAGGTCGCGCGCCAGCGGGTGATCGCCGAGCCGGGAGAGGACCAGCGCCGTCATCTCCTGGTGGTAGCGGATCCAGTCGGCGCCCGGCGCACCGAAGCGCGCGAAGGTCTCGGCGCTGCCCCTCGCGCGCACGTCGGCCAGCGTGCTCTGCATGTTGTGGAGAAGGTCGGCGGCCTTGAGGACCGCCACGCGCGCGTCGGCGACGTTCGCCATGTGCTCGAGGGCCTCGGCCTTGCGCACCTTCCACGGGCGCTTCACGCCGTCCTCGAGCTTCTTCTCGGTCACCGCGTCGACGAGATCGCCGACGCCGTCGCCGAAGCGGGCGCGGATGGTCTCGAGCTCGACGTCGGTGTCCTCGACCGTGTCGTGGAGGAGCGCCGCGACCAGCAGATCCTCGTCGAAGCCGTGGCCGAGCAAGATGAGCGCCACCGCCACCGGATGCACGATGTACGGGACGTCGGTGCCTTTGCGGAGCTGGGCGCGGTGGGCGGTGGCCGCGAGAGCCAGCGCAGCCTCGAGGCGGGGCGAGAGGGCCGGGGTCATGGCCCCGATTTTGTCAGACCCGGAGGTTAGGGTAAAACCGTGCGTTTCCTCCACACCTCGGATTGGCATCTGGGCCGGCGGCTCTACGAGGCGTCTCTCGCTGCCGACCAGGCGCACATGCTCGACCAGATCTTCCTCCAGTGCCGCGACGAGCGCGTCGATGCGCTGATCATCGCCGGGGATCTCTTCGATCGCGCGGTGCCGTCGGTCGACGCGGTGGCCCTGCTCTCGGGGTTCTTCGAGCGCGTGGTCACCGACCTCGGCATTCCGGTCGTCGCCATCAGCGGCAACCACGACAGCGCCGACCGCCTCGGCTTCGGCGCCAAGGTGCTGGCGCGCGGGCGGGTGCACCTCCTCACCTCGTTCGCGCGGCGGGCCGAGCCGGTCGTCGTCGAGCGCGGCAAGCGCAAGCTCCACATCTACGGCCTGCCGTTTCTCGAGCCCGAGGTGGCGCGCACCGGCCTCGGCGACAACCGCATCGCCAGCCATCAGGCCGCGGTGCAGGCGGCGCTCGGCGCCGTCGCCGCCGACCGGCGGGCCCGCGGCGCG
>JADMIO010400501.1_pt1 | contig 11310 bp, 5 predicted proteins | sample 8958161 | NCBI WGS metagenome assembly JADMIO01 (sample SAMN16585339, study PRJNA669376) | soil metagenome | isolation source: Crop rotation soil | place: USA: Cullars Rotation, Alabama | collected 2011 | reverse complement strand
CGCGACAACTTGTCCACGTGGAATTCTAAGCTTAGGATCCCAATGTGCTGGAAAGTCGGACGGGTCAGGACGCCGCGCTCCGCCATCGCTTCGCACACCCGGGCCCCCACTCGTTCACGCGCCGCAAATGGCTCCCGCGTTCGCCAGTTTCGAACCAGTTCGATGCCTGCCACCAGGCCGACCTGCCGGATATCTCCGACATTCGGCAACCCCCACAATTCCGTCAGTGCCTCGTGCAATGCGCGCCTCAAACGCTCGCGCCCGGCCCTTGAGGCCCGGCTTTGCAACAGCTCCAAGCTGGCCAACGCCGTCGCCGCCCCGAGCTGGTTGCCCGTGTAGCTATGGCCATGGAAGAACGACTTGAACTCCTCGTACTCCCCCAAGAACGCTTCGAACACCGCTGACGTCGTCAAGGTCGCCGCCATCGGCAGATAACCTCCCGTCAGGCCCTTGGCCAGGCAGAGAAAGTCGGGCTGAACCCCTTCCTCCTGGCAGGCGAAAAGATTGGCAGGTGGGAAAGCGTGAAAGCGAGAAAGCGGGAAAGGCGGAGAAACCTCATCTCTCGCTTTCTCGCTTTCTCGCTTTCCCGCTTTCCCACCCTCCAACCCGCCTCCCGAAACACGCCCAAATCCCGTCATCACCTCATCCGCAATCAACAACGCACCGTGGGCGCGCGCCAGATCGGTCACTTGGCGAAGCCAGCCTGACGGCTGCGGGATCATCCCGGCCGCGCCTTGCAACAACGGTTCGAACACAAATGCGGCGAAGGGTTCACCCCGTTTCTTCTGTTTCCGAAGAGCGCTCTCGACCTTCCCGACGCACTCCCAGTGGCATTGCCGGGTCAACCGGGCATCGGCCCGTTCCGGCTTGGCACGGTTGAAAGGGCACCGGTAGCAGTACGGCGCCATCACTTCCTCGGACTTGAAAAGCAATCCGGCAAACGCCTTGTGAAACAGATCAATATGCCCAAGGCTGACTGCGCCCACGGTGTCACCGTGATACGCCCCGCACACCGAGAGAAAACGCGGATTGCTCTTCGCCCCGCGGGTGCGCCGAGTAAATTCGTAGGCCAACTTCAGCGCCACTTCCATCGCGGTCGAACCATCGTCGGAGAAGAAGACCCTTTCCAATTGCGGATTGCGGATTGCGGATTGCGGAATGGCGGAACGCACCTCTTGAGCATCTGCCATCGGCCATCTGCCATCGCCAATGGCGGCTTTCACGAGCTTTGCTGCCAGCAGGCTCGCCGGCTCATTGGCCAGGCCCAGGGCTGAGGAGTGGGCAATTTTCTTCAGTTGCCGCTGCAAGGCAGCATTGATTTTGGGATGACGATGGCCATGGAGATTGGTCCAGATCGACGCATTGCCGTCCAGATATTCCCGCCCGCGCGCATCGCGCAAAACGGCGCCGCGACCGGAGACAATCACGATGGGATCGCGCCGCAGCCAGTCCTTCATCTGGGTGAACGGATGCCAGACATGGGCACGATCGAGTTGGGCGAGAGCTTTAGATTTCAAATTTCTAATCTTCAATTTGAAAGCTGACATCTTGAGCTTCAGACCTCAGATCCCGAATCCGAAATTTTAGATCTCAAATCTGAGATTTCAGGTTTTCAGATTTCAGATCTCAAATCTCAAATTTCAAATCTCAGATCTCAGATCTCAAAGCCGCCTCCAATCGTGCGATGTGTTCGGGTAAATGCGCCGCCGTGACCGTCAGGCGCAACCGGGCTTCCCCCCGGGCCACCGTTGGATAGCGGATGGCTGGAATGAGAAGACCTTGCTCACGCAAAAGCGCAGAGAAGGCCAACGCCTTTCTTTCGTCTCCGATCTGGATCGGGAGGATGGCGCTTTGGACGGGCGGGAGGATGTGACCCGCGCGGATGACCGCATTTTTGACGGCGTCCACGTTGCTCCAGCACCGTCGCCGCAGTTCCTCGCCGGCGGCGGATTGAACCAGGCCGACCGCCGCCGTGGCGGCGGCCGCAACGCCGGGAGCCGGCGCGGTACTGAAGATAAAGCTGCGGGCGCGATTGATCAGGAGATCGATGAGAGCACGGGAGCCGGCGATATACCCGCCCGCGGCACCCAGCGCCTTGCCGAGTGTGCCCATCTGGATTTCGACCCGGCCGCCAACGCCGTGCTCTTCGATCAGGCCGCGCCGCTGTTCGCCGTAAAGCCCGGTGGCATGCGCTTCGTCCACCATCAACCAGGCGCCATGCCGATCCTTCAATTCGACAAGATCACGAATCGGCGCGAGGTCGCCATCCATGCTGAAAACCGATTCGGTAACGACGAGCAGGCGTGGCGGGCGGAGGGCGGAAGGCGGAGTGCGGAATTTCCGGTCGGCCCACGCCAAAATCTTCTCGAGATCATTCAGATCGTTGTGGTCGAAGACGCGCAGCGTGGCCCCGCAAAGGCGGGCCGCATCCACAATCGAGGCATGCACAAGCTTGTCGATGATGATGACATCGTTTTTGTCCAGCAGCGCGCCGATGACCCCGAGCGCGGTGGCATAGCCGCTGGAGAAACTCAAGGCGGCCTCGACGCCCTTGAATGCCGCGAGGGTCTCCTCGAGTTGATGATGGGGCGCGAGCGAGCCGCAAATCAGCCGGGCCGCTCCCGACCCGGCGCCAAACCGTTCCGTGGCGCGAACCGCGGCCTCGATGAGCGAAGGATGCTGGGAAAGGCCAAGGTAATCATTCGACGAGAAATTGGTCAGCGTGCGGCCTCCGGACTCACCGGCATCGGTGACCTCCGGACCCTGCGGCGAATTCAACCGGCGCAATTCGCGCAAGAGGCCGGCCGCGCGCAGCGCTTCGAGCTGTTGGTGAAGGGCAGAATCAAACGAGTTCATGGACGGCTAAGTGCCGAGATTGAAGCAGAGCGGCAGCTCTGCCCTACCATTCCAAGGTAGGGCGGCGTTGCCGCGCCGCCCAAACAAAACTGGCCGCACACAAAAAAGCAAGGGGCGCCTCGCAGCGCCCCTGGCCCGGCATAAAGAAACGAAATTACTTGGAGAACTTCTCGAAGTCGGCCTGGTCGCCTTTGAAGGCCTTGGCTTTCTCGCCGACCCGAACAATTTTCAGGGAATTAATCTTATCACCCTTGGCAATCTTGTTGACCACATCCTGTCCTTCGACGACATGGCCGAACACCGTGTGCTTCATGTCAAGCCACGGGGTCGGGACATGGGTGATGAAGAACTGGCTGCCATTGCTGCCCGGGCCGGAATTGGCCATGGAGAGAATGCCGGGCTTGTCATGTTTCAACTCCGGCTTGCATTCGTCCTTGAACTTGTAACCCGGGCCACCGGTGCCGGTGCCGAACGGACAGCCCCCCTGGATCATGAAATCGGGTATGACCCGGTGAAACGTCAGGCCATCGTAATAAGGCTTGTCCTGTTTCTTGGGCGCCCCGCCATCCTTGGAATAGTTTTTCGTTCCTTCGGCCAGGCCGACAAAGTTGGCCACCGTCAGAGGGGTTTTTTCAAATTCGAGCTGGCAAACAATCTTGCCCTTGGTGGTGTCGAACTCGGCATAGAGCCCGTCGCCCAGTTTGGCATCGGCTGCATTGGCCATGCCCATCAGGCAGAGCAAGGAAAGGGATGAAAGGGACAATGTAATCAAGTAAGTAGCGTTCATAGGGGGCGTATCCAAATTGATTTTGGGAGCGAGCAAAAGACTTTTTTTTGCCGTTGTCGCCGCCCGGACATGGCCTGCTGACGGAGAAAACCGACAACAATTGCGAGCGGGCAAGGGCGCGGCCTTCGGGCCGCTTCGACGAAAGAAGACCTGATGCGCCGGCAAGAGCTGATGGGGCAGAAAAAGCGGAGGTTGAAGCAGCGTTAACGCCGCGCTCCGGCTGACTTGAATTGATCTGGCCAAAGGCGATCGCGCCTGCCAGCTTTTCCAGCAGCAGCGGCAGAATTTGATTCCACATGCGACCACTGACTTTCGTTCCCATCGTTTCCATTGCTTCCCTAGTTTTGGCCTCCCTCCTTGCGGCTGGCTCCGCGCGAGAGGAAGCACCCGCACGGGAAGGGATTTCCAACAAGCTCGATTTCGGCTTCACCGGGCCCGAGACCTTTCCCATCGACCCGTTCATCTCCCAATTGCGCGCCGCCGACCTGGACGGGGATGGGCTCACCGACCTCATCGTCGTCAACAATTCCCGCTCGAAAATCACCTTGCTCTACAACAAGACCGGCAAAACCAACTTGCTGGAGGCGCGCGTCAATTCATTGCTGCGCCGGGAGATGAATGAACTGCCGCCGGATGCGCGGTTCCGCATCGATTCCATTGCCTCGGAAAAACGCATCGCCTCGCTGGTCGTGGAGGACCTCAATGGCGACCAACGGCCGGACATCGCCTATTACGGCGAGCCGAAAGAATTGGTGGTGCAATACAACGAAGGGACCAACGGCTGGAGTTCCCCGAAACGATTCGCCATTGATGATGGCCAAACCTCGCCCAACGCCCTCACCACCGGCGATTTGACCGGCACGAAGCGGACGGGCCTCGTGTTGCTGGGTGAAAACACCATCTATTGGATCGCCCAAAAGCCGGACCGCACCCTGGCCGAGCCGGAGAAAATCCCCTTCACCGGCACCCTCAAATCGGTCCAGGTGCTCGACATCGATGGGGATGGGCGCGACGATCTGTTGCTGGTGAATTGGGACACGGCCAACCCGTTCCGTTTCCGCCTGCAAAATTCAATGGGCCAGCTTGGACCGGAAATTCATTTTGCCTTGCAACCCGTGCGGTCGTATTGGGCGGATGATTTGGATGGAGACCACAAAGCCGAAGTGATGACCATCGCCATGAATTCCGGCCGTGCAGCTGTCTCCCATTTTGTGCGCAAGCCGGCGGAATCGTTGAGCGGCGGGTTCAAGAGCGGCCAGTTCCAGGTTCTGCCCCTGAACAAAACCACCAAGGCCAAACGCGGCACCTGCTGGGCTGACCTCAATGGCGACAAACTTCCCGACCTGCTCGTGGCCGAACCCGACAGCGGCCAAATCACCATTTATCTTCAAAAACCCGACGGCACATTGCCCGTCGGCAAGACCTTCTCCACTTTCACCGGCGTCAGCGAGATTGCCGTCGCCGCCGATGACAAGGATGGGGCGGACGTCTATTTGCTCAGCCCGGACGAGCGCCAGGTGGGTGTCACTCATCATGACAAGCAGGGCCGGCTCCCCTTCCCCACGGTCATCCCAATGGAGGGCCGGCCACTGGCCATGGCGGTGGGGCCGTTGCAGGCCGGAAAGAGTCCGACGCTGGCCGTCATCCTGGACCAGGACGGCAAACGGGTGCTCTTCACCCGCAGCCGCGACGGCACAACCAAAACGCAGAAACTCAGCGAGAGCTTCAAGTCCAATCCGGCCAGCCTGGCCTTTCATGACGTCAACCAGGATGGGCTCGCCGATTTGGTCGCTTTGATCCCCTACGAAAAGATCAAGATTCTCCTGCAGGTCCCCGACCAGGATTTCGAGGAGACCGATGTCGCCCCGCCCGGCGGCAGTGTCGAACAACCGTGGATGAGCGAGGCGGATTTGGATGGGGACGGCAAGGCCGAGCTTCTGCTCGCCCAGAAAAATTTCCTGCGCGGGGTGGTGCTCAAGGCCGACGCCGATCAAAAAAGCGGCACGAACAAGAGCTATAGTTTCATCGTCAAGGACCAGATTAACGGCGCGGCCAACAATTCCCGCATCGTCGGCGCCGCCGCGGTGCGCAACGGGAAAAATGCCGTAGCCTCGCTCTTCCTCCTCGATGCCGAACGAAAGGCCGTGACCTTGTCCGAACGTGACACCAACGGAATCTGGCAGGTCGTCAAAACCATTCCCCTTCCCTTCACCGAGTTCAACGAACTGCAGCCGCTCGCCCTCGGCGCCCCTTCCCTCAACAGCGTCGCCTTCCTCGGCCTGAGCGCGGTGGCCTGGATGGCGCTGTCCGGCGACGCCTGGGACTTCACCGAGCTCGATGGCTACGAAACTCCCATCAAGGACGGGCGGCTCAACGATGTCATCAGCGGCGACCTCAACCAGGATGGCCGCAAGGATCTCGTCTTTCTGGAAACCGCCAAACATTACCTGGACCTCGTCATCTTCGACCAGGGCGGCCAGCTCACGCCCGCCAGCCGCTGGCAGGTGTTCGAGGAACGAACCTTCCGCGGCCGCAGCGGCGATGCCACCGAACCGCGCGAGGCGCTTATCGTCGATGTGACCGGCGACGGCAAAAATGATCTGGTTGTGGTGGTGCATGATCGGATTTTGGTTTATCCGCAGGAATAACGGAGGAAATAGGCTGCCATGCCTGAGGCGCTTCTCGCCGGATTGGGGATCCTCATCGTCGAGGATGAGCCGATCCTGCGCCGGCAATTGACCGCCGGCCTGGAGCGTCTCGGTGCGGATGTCACCGCCGCCGGAACCCTCGATGCCACCCGTCGCCTCGTCGCCGAACTCTCGTTCGACTTTGTCCTTTTGGATGTCAACCTCCCCGACGGCAAGGGCACCGACCTGATCAAGGAAAAGGTTTTTTCCCAAAGCACCAGCGTCATCGTGATGACGGCGGACGGCGGCGTGGCGGGAGCGGTCGAGGCGATGCGCCTGGGCGCCCTCGATTACCTGGTCAAGCCGTTCGATCCGGGTGAACTCCCGCTGGTGGTGGTCCGCGCCCGCCGGGCCCGGCAATTCGCCCGACTGGAGGAACATCGTCGCAGCGAACCGATGCAGTCGGGCGAGGGATTTTTCTTCGGCGCCGCCATGGCCACGCTCGAGAAGCAGCTCGAAAAAATTCTGGCCGCCGATCTCCGCATGCAAACCGGCCTGCCCCCCGTCCTCATCCAGGGCGAAACGGGCACAGGCAAAACCACCATTGCCCGCTGGCTCCATCATCGCGGGCCCCGCGCCACCCAGGCGTTGGTGGAAATGAATTGCTCCGCCCTGCCCGATACCCTCGCCGAGTCGGAGTTGTTTGGACACGAACGCGGCGCCTTCACCGATGCCCGCACCGCCCGCATCGGGCTGTTTGAAGCCGCGAATGGCGGCACGCTTTTTCTCGATGAATTGCCGAGTTTATCCTCCGCCCTGCAGGCCAAGGTGCTCAAAGCGCTGGAGGACCATCGCGTGAGACGCCTGGGCGGGAACAAGGAGATTCCGGTCGAGGTGCGCGTCATCGCGGCGACTCATCGCGATCTGAAACAGCTCATTGCCGCCGGGCAGTTCCGCGAAGATCTTTATCATCGCCTCGACCTTTATCGGGTCGCCATCCCACCCCTGCGCGAGCGGGGCCCGGACATTGTTGCGCTGGCCAGCCGCTTGATCGAGCGACTCTGCCAACGCCACCGGCTCCCGGTGAAATCGATCACGCCCGAAGGACAGCGGCGGTTGCTGGCCTATCCCTGGCCGGGCAACGTGCGCGAATTATCCCACGAACTGGAGCGAGCCATCGTTTTCGAGGAGAGCGAGCAGCTCGATTTCGCCAACCTGGCCGGGGAGACGTCCGCCGGTGGACCGGCCGCGGTCGCGGGCGATTGGCTGAACCCGGGCTTCAGCTTTCCTGCGGAAGGATTCTCGATCGAGCAAGCAATCAACCGCCTCATCCAACTGGCCTTGAAACAAAGTGACAATAATGTTTCCGCGGCCGCACGGCTGTTGGGCGTGTCTCGCGATTATGTGCGGTATCGGCTGAGTGGACAGAAAAACTCGGGGGCAGGCTGAATTCTTTTACAGAAGGAAACGAAGAGAACGAAGGTTGGACAGGCTTCCAGCCGTACTTGTTTAGCGTCCCGCCAGGGACGCTTCGAAAATAGCCCAGCGATTGATCGCTGGGTTGCGTACGGCCAGATCACGAACAAGTCCCGTAGGGACGGAAGAACAGGAGGAATGATTCTTTCGTCCCTACGGGACTGGAGAGGTTCGGAACCGATGTCCCAGCGATAAAATCGCTGGGCTATTTTCGGTGCGTCCCTGGCGGGACTACACTCGTGTTCCAGCCTGTCCCCGACCCACAATCGCATCCACGATCCCAAAACCGCCTACGGCGTGGTATCAATGCGCACCCGGAAAAACCGGCGGGGACCGGTCATGGTATTGGTGAGCATCGCGGAGGTGCCGGTAAGCGTGAAGTTGGTCAGGAAACTCCATTGCGGCAGGTTGGTCGAAGACTCGATCCGGCAGGGGCTCCCGGGAGTGCCCTGGATCCCGAAACGAAAGGCGCCACCGGCGCCCCGCGTTGGTCCTGAGAGCAACGGCCGCGTCACCACGGTGAGCATGCCGGTGGAACTGGCCACCGCGCCCAGAACATTGCTGACCGCGACATTGTAGGCGCCCGAACTGGCGAGCTGAACATTGGTGAGGGTCATCGACTGGTTGGTGGCGCCCGCGATATTGGCGCCGTCTTTGCGCCACTGATAAGTGCGGGGAGCAGTGCCATTGGCGGAGACGCTCCAGGTCACGTTGCTGCCGACACCAGCAATCTTGTTGGTCGGATGCAGGGTGATGGTGACCGGATCGCCGACATCCACGATGGTGATGCGCTTGGTGGCGGTGCGGGTGGTGCGCCGGGTGAAAGTGGCGTTGAGATCCACCGTGGTATTATTTTGCACCAACGGCGCGGTGATGATGCCGTCGGCGGAAATGGGCAACGGAGACGATTGCCAGGCGGCATTGACGCTGCCGGTGGAGCCATCGTTCAAGGAGGCCAGCGCGACAAAGGAGACGATGGAACCTTCCTGGATGTTGGTATTGCCGAGAATTGAAAGAGCGGTCAGGAAGGTGAATAGGTTGGTGTTCACCAACGGATTCACCTGCGGATCCGTCCCCACGACGCCGTCGTTGAAAGGAAACCAATAGTCCAAAAGAGAGGAGAATATCTTCGCGCGATCGATGAAGGTCCATTTGTTGCCGACCAATTCTTCCAAAGAAGCAAAAACGTGATATTGCCAGCGATCATCGAAGTCGATTTCGGAGAACGCAGTGGCCGGACAAACAACACCAGCGCTAAGCGGAAGATTAACGGTGAAAACGCCGCCGGGATTAAGGCCGGAATTGGTGACGGCGAAAGTGTAAAACGGCTCAGAAAATGTTGGCGCCGGATTTACGGGGTTGTTCATGGAAAAATAGGTCTGGCTTTGGTAAAGGCGGACCCGCAGCGGGTTGGAGGCCGCGCTGCCGGAGTTTTGCACCCGCAGCGAACAGGCCACGGTCGTCGCCTGGTTTACGTTGGGTGGCGAAGGGCTGGTTTGCAGATTGGATACATCCGAAAATCCAATTTGCTGTCCGGAGATGGTAAAGCAGAAAAGCCCGCTCTCCCGCGTGCGCTCGTTGCCGGAGAAAAGCCGATCGACCACCACAGCCCGCAAACAATGCGACCCCAACGGAACATCTGCCCAGGTAAAATTCATGGTGTAACTCGTGGTGTTGTGAAAGGGACGTCCGAAAAGAAACTTGTTCCCTTCGTAGATCGCAATCTGCGCGTCGAAATCTGGGTCCACGTCGCTGATGGAAGCCGTCAATGTCGCAGTCGCGGGATTGACGCTATCCACCGACCCTGTCAATTGCGGCAGCACATTCACCGTGATATCTACCGCCTGCGATTCCGCCGATTGAGTCTGGCCGGCATCGGTGGCGATCGCCCGTAGCACCACCGACGAAAAGACTGTGAACGGCCCGTTATAGAGCGTGCCCGCAATCGGACTGGATCCATTGAGCGTGTAGCGCATTGTCCCGTTTTCGTAGGGGCTCAGCAGTTGGATGAAAGCTGAATCGTTCACCGTAATGGCGGGGCCGGTCACGCGCTGGCCATTGACGTAAATCATCGGGCCGGGCCGACATTTCCCGGCTGCTCCCGCCGCGAAAATACCCGCCACCTCATTCGAAGTGAGCGCGCGGTTGTAGATGGACAACTCGTCGATGCGGCCCTTGAACGGGAAGTTGTAAGGCGACGTGGGGTAACCGGGATGATTGCCAATGCCAAACCCGGGATTGCTGTTCGGGTCGAGATCCCGGAAGGGCCGCACGGTGGTGGTGGATTGGGCAGACAACACCCCATCCACATAAAGCCGCATCGCACCGGACGCATTGTCGAGGGTGGCCGCCAGGTGGAAAAACCGATTGGTCGGCACAAAGGCGTAGAGATCCGCGGCGGCAGTCAACGAGGCAAGATGAAACCAGGCCCGGCCTTGCGATTCGATGGCCAGGTAATAGGGATCAAGGGAGTCCCGGTCATCGCCGCGAAACGCCACCAGGGAGAGTCCGAAATTATTCGTCGGCGACGGAAAGGACGGAACGAAAAGCCAGCACTCGATGGTTAACGAACTGTTGAGTTTCAAGGCCTCCACATCGGGTAATTGAACGCGGTCGTTGATGCCATCGAAGGAAAAGCTATTGCCCACCCGGCCACCAATGAAGCTGACGCCATTCAAAACCGATCCATCGTTGGCATTGACGATGTCCCGTCCGTTGCCATCGCCCGGCCACCAGGCCACAAGCCCGGAGGCGGGTGCGACACAGGCGGCCTGGGTGAACCCAAAATATCCAGCGAACGCCAGAAAAAGAAGAACCTGGAGCAGCCTAAGAAAGGAGCCATGGCCCGGACGACCCGCGAGCGGCGTCGCCCCAAGAACAAGAGATCGATGAATCCGACTGGTCCTCATAATAACGTAACGTCTTGTTGGTTTCAGTCCCCGCTCGGCACCACTTCAGAATGGCCTGACTATGCGGAATTTTTGCCGATCTTCAAGACCAAGTTCCCCGCCCGACCGGGCCGGGCCTCGCAGCGCAGAGTTTCAATCTGTTGTGTCGCCAATGGGAAGTGCGCGACGCCCACTCGCCCAGGCCAAGGCAACCCGTTCATTGTTTTCAGGCCTGTTTGAGTGCAATTCGGCAAGCAACAGATTGAAAATCTACGCTACGCTAAGTTTGCCGTGCCGAATGCTTTCAGGAGGAAAACGGACGAGAGAAGAAAACTTTCAACAAAATTCAGGGTTGCTCGTTCCTCACAATCCTGAACTTTGTGACGAAACACCGTTGGCGTTTGCGGCCATCCACTTTCTTCTCACCCAGTTTTGAATCACATCCAGCAAAGGCCGCGATGCAAGTTCCGGAGTCTCATCCGTCTTGATCGATGAATGAATCAGGCGAACCCGTGCCATGCTGTTGTCGGAACTGGGAGCGCCGTCATCAGGAGGAGCGCGGACGGCCCGTCCGCGCGAACCGCAAGTTGCAGTCCCGCCACCATCGTTCGCGCGGACAAACTGTCCGCGCTCCTGGCCTCTGGGAGCGCCAGCATCCCTGCTGGCGAGTTGACGA
>JADMIO010789863.1_pt1 | contig 11311 bp, 8 predicted proteins | sample 8958161 | NCBI WGS metagenome assembly JADMIO01 (sample SAMN16585339, study PRJNA669376) | soil metagenome | isolation source: Crop rotation soil | place: USA: Cullars Rotation, Alabama | collected 2011 | reverse complement strand
GCTGCGGCCGCGGGCGACGCCTCGGAACGCACCGGATCCGCGGGCGGCGGCGTGCCGGGAAGCTCGACGACGCCCCCCTCGCGCTCGGACGCGACCAGCATCCGCGCACGCCGGACGAGCCGGCGGAGCTCCTCGCGGGGGTCCGGGCGGACGGCGGGGGAGTCGGAGCTCACGGGAAGGACCACGCGGCGATTGCACCACGGGCAGGCGACGGAAGGCGCGGCGCCGTGGCGGGCCCGTCGGGCCGGAAGCCATGAACCCGCTGCATTGCGCGAGGGTGGTGGTGCCCCGGGAAGGATTTGAACCTTCGACCCACGGATTAAGAATCCGCTGCTCTACCGGACTGAGCCACCGGGGCGTTTCCCTCGTCTCGCGCGGTGCGCAGGACGACGAAGGGGGCGAAATCTAGGCTGCGCACGCACGCGGCGCCGACGGATTCCGGGGCGGCTCTCGTCTGCGGAGCGGCTCGTCGGACTCGCGGGACAGCGCGCGGTCCGCCGCGGCGCCGCGAAGGCGCACCGCAGGGGGCGCGTCGCGCCGGGCGGGTGCCGGCTCGTCGAACGGCAGTCGTGCGATCGATCCGACGGGCGGGCCCTGCCCCCATCGTGTCCGCTGCGCGGGCACGATGGGGTGGATGAGGGGACTTGAACCCCCGACTTCCGGATCCACAGTCCGGCGCTCTAACCAACTGAGCTACATCCACCGTCGTGCCTGCTGCCCGCGGACGGGCGATCCGCCGCGGCGGCCTCCCGGGACCGGGCGCGCCGAGAGGGAATCGAACCCCCGACCGGCGGATTAGAAATCCGCTGCTCTGTCCAACTGAGCTATCGGCGCGCGGTCCTGTCCGGACGCTCGCACGCGGCCCAGCGCTCTGGAGCGGCGGGTCGGGGCGAGAGGATTCGAACCTCCGACTTCCTGCTCCCAAAGCAGGTGCTCTGGCCAGGCTGAGCTACGCCCCGCCGGCCTCTCCGGCAACCGCCTGACCGCCGGGCACCCGAAGGTTCCGCGACAGGTTCCGAGCGGCCGTCCCGACGGCCCTCCGCTGCTTGTCAATCGAAGGCGCCGGTCGTGCCTGCGCCGAGCCGCGAGAAGCTAGGGAGCGCCCATGTGCGCGCGAAGGCATTTCGACGGCCGCGCGCTCCGCTGCGGGCTACAACGCCGGCATGAAGGTGCTGGTCGTGGGAGGCGGCGGACGCGAGCACGCGCTCGCGTGGAAGATCGCGCGGAGCCCGCTCGTCGAGACGCTTTTCTGCGCCCCCGGGAACGCCGGGACGGGGCTCGTCGCGGCGAACGTCGCGGTCGCGGCCGACGACGCCGAGGGCCTCGCGAAGCTCGTGAAGAAGGAGGGCGTCGACCTCGTCGTGGTGGGGCCGGAGGCGCCGCTCGTCGCGGGGCTCGCCGACCGTCTGCGCAAGGACGGCGTCGCGGTGTTCGGCCCGGGCAGGACGGGCGCGCAGCTCGAGGGCTCGAAGATCTTCGCGAAGAACCTGATGCGGAAGCACGGCGTGCCGACGGCCGCCGCGCGCTCCTTCGAGTCGATGGACATGGCGCGCGAGTACCTGCGGAGCGTGCAGTCGTTCCCCATCGTCGTCAAGGCGGACGGGCTCGCGGCCGGGAAGGGCGTCGTCCTCCCCGAGACGTTCGACGAGGCGATCGCGGCGTGCGAGGCGATGCTCCTCGACGCGAAGTTCGGCGACGCGGGCCGGAAGGTCCTCATCGAGGAGTGCATGCGCGGGCGCGAGCTGTCGGTGCTCGCGATCACCGACGGCCGGACGATCGTGGTCCTCGAGCCGGCGCAGGACTTCAAGCGCATCCACGACGGCGACCGCGGCCCGAACACCGGCGGCATGGGTTCCTACTCGCCCGCGCCCGCCGCGACGGCCGACCTGATGGTGACCGCGACGCGCGAGATCCTCGTCCGCACGGTGCACGCGATGGCGCGCGAGGAGATCGAGTTCCGCGGCTGCCTCTACGCGGGGCTGATGGCGACGCGGACGGGCCCGAAGGTCGTCGAGTTCAACTGCCGCTTCGGCGACCCGGAGACGCAGGCCGTCCTCGTGCGGATGAAGTCCGACCTCGTCCCGTACCTCCACGCGGCGGCGCTCGGGAAGCTCGGGGACGTCTCGCCGCCCGAGTGGGACACGCGCGCGGCCGTCTGCGTGGTCGCGGCGTCCGCCGGGTATCCCGAGTCCTCGTCGAAGGGCGAGGCCGTGTCCGGTCTGGCCGCGGCGGCCGAGGTGCCGGACACGGTCGTCTTCCACGCCGGGACCTCGCAGGTCGGCGACCACGTCCTCACGACCGGCGGGCGCACCCTCGGCGTGACCGCCCTGGGCGAGACGACCGAGGCCGCGCGGAAGCGGGCGTACGAGGCGATGGCGCGGATCTCGTTCCCCGGGATGCAGTACCGCAGGGACATCGCCGCCGACCTCGAGCCGCCCGTGCAGGGACGCTCCCGCCGTCCGGCGTGACAGGCTCCGGTAGACTCCGTGCGGCCGGGATCGCACGGAGGTCCTCGATGCATCAGCTCGCTCGCGTCGTCGCGCTCGTCCTCGTCGCAGCCGGCGGAGCCGCGCTCGCCGACGATGCGCAGAAGCCGGGTTCCGGCGCAGCCGGCGAACGCAAGGCGGGCGCCGCCGAGAAACCGAAGACGGAGAAGCCGGCGAAGCCCGAGCCGGCCCCGGCCATGGCTGCGCCCAACACGCTCGACCAGGCGCTGCGCATCCTCCAGCTCCGCCGCGTGGACGTGGACTTCCACGACATGGCGTTCGACGAGATCGTGTCGTTCATCGCGAAGGTGGGGCGCGTCAACACGCTCGTCTCGCCGGAGTACCAGAAGAAGTCCGACGGCGCGCTGCCGGCAATCACGCTGAAGCTCCGGAACGTCTCGCTGCGCCAGCTCGCCGAGATCGTCGCGAAGCAGGCCGGCTCGAAGATGGTGCTGCGCGACGGGATCCTCCAGTTCACGACGCCCGAGGACGCACGCGGCACGCCCGTGCTCCGCGTCTTCTCGATCTCGGACCTCACGTTCCGCATCCGGAACTTCCCGGGCCCGGACATCCGCCTCCACACCGGCGGCGGCGCGCAGATCGTGCAGGAGGAGGAGACGGACCAGCCGCAGCCCTTCGACGATCCGCAGGCGGTCCTCGACCTCGTGAAGAAGTTCACCGGCGAGGGCACGTGGGACGACGACGCGGTGTCGATCAGCGCCGACGGGAACAAGCTGGTGGTGAAGCAGTACGCCGAGGTGCTGAAGGAGATCTCGGCGTTCCTGGCCGTGCTCCGCGCGGCGAAGTAGCCGCCGTCCCGCCTGCGGTCCTGCTCACCGGACCTGCATCGCCTGCGGTCCTGCCCGTCGCACGCGCAGGACCGCGCCCCGTTCCGGGCGCGCTGCGCGGGCGGGATGCGGCGGCGCGACACCGGACCTCGCGTTCGGGTACAACCACCGCGCCATGGAGAAGACCCTCGACGACGTCCACGCCTACCTGCGCGGCAAGGGCCTTCGCAACACCGAGGCGCGGCGGAAGATCCTCGACACCGTGTTCGGCGAGGACGGCCACTTCACCGCGGAGGAGCTCCTCGACCGCCTGCGCGCCCACGGCGAGCACGTGAGCCGGGCGTCCGTCTACCGGACGCTCGGCCTCCTCGTGGACGGCCGCTTCGTCGAGACGCGCGAGTTCCGGCGCGGCCAGATGATGTACGAGGCGGTGCTCGGGCGGCACCACCACGACCACCTCATCTGCACCGTTTGCGGGAAGATCGTCGAGTTCGAGAACGAGGAGATCGAGGCGCTGCAGGACGCCGTCGCGAAGCAGCACCGCTTCACTCTGGAGCACCACTCGCTGCGGCTCTACGGCCGCTGCGGTCGCTGCGCCGCGAAGTAGCGCCGTCGCGCTCGCGTCGAACTGAGCGCGGTGCGGCGCGTCCGACGCGCAGGACCGCAGAGCGGAGCCGCGCTCCGCAGGCGCGTCAGCGCCGGACGAGGAGCGACGAGGCGTCCCTGCCGCACGTGAGCATCTTGCTCACGTCGTCGAGCCCGTACTTCGCCCGCAGCGCAGGGATCGCGACGTCGCACAGGTTGTGCGCCCAGTCGGGGTCGACGGTGAGGCCCTTGGGGTCCTTGCCGTAGAGCTCGTCGTACCGCGGGATCAGATTCGAGATGTACGCGTCGAGGAAGAGCCGCACCTTGACGCCCGCCGAGCCGCGGAGGTTCAGCGGCTCGACGACCGCCCAGTCGGCGCCGGCCTCGGACGCGCGGCGCATCAGCTCCTCGAGCATCCCCGCGTCGTCCGTCAGCTCCGGCATCACCGGCGAGACGAGGACGCCGACGGGGACCTCCTTGCGCGCGAGCATGCCGATCGCGCGGAAGCGCTCCGCGACGGTCGACGTCCCGAGCTCCATCTTGTTGCGCACGCCCTCGATGGGCGAGGCCATCGCGATGAGCACGTTGACGAGCCCCTGCTCCGCGAGCGCCTCGAGGAGGTCGAGGTCGCGGAGCACGAGCGCCTGCCGCGTCTGCACGACGACCGGGTGCCCGAGGTCGAGGCACGCCTTCAGCATGTCGCGGACGACCTCGGTCTTCTCCTCGGCCGGCTGGTAGGGGTCGGAGAGCACGCCGAGTCCGATGACGTTGCGGTCGCGCGGCAGCCGCGCGTCGTCGCCGAGCTCGCGCGCGAGCACCTCGGCCGCGTTGCGCACCACGGTGACGCGGCGGACGAACGCGTCGGGCTGGTCGCCGAGCCACTCCGTCATCGAACGCGAGTTGCAGAACTCGCACCGGAGCTGGCAGCCGCGGTACGCGTCGGCCGCGTGCGCGAACGGCAGGCAGTCGTCGGAGACGGGGACGAGGAGCTCCTTCGCCATCACCTGCGGGTACTCGACGCCGCCGAGTCCCTGACGGACCCAGCGCGCCGCGCGGATGCGCAGGACGGCCTGGTGCTTCTGGAGCCGCTGCGACGCGCTCGCGAAGTCGACGCCGTCGCAGAGCGTCGCGACCGGCATCTTCGCGACCTCGGAGACGAGGCGCAGCGAGCCGACGTCCTCGCGCCGCGCCCACTCGCGCAGCATCGGAACGAGCAGGTCCGGCGCGAGGCAGCCGATCTCGTTGACGGCCTCGGCGAGCGCGCGCCGCATGTGCGGCGACGCGTCGGGCGTCGCGACGTCGAACAGCGAGAGCCCGCGCTCGATGAAGCGCCGCAGGATCGACGGCCGCCGGATCTGGCCGCCGATCGCGATGCCCGTGATCGTGCGGATGACGACCTCGCGGACCGTGTCGTTCTTCGCCCGCATCCACTGCTCGGCGATCGACTCCATCGCGTCGGAGTGGACGAGCCAGAGCTGCTCGAGCGCCGCCTGCGCGCCGTGCCGGCGGACCTCCGTCTCCGAGTCGTTCGCGAGCCGCTCGAGGAACGGGAGGATCTCGGTCAGCGCCTCGCGGTCCATCGTGGCGAACAGGCCGTAGCCGACGCCCGAGGCGATCCGCACGTAGACGTTCGGGTGGGCGCTCCACGAGGAGAGCCCGGCGAACGCGCGCCGCGGGTCCTGCGACATCTCTCCGCGCACGGCGGAGCCTGCGAGCTGGGCCGTCTGGAGACTGGGCCGGGCGAGAATCCGGGACAGGAGCTGTTCCATTCCGGGTCTCTGATCGGCCACCCGGCGTTCCCGAATTGATCCGGAGCCTGGATCCCCCTGCGGTCCCGCTCACCGGACTCGCCGGTCCGCGGCCTGTTCGACGTGTCCCGGCCAAGGCGCGGCGCCCCGGGCGCGCCGTCGCGCCCGCCGCGCCGAGCCACATGGGAGACCGCGGCCCGTGCAGGCTCGCCCCAGGCGAGTATGCTGTCCGCCGGTTCGGGCCGCGACGCGAGGAGGCTCCCGTGGGTCGTTCGTCCCTGCCGTCGAAGGCTCTGCGTCTGGCGCTCTGCCTGACGCTTCCGGCCGCGGTCGCCGCGGCCGACACCGTGAGGCTGCGCTCCGGCGACGTCGTCGAGGGCAAGGTCGAGGACCTCGGCGACCGCCTCCGGGTCGAGGCTGCGGGAGGCGCGGTCTCCGTCCGCTGGAAGGACGTCGAGTGCGTCCTGCCCGGCCGGACCGCGGCCGACGAGTTCGCCGAGCGCCGCAAGGCCGCCGACGGCGCCGCCGCGCTCTACAAGCTGGGACTCTGGGCCGCCCGCGCCGGGCTCGGCGAGGAGAGCCGCTCGTGCTTCGAGGCCGCGCTCAAGGCGGATCCGGAGCACGCCGGGGCCCGCGAGGCCCTGGCCCAGCAGAAGGCCGACGGCAGGTGGCTCGAGGGCGGGAAGCTCCTCGAGGCGAAGGGCTTCGTCGCGCGGGACGGCGCCTGGCTCCTCAAGGAGGAGGCGGACCTCCGCGACCGTCAGGCCGAGGCGCGCAAGGACCTGACGCCCGACGAGAAGAAGGTCGAGGAACTGCTCGCCTCCGCGGGCAAGGGTCCCGAGGCGGCGCGGAAGTTCGCGGCCGACGCGCTCGCGAAGGTCCCCTCGGACGCGCTGTTCAGGCCCGCGCTGCGTGCCCTGCGCCGCGGCGAGCCCGGGTCGCGTGCCACCGCCGCGCACCTGCTCGGCCGGATCAAGGACGACGCCGACATCCTCCGGCCCCTGATCCGCTCGGCCGTGATGGACCGCGACCCGGACGTCCGCTCGGCCGCCGCGGTCGCGCTGCACGACATCGGCAACCCCGACGTCGTCAAGCCCGTCGCGCGGGCCATGTGGAGCGCGGTCCCCGACGTCCGCGCGAACGCCGCGGCGGCGCTCGGCGAGATCGGCGGCGCGGCGTCCGTGGAGTGGCTCATCCTGCGCGTGCAGACGTCGGGCGGCCCGGGCCCGCGCGTGAACTTCTTCGCCGGGAGCCAGGTGACGTACGTCTCCGACTTCGACGTCGAGATCGCGCAGGCCGCGCAGATCGGCGACCCGATCGTCCAGACGCTCCGCGACGGCGTGATGCTCGACGCGCGGGTGCTGAACGTGCGCGAGGAATACACGATCGTCGAGCGGCGCGTCGTCTACCTGTCGCTGCAGAAGGCGACCGGACGGAGCTTCGGCGAGGACGCCGCCGCGTGGAAGGCGTGGTTCGACGGCGAGGGGAAGAAGGAGCTCCTGGCCGCGGCGGGCGGGGCGCCCAGGGACACGCCGAAGTAGGAAGGGCCGCCGCGCAACGCACGAGGGGCGCGCCGTGACGGCGCGCCCCTCGTGATTCCCGGGCCTGCCCGGGCTACTTCTTCGCCTTCTTGTCGCCGGCGGGCTTCGCGGCGGCGGCGGGGGCGGCGGCGGCAGCGCCCGGCGCGGCGCCGGCGGCAGGAGCGGCGCCCGGAGCTGCGGCGGCCGGCTTCTTCTCCTCCTTCTTCTTGCCCTTCTGCTTGAAGACGGTGCGGACCTTCGGAAGGCCGAGGATCGCGTCGCCCTCCTTCCACTTCCGCACCTTGGCGAGCTTCTCGAGGCGCTCGAGGCGCGTGAGCACGCTGCGGTTGCGGAGCTGGCCGCCCTTCACGTGCAGGCTGTTGTCGATGGACATCTGCGCACCTCGCGGAGTTGGGCCCGGCAGGATGCCGGGGTGCCACCCCCCTGGCAAGGAATCGGATCGGTCGCGCCCCCGAGGTAGATCGGCCCCATGCGGATCCTGTCGATCGGCGGCGGCCCGGCCGGCCTCTTCACGGCGATCCTCGCGAAGAAGGCGTTCCCGGGCTCGCGGGTGACGGTCCTGGAGCGCAACCGTGCCGACGACACGTTCGGCTGGGGCGTCGTCTTCTCTCGCGAGACGCTCGGGAACCTCCGGGACGCGGACCCCGGGAGCTACGCCGAGATCGAGCGCGCGTTCGCCTTCTGGGACGACATCGAGACGCGCTTCCGCGGCACGGTCGAGGTGTCGACGGGCCACGGCTTCTGCGGCCTCGCGCGGAAGCGGCTCCTCCAGATCCTCCAGGCGCGCTGCACGGCGCTCGGCGTCGAACTGCGCTTCCAGCACGAGATCCCCGACCCCGAGACGGTCCGCGGCGACGCCGATCTCGTCCTCGGCGCCGACGGCGTGAACAGCCTCGTCCGCGCGCGCTACGAGGCGACGTTCCGGCCGGAGACGCAGTGGGGCAGGGCGCGCTTCTGCTGGCTCGGGACGACGCTCGCGCTCCGCGCGTTCACGTTCGTCTTCAAGGCGTCGCCGCACGGGCTCTTCACGGTCCACGCGTACCCGTTCGAGCCGGGCCTCTCGACGTGGATCGTCGAGTGCGCCGAGGACACGTGGCGGAAGGCGGGCCTCGACACGGCGACCGAGGAACAGACCGTCGCGTTCTGCGAGGACCTCTTCCGGGACGACCTCGAGGGCCATCCGCTCCTCACCAACCGCTCCATCTGGCGCTCCTTCCCGACCGTCCGCTGCGAGCGCTGGAGTCACGGCAACGTCGTGCTCCTCGGCGACGCCGCGCACACGGCGCACTTCTCGATCGGCTCCGGGACAAAGCTCGCGATGGAGGACGCGATCGCGCTCGTCGACGCGATGAAGCGCCTCGGGACCGCCGACGTCCCCGCCGTCCTCGCGGAGTACGAGAGGAGCCGCCGCGACGAGGTCTCGCGCCTCCAGCGATCGGCCGACGTGAGCCGCGAGTGGTTCGAGGACTGCGGACGCTGGCAGACGCTCGACCCCGTGCAGTTCCAGTTCCACCTGATGACGCGGAGCAAACGCATCACGTGGGACAACCTGGCGAAGCGCGACCCGCCTTTCATCGCGCGCGTCGCCGAGTGGTTCCGCGTCTCCGCCGGCGCCCCGAAGGCCTCCGACGGCTCGCCGCCGCCGCCGATGTTCACGCCGTTCCGGCTCCGCGGCCTGACGCTCCCGAACCGCGTCGTCGTGAGCCCGATGTGCCAGTACTCCGCGGCCGGCGGGATGCCGACCGACTGGCACCTCGTACACCTCGGGAGCCGCGCGGTCGGCGGCGCGGGGCTCGTCCTCAGCGAGATGACCGACGTCTCGCCCGAGGCGCGCATCACGCACGGCTGCACCGGTCTGTGGAACGAGGCGCACGCCGCCGCGTGGCGGCGGATCGTCGAGTTCGTGCACGGGAACTCGGCCGCGAAGATCGGCGTCCAGCTCGCGCATGCCGGCCGCAAGGGTTCGGCGCGGCATCCGTGGACGGGCTTCGACGTCCCGCTGACCGCCGCGGAAGGCGCGTGGGAGACGCTCGCGCCGTCGCCGCTCCCGTTCGCGCCGGGCTGGCCCGCGCCGCGGGAGATGACGCGCACCGACATGGACCGCGTGCGCGCCGACTTCGTCCGCGCGACGCGGCTCGCGGACCAGGCGGGCTTCGACCTCGTCGAGGTCCACATGGCGCACGGCTACCTGCTCTCGACGTTCATCTGCCCGCTGACGAACGTCCGCCGCGACGCGTACGGCGGCTCCGTCGAGGGGCGGATGCGCTTCCCGCTCGAGGTCTTCGCCGCGATGCGCGCCGCGTGGCCGGACGAGAAGCCGATGTCCGTGCGCATCACGGCCTGCGACTGGGCGCCCGGCGGCATCACGCCCGGGGAGTCGGTCGAGGTCGCGCGCATGCTGCGCGACGCGGGCTGCGACGTCGTCGACGTCTCGACGAGCGGCAACACGATCGACTCCCGTCCCGTCTACGGCCGGATGTTCCAGGTGCCGTTCGCGGACCGGATCCGTCACGAGGCGAAGGTGCCCGTGATGTCGGTCGGCGCGATCCTCGACGCGGACCACGTCAACACGGTCGTCGCCGCGGGCCGCGCGGACCTGTGCTGCCTCGCGCGGCCGCATCTCGGCGATCCGTACCTGACGGCGCGCGCGGCGGCGCGCTACGGCTTCCCTGACCACCCGTGGCCCGGGCAGTACGAGCTGGGAAGGCCCAGGGCCTGACGGCGCCGCGCGCCGCGGCACGTCGCGCACGGCGTCTCGGACCATCGGGGCCCTGCCGCGACTCCTCGAGCGGCGCGCGGGCTTCCGAGTCCTGCGGTGAAGCTCGCGGCAGAAACAGAAACTGGGCCTGCCCCGGGGGGCAGGCCCGTTTCGGAACCGAGCCGCGCGGCAGGCATCCGTCTCTCCCCGGACGCGCCGCGGACTCCTGGAGGGGTTAGTCGCTGTCGCCGCTCGTGTCGGTGACGGTCGGGAACTCGCTCGAGAGGACGACGGCGCCGTCCTTGTCGCGGATCTCGACGTGCTGGCCGACGAACGCGGTGACGCTTCCGCCGCCCGGCATCGTGTCGCCCTTGCGCGTGTCGTAGACCTGCTTGTCCTGGCCGTAGCGGCCGTGCGGGAGCAGCGTGGCGAGGTTCGTCTCGACCGCCGCGTCGCCCTCACCGGAGATCGCGACCGCCGTGTAGGGGCCCATCGAGCGGGCGAGTCCCACGATCTGGATGCGGAGCACCTCGGCCGTGCCGCCCTTCGGACGGTTGACCGTGCGCGCCTCGATCCAGCCGCGTCCGCGGCCGTTCTCGGGGTGCTCGAGGCGGTTCGTGTCGTGGCTCACGCCGACCGCGCCCGAGCCGTCGAAGGCCGGGATCGCGCCCGTCAGCACCGCGGTGTCGCCGAGGCGGACCTCGGCGGTGCCGCCGCCGAAGTCGGCGATCAGGTCGACGCCCTCGGGGTACGCGTCGAGGCGCGAGTTGAAGTGCATCCACGCGTGGCCCTGCGGGTTGATCCGCAGCTTGCCCATGTCGGCGCTCGCCGACGCGTCCGCGCGGACGAGCCAGAGGTGGTACTCCGGCCGCTTGCTCTCGGTCTTCGTCGCGTCGAGCTTCCTGCAGTCGAGGTCGATCCGCTCCGCGATGGAGCCGTCCTCGAAGAGCTTCGACGTCATGCTGAACCGGCCGCGCGCCGCGCCGTCGACGGCGACGGCCGTGAACCGGCCCTGCACCGTCGTGCGCTTTCCCCCCGCCTGCGAGATGCCCGCGACGGCGACGACGGCGGCGACGGCGAACATCCTGATGCCGATGGAATGGAGGCTCATGTCAGGTCTCTCCTCTTGCGCGTCTGGTCTGTGCGGGGCCTTGTCTCTCCGGCTCCGGGGACCCGAGCGCTTCTTGCGGGTTCCGCGGACTCCTACGGCCCGGACGGAGACGCGTTACAACGCCTGCGGAGGTCTGGATCCCGTGTCGAAGCGGCTCGTCGAGACGTACCCCGTGGGGAGTTCCGTGGACGTGCTGTTCCGGGGACCCGACGCGGAGCGTTGGGTTTCCGCGACGGTGGTCGCGCACGCGCACCCCGGCGTGTGGGTGCAGGTCGAGGCGCGCGAGCCTGCGGTCGCGGGGTCGCGCTGGTTCGTGACGAACGGGACGCGGATCCGCGGACGCGGACGGGAAAG
>JADMIO010380286.1_pt1 | contig 11312 bp, 19 predicted proteins | sample 8958161 | NCBI WGS metagenome assembly JADMIO01 (sample SAMN16585339, study PRJNA669376) | soil metagenome | isolation source: Crop rotation soil | place: USA: Cullars Rotation, Alabama | collected 2011 | reverse complement strand
ATGCACTTCATCAGCGCTTGCGATGCATAGTGAAGGTTATGGGAAAGACCACGCTCGTGAGTGTCCCCGGGCGGCATCGCCAGTGGCGAAACCCAGCGATCGCAGCCTGATCGAGTTCGCTGCTTCCAGTGGTCAGAACGACTTCAACCGAACGAGCAACACCTGTATGCGAATCGAAAGAGATGCGAAACAAACCGCTTCCCTCTATCCCTCGGTGGCGTGCGTTCAGCGGGTAAGCCGGCTCTGGTGCCACGACCAAGTGTTTTTTGGCAAGCTCGGACCGATGCGCTATCTCGCGCAAATTCGGAGGCGGGCTAGCAGCGGAGGACATGGCGAGAGCCGCAAACCCTACGATGAGAAGAACGCCCAGCGCTTTCATCTAACGAGACCGGACTTTCGGGTAGCGGGGCAGAGGGCTACAATGGAGTGGACTGGCAAGCCACGACATGGACAAAGCCCGAAGGGTAAGCGAGTCGCGCGAGTGCATCAATAAGCTGAGCGACCGCTGACGGGAGCGAGCATTGCAAAACTCTCAACTATCATCTCTCAACCCTCAACTACTCTTCTCGCCGGTTAGCGGTTCGCTGGAGCGCTTGGTTAGGCGTATTCGGGTGATGATAATGAGACGCATGATCCCTGTGAAGCACAGCATCAAGAGACCGACAAAAAAGACCAGAAACAGGACGTGTGAGGTGAACCAAATCCAGTGGCATTCCTCAGATACAGCATATGGGAAAATGAGTTGAGGACCGAAGGGATAATAAGTGTCAGGACACGGACTGGCAGCGGGGAAGGAAGTGTAAATGACGCGGAGCGTAACCAGATACGCTGGCCACCACGGCAGCAACCATCGGCCTATTCTTGCGAGCGTGCTCATAAGCCTAACGAGACGGAGCTCAGCCACCACTGGCTGCAGCCAGATTTGCTGTGGAGTTTAATATTCAAGTCATTTGAAAGCTACTCCTCCGAACGTCCAGCGGTTGGCGGCAGCGATTGGTTAGGCGTAATCGCCTCAATCATCGATGAACTGTCTTGTATCACAGGGATGCGGCCAGCCACCGCCCCAGCACAGTAAATCCCGCATATACTTTTGGTCTGAGAGCCAATAACCCGGCCGAACTTTTCGCATAATCGTGGAAGTGATTGAACCCTTCCACATCGAGAAGTCACCGCAGATAATGTAGGCTTGAGGACGATCTTCGTGAATCGCGGGCCATGAAAGCCGACATATCGCCTCGACGCCAGGAATCAGACGCGGCGATAATATCCAAGACGGCCGCGGCTTTTTTCCCACGATCTTTTCGAGCATGTCCGCATCCATCAGTTTCACGGGCCTGACAAAGCCAAACTTATCGTTTTCCTTTAAAGCGGCATTTAGTCGCTCCACATCAATCTCAACTGGCTCGGTTGACCAAGCGGTTGCACTCGAAGTGAATTCAGGATGGAAATACAAGGCTGACTTCTCTTCACCACGCGCGAAAATGCTGGTCGGCTCGATCTGGTGCCACACATAAACCTCGCCTGATTGTGCGTGCGGCCGCAGAAAGCCAGCCCAGATGTCGTAGTCTTGTTGTGTTGGGTCGCGACCAAAAGATGGGACAGCTAGAACCAAAAACAGAAGTAAGATGTTACGCATACGCCTAACGAGAACAAGCTGAGCGACCGCTGACGAGAGCGAGGCTCGCTACGGATTGAAGTGTTGAAGTTTTCATGTGGAAAGTTTCTCGCCGGGCGGCTGCAGCATTGGTTAGACGGACAGACGAATAGCACTCTGGACTCATTAAGGATAGACGACGGCTTCTGGTCTGGAAATGGCGAAATGCACAACCCGCCGCCAGGACGCGTGACACTGATATCCGCTATCTGGAAAGACTCCTTGGTCCAATGTGGCACCATGGGCCCGCCGATGGTTTGGCTAACGAATGGGCGTCCAATCCAGCGAGGAACCGAGGGATTAGCGAATAGTCCGGGAATATCGGCGCTCCAAATGTCCACCGCCGGCGCACGCGTCTCGGGTAACCCACGAATGGTGGCCAACTGCTGCGCGTGCAAATCGAGGGCTGCAGCAGCAAGCAAAAGCGATGCAATCTTCATTCGTCTAATGAGAATGGAGTGGACTGGCAAGCCACGACATGGACAAAGCCCGAAGGGTAAGCGAGTCGCGCGAGTGCATCAACAAGATGAGCGACGGTGGACGACAGCGCGCGTTGCTTGTTTCATAATTCTTAATTCCTAATTCTGCCTTGCTTCAGGGCGGTCCGCCGTTCGCTCCATCGCCCGGTTAGATGATTCATCGCCACCGCGGCTTCTCGATGATCTCTGCATCCCGAGCGATCGAACGACGTAGGTAAAAGTAGAGCCAAACGAAAACTGCAGCGACACCGATCGCAAGGCTGCCAAACACGTGTGCGCCATGCTCGGAAATCGCTGTCACGCTTGATGGCAACAAATAGGTATACTTATACACCTGCTGAATCGCGATGAGCGGTCCGTCGTGGAACAGCATGAAAAGACCGGGAAAGAAAAAGAGCGCGGCCACCACCAAAACCTCCCATGGATCGTTCTTTAAGGGACGCTTCTCGTCTGTAGGCTTCAACATCTAACGAGAATAAGCTCAGCCACCAGCGGCGTGGCCGAGCCTTGCTCCGAAGTTGAATGTTGAAGTCATGGAAAGCTAAACATCGGCGCGGCCGGCGGTTGGCTGCAGCGCTTGGTTAGGCCTCCTTCGGAACAGGTCACGAACCGGCGGCAAAAACATCATGGCGACGATAGCGCCGTAGAGGCCGTGCATAACGACGTGCATTGGACGGAAAATCCACGGAAAATGATAATGTACAAACTCGGCCCTCACCGGCAAGTCCGCCGCCAACAAGAGAAGAACGACGACAAGGAGGAATACCCTTGCCCATCGATGATAAAACCACAGTCCAGCCAAGGGCATAATGACCAGAACCCAGGCGATAATCAGTGCCCAGACCACGACATCGTGCGGTAGATGGGGATCGACTTGGTCAATCTGAAAGAGCTCCGCCATGAAAATAAGAAGATCACCCAAAGCTAGCAACAACAGCAGCCCGCGGAACACAGTAGATGCGCGCATGAGGTCTAACGAGAATGAAGTGAGCTACCGCCACCGAGAGCGAGCGGTGCTCGAAGTGAAAAGGTTTTGGTCATGAAAGCGTGGACACAGGCCGGGTGGCGGTTAGCTCCACTGACTGGTTAGGTCTATTAATGTTCATCAGTTGTGGGCGGACCACTGGTGACTACAACATTCGGCTCTTTTACCGAGCCCTCCTTGATGTCCCACTTCCCATTCCGCTTGCAAGCGACGAAACTTGTTTGTGTCTGATCTATGGCGTTGGCGCCAGTCTCTACGTAAACGCAATCTCTTTGTGTGGCACTGATGCGGAGCACAAACTTGTGAATGTCGCGGTTTGTCGCCTTTATCCCCTGGATGTCGGATGGGGAAAGCGACTGCGCATACGGTCCGGACACCTCGGTCGCACACGAAGTCAGCGCAAAAGCCAGCGTGACCAGACCTAAGGGGCGCATAGACCTAACGAGAACAAGCTCAGCTACCACCGGCGAGAGCGAGCTTTGCTGCGGATTTGAATGTTGAAGTCATCGAAAAGCTAAACGTCGGCACGGCCGGTGGTTGGTTGGAGCGCATGGTTAGATGCGGAGGTGCCATTCACTTGTCGCGTTTTAACGTGACGTGCGCTCCAAACTGGCTCAGTCGAACCTGGTCTGGGGCCATCGAATCGATGTGCCACATCTCGAGCCGATCAAGCGGATCACCACCCAAATCTAGCCGCCAGCGCAGATAAAGGAATTCGCCAGCACCCCACCATTTGCCGCCCTCGAAGGTGTGGTCTGCCCTGAAATGAAATTCCATGGTCGGGTCGCCGACAAAACCGACTCCAGCGGCTGGCTCATAGTCGCCTCCCCAGTTACCAACGAAAAAGCTATCGTCCGGCCCACGATAATAACGCTCGTAGCTATATACAGCAGCGGAAAACGCTACTGTAGCAAGGGCGACCGCAGTCGCGATGAACCAGCGTTGTCTCAGGGTCCAAGGATGTGAATTGGTGACAAGCATCTAACGAGACCAAGATAAGCCGCGGCCACTGGAACAAAGGTACCGCAGCAGTGCAAGGAAACTGGTCGCCAACAAGCCACTCCCAAAGCGTACGAAAGTGGCCGTTAGCTTCATCGTCTGGTTAGATGGTTCCCGTAGCATGTGCGGGAACTAGCAGTTAGGGGGATCAATGATGACTGCAATAACGAAGCTGATGAGGATGAGGGCTCCGCAACCGAGTATGATAAAACGTGATCGTGCCGCACCGTGACGTATGAGGGCGAATACAATCAAGCCAAGCGCGACAACGGTAAGCGCAAGTCCGAACCACAAACTGAAAGCTCCGTATGCCAGCATGCCCTCATATCCGAGAGGAATATTGTGCCAGAAACGAATGTCGCAGCATAGCAGAAGGGCAAACAACGCCACGATGAGGAGGTTCCGCGATATGACTGCGGTCTTCACCATCTAACGAGACAGAGCTGAGCCACCGTGACCTGAACGGACGTGAATTAGCGGAGAGAATGCTGTAATCATTAAACGGAAATTTACACGCCCGTCACGGTTGGCTCGAGCGATTAGTTAGGTCCGTCACGGGGTATGGGGCAATCGAAGCTCTTTTGATAAAGCCAAAAGTGCAGTGAAATCCGCTCGGCAGGTGTTACGTCCGCCAGGCGAATACTCTATATTCGAGCACTCGAAGCACACCTCGACCCAAGCCACCGGCTTGTTCGCAGCATCATAAAAGACGAATCCATGATGAGGATTGAAACACATCGCGTGCGTCACAAAGGGATGCTTGCCGGTGGTCGCCTTTAGAAGGCGCTGTACTTGGCTGGCGCTAAGGCGAGCACCGGCCTTGTTGATGACGGTGCGAGATAATTGGCCATCCTCGAACAGCGGGTAATACATGCGATCGCCAGTCGGCTTCACCCGATTGTAAGAATAGCCGCGCACCTCTACAAAGTGCGGAGGCCAACCCGCAGCTGCAGTCATAGCCGACGCGATCAACAGCGAAATCACGAGAGCACGCATAGACTAACGAGAACAAGATCAGCCACCGCTGATGAAAGCAAGGGTGACCTGGAATGAGTGTGTATTAATCATGGAAAGCTGAGGCTGTACGCGGTGAAGCGGTTGGCTGCATCGCCTGGTTAGACCTAAAACGTTTCAGAACGCAAGATTTCATCTGGAGCACTACTGTGGGGAATCTCTCGTTGGAAATCGATGGTAACACGGCACTGTACTCGACCCGACGCTTTCGCAGATCTCGCCCATGCGAGTATCTCCTCTTGTTTTGCATGGTCGAAAACGTTTCGAATGACCACATCAGGTAAATGGTCGTCGTCGATAGTCCACGTGGCATTAAGGGATGCGTCGTGCGCCTTGATCTCGTCGACTATGAGATGCGCCTCATGCATCGAATGCGCTTCGTAAGCTTTGCCACGCGAAATCCACGCGCTGATGGCCCACTGGCTACCGAGCCACAAAACGCACACCACTACGATTGTGGAAACTGTCCAACGGAGCACGCGCACGAGGTCTAACGAGAACAAGCTGAGCGATCGCTGCCGAGAGCGAGGGTCGCTTCGATTGAAAGGATTTTAGTCATCTGAGAGCTAAACGTAGCGCCGGGCAGCGGTTCGCTCCAGCGCTTGGTTAGGTCTTGTCATAAATTGATGGAAGCACCGTAATCCACACATGGTGAAGTCGCGCGAAGTTCATGATGTCGTCACGGATGTGGTAGTCGGGGTAGGTAATGACCTCGGATGGTGGGTTGTCGCGCCAACTTAAACTCGTCCTAGGCGGTAGAGACGCAATGTATCGCTTGAATGCGGCTACACCGATGATCGCATCGTGCGCGGCAGTCACTTCACGATCATTGCGAAGCGAGGCGCCAGGGCGCACCACGAAACGCCATTCGCCGTCAGGCGGCTTCCAACTGTAAAGCGCACCAAGGGGATGCGCCGGTGGCGGCACCGCCGAACAACCGATCAACAACGCAGCAATCGCAACAGACACAAGTCGCGCCACAGACCTAACGAGACGGAGCTCAGCCACCGCCGGCGAGAGCGAGCGTTGGTGCGGAGTTGGATGTTGATGTCATTGGAAAGCTAAATGTCGGAACGGCCGGTGGTTGGCTGAAGCGATTGGTTAGATGTTACGGCTTAACAATCATTTGAGCGCGAACACGACGGTTCATCACCGATCGCTCGCCCTTAATGTTGGTCTCGTAGATGAAAGCTTGTCCTACGTGGCGCTTAGAAAGGGCCAGACCGCCAGCTAAGTCTTCCGAACCTAACCCGTACTTCATCGAGACGCGGCCACCACGGTAATAAACCCAGTCATCGTCCTCGACTGTTGCTGTATAGACACCGGCTGGTGCCGTCACAGCGAATCCAGTGTGATGCTGAACTTCGTCCTGTAAGAGTTGAACCTTGCGACCCTGGCCAACGCTCGCATGTGCCGAGACTGGCCTAATTTCGCCGGACGATCCACAACTCGCGAAAAGTATCGCGGAGTTGAAAGCAACGATTTGGAGTGCGCGGAGTAACATCTAACGAGAACAAGCTCAGCGACCGCCGACGAAAGCACTGCATGCCTCGCAGTTTAATATGGAAGTTTTCATGTGGAAATTTTCGCGCGGGTCGGCGGTTCGCTGGAGCGATTGGTTAGATGTCTTTCGTGTGGAAATCGCGATGAGTAATCTGCCATTCGCCTCGTTTCTTGTGCAGCTCAAACCGGTCTCGCGGGGCTAAGGGATCGGACAACGATCCAACGGAAATGATGGCTTCGGAAGAATCAATCCTGACGACGCGCAAACTGAAATATATCCGGTTGGTAGGAGTGGCGCTCGGCGCGGGGGAAGGAGGTCTCATCAGTCGCTGCTGATTCGCTTCGCCGGTGGCGAGGAGAAACTTGGATAACCCAGGCGCGGCGCGGCGAATCAAGTCTACGTCCTCAGTCGGCAAGTCGACGATCATCGCTTCCAAAGGATTCGACCATTCTCGCAGCATCTGAGAAATGACAACACTTTCAGCGCTCGCGCGATCTCGAGCCGTTGGCTCAGCTCCGACAGCGGACATCCTGAACACGGCAATGCCTATCAGCGTGTATCGGATAAACATCTAACGAGACAGAGCTGAGCCACCGCTGATGGGAGTCAGCTTTGCTCCAGATTTCAATGTTGAAGTCATCATGTGAAAATTACACACGCGCTGAAGCGGTTGGCTCGAGCGATTTGTTAGGCCTTTGGGTTCTCACTTGCGGTGGTATCGCGTAGCCCATAAAGCGGCAATGTAGCTCGTCAGAATAACAGCGAAACAACACCAGATCGCAATAGGAACAGCAGGCGTGGCGACCACACCGAGATGCTGTAAACCAGTGGCGATACCCGCGCTAATCAGAGCAATCATGAAAACGGAACCGAGAGCGGGGAAGAAGCGCGGAAATGCTCTCGCGAGGAGGTAAACTGCGACGACGAGAACAACGGAAACGACAGCGCTCCACTCGCCGGATGTAATCGGGTGGTAAACTCCGCCACGTGCGGCCGCCACGCGACAGTGCAATACCATGCACAGGCACGTGGAGAGTACGATACGCATACGAGGCCTAACGAGAATAAGATCAGGTGCGGCTACCGACGCCGAGCCTTGATCGAAGTAAGTGTAAGTTAGTTATCACAAAAGGTAAACACGCGCCGGGTAGCCGTTACCTGCATCGCCTGGTTAGGTCTTCGGGCCCGGCATCATTTTGGTGTTGCCGACCACGCCCCCGTTTCCAGCCATGGGCGTCCGCCGCATTGCCATGCGCAATCCATCACCGGCCGAGTCCGTCCAGCTCTTAACCGCCGCCACTTTGTGGCCGACCGACCCTATTCCGTCGCCGTCCGAGCGTATTCCGGCGACGTCCGACTTCATTCCGGCACTTGCCGAGTCGATTCGGCCAAGTTCCGAGAGAATTCCGGCGGCAGCCAGGCCCGCCCCAAACTTCGGCGGCGTCGCGTTATTAAGGACAATCGCGTCTGGGACAACGCGACGGACGTTGTAACGTCTGCGCCGATCATTGGCGATTTTTCGTGGAGTTTCCCCGCTCCGGGTAGTTGTAATCCTCTGACTGGTCAGTCTTTTCGCTGATGCCGGAGCAAGGCGTCCCCCCGATTGTGGGTACCCGGTCGCGAGAGCATGTTGGGTATCATGAAACCCCCGGAAACGCTGATACCACTGAAACTTGAGCCTAACGATCAATTGCGGTGGTTGCGCGCGTTCGATGGATCGCGCCAATGGAAGGGCCTGAGCGATCATCGGCAGTGCCAAAGCTGTGGCAGGGGATTCACCGGCAACAAAGTTAAATTCGTTGGCGGCATTAAGTCATCAGGTCCGGTTCGCGCCATCTGTCCGACGCGCGATTGTCTTTCCGGACCGTTGGAATGGCTTCATCCCCACGAAGTCGCCGGCGGAGGACCGGTGGCGGTGAAACGGGCATCTCGTGTAAGCCAGCCTGCCGGCGAGAATCGGGTCCTGGACCGCCTTCGAGAGCGCAGTCGGGCAGGCTTGCGAGATATTTTTCGGCAACTACAACGGATTCATCCGAGCGCAAAACGTCGGCTGGCTCGCGATTATTTTTTCTGCGTGGAGTTAGATAACTGGAGCCGCACCAGAAACGATACGAAAGGCTTTCTGCAGGGGAGCCTTTTCCGAATGCAGGCGCAGAATAGCTAAGCCGCCGACCGAAGGCGGGTAAGATACTGCACGTCGAACGCTCGGAGGGCCATTTCCACGGTCGATCCGATTCCGACTACGCCTTTTTCAATGCTCGGGCCTAACAACGCTATCCAGACGATTCCCTGCTTGCCGATCCGCGGCCGATATTCCGCCGACGGGCTTCCCGGATGCGCCGCGTAGTAGAGTTCAGCGCGTTCCTCGACTCCAACCCGTTCCAGATCGGTTTTGTTCATACGCTTAATGTGCGCTTTCGCCATAGCGAAAGACAATCGGTACGGAGACCTAAGGTCAGTTAGGACAAAACCTGACGCGTAGTAAGACTTGTCAGCGGCCTTTTCGAAAGCGAACGCCTGATGAAACGCCGATTTGAGCTTTGAGATACCGTTTCATCAGGTCCAGGGCTTCGCGATTCTCTTTCGCCGTGTTCGAGATCGTGCAATCAGACGGAACCACCAACTCATAATCCCTCATGTAGGCGTCGTTCGCCGTAAACAAGACGCAAAAATTTCCGGCGATTCCCGTGATGATCAGCCGGCGCGCACCGAGGTATTGCAGCAGGGTTTCAAGCGTGCTGGAAAAGAAACCGGAATGTTTTGGTTTCAGCACGAAGTAATCGTCTTCTTCCGGGCGCAGTTTTTCCACTAGCGGCCGGCCACGGCCTTTGGCGCAGTGCTCAATCAACGCTTTCACGTCGGAACGCCACCGGCCGAAATTATCGTTCACGTAAATGACCGGAATCTTTTTTTCTTTGGCTCGTCTTTTCAATCGCGCCAGCCGGCTGACCATTCCTGGCACGTAGCGCGCCAGCTGCCTGGCTTCGGGAAAATCGAGGTCGTTGATCACGTCGACGATGAGAAGCACCGTCGCTGATTCGTCGGGTGCGCTTCCGTGAAGATCCCGATTGCGCTTTGATTTTTTCCCACGGCTTATCATCGTTTTTTTTACGACCCGGGCTAGCCGCAGGCCTTGTTCACGAGCAATGAAAGGAAGCTAAACCTTGACCACTGATGCCAGATGCAGCTGATCGATTTCCTGATCATTGTTGCGTTCATCTATTAGAACAGAAACATCCCAATCGCCGCTCCGAACATGAGAATCGCAGTCAACGCGACCATTGTTCGTCCTAAAATGGAGCTCGGCTCGTTTTTCATCAGTTTCCGATCGCCGGCAACGATCAGAATGCCGATGAGCAAAAACGGAGCAAGCAGGCCGTTGATGACCGCGGTGGCATAAAGGGCTTTCATTGGATTGACGTTGATAAAGTCGAGAGCCACGCCCAGCAGCATGGCGCAAAGGATGATTGCGTAGAAATGGCGCGCTTCCTTGAAGTTTTTGTCGAGACCCTGGCGCCAGTAAAATGTTTCGGCGAAAGCGTAAGCGGCGGAGCCGGCCAGAGTTGGGATGGCAAGAAAACCGACGCCGATGATTCCGAGAGTGAAAATGACCGAGGCAAACTTTCCGGCCAACGGGGCAAGCGCTTCCGAAGCTTGCTTGGTTGTTTCAATTTTCGTTATCCCGTGCTGGTGAAGCGTGAGCGCGGTCGTCAGGATGATGAAGTACATCACGAGGTTGGAAAAAAATGTTCCGGCGCCGACGTCGAGTTTGCGATCGGTAATCTCACGGCTGGTCGCGCCTTCTCGTTGAATTAACATTCGGCGACCCATTGCCTTTTCCTGTTCGACCTCCTGAGATGTCTGCCAGAAAAACAGATAGGGACTTATCGTGGTGCCGAGAATCGCCACCAGCGTTCCCCACGCTTCGTGGCCGCCCGGCAACGACGGGACGAAAGTATCATGCAGGGTTGTCTTCCAATCGGGTTTGGTGATTAGCGCCGTGATCACGTAGGCGAACAAACTAAGAGCGAGCCACTTAAGGACGTTGGCGATTTGATGGTAGCGGCACCACACCGTGGCGGCGGCGATGGCGCAGGCGAAAAGGATGACACAGAAGTGCGAATTGATTCCGGTCAACATTTCGGCGGCGTCCGCCATGCCGGACAGGTCCGCGCCTATATTAATAGTGTTGGCGGCCATCAGGGCGATGGCGACCACGGCGAGAACGGGGCGGGGGAATTTTTCCCGAAGCGCGCCAGTCAGGCCTTTGCCGGTGACCATTCCGATGCGTGCGCACATCATCTGCACCGGCGCCATCAGTGGCCATGTCATTAACGCCGTCCACAGGAGGGTGGTTCCGAATTGTGCGCCGGCGATCGAGTAAGTCGCAATCCCGGACGGATCGTCATCCGCCGCACCGGTAATCAGACCGGGACCAAGGACCGACAGGAAGCGGCGCAGCGGTCCTCGCTTTTTCGACCCGGTTTTCTTACTCATCCCGAAACGTGTTCCGGTTAGCTTTCCTCTTTCTTGATGAAGCTGATGTCGCCGCTGCGCTCCAGTCGGGCGACCCGGATTTTCGATAGGTCTTCGACCTGGGCATCGAGCCGCAGATCTTCCTCCAAGTCGTGTGGTGAGATGAGGCTGCTATTCATCGCCCGCCGGTCCATCTTGCCG
>JADMIO012720475.1_pt1 | contig 11314 bp, 7 predicted proteins | sample 8958161 | NCBI WGS metagenome assembly JADMIO01 (sample SAMN16585339, study PRJNA669376) | soil metagenome | isolation source: Crop rotation soil | place: USA: Cullars Rotation, Alabama | collected 2011 | reverse complement strand
CTTTCCCGATCGGCGTGTACACCGCGGTTGGTTACAAGCTCGGCCTATGGCGCGATGTCGGCTGGTGGGAACTGTCGCTGACCAACGAGTTACCGATGCGGCCGACGGAGCCGGGGCCGTGGGTGTGGGATGGGGGCTGAACTCGGGTGAACGCCAATGATGGCATCAAAGCCCGCGCGACGTAGTGCATCGGGACCGATCTGGAAAGCGTCATCCCGAGAGGCTGTCTAAAAAGGTCTCGTCCGTCTACAACCTGTCACATGGAGCGGTACGCCGCGAGGGATCTCGGGTCTACGAGAGGTTTCCGGTTGCTCGAGATCGCTCGCGGGTACGCTCGGGATGACGTTGAGTGAAACCTCGTGTCTCTGCGACTTAGGCCCCATTCTGGGCGATTCCGTCAACCCTCACGCCACCTGCGATTCCAACTGATGATCCGTGTAGACCCACGGCATTTCCGTCGGCGTCTCGGTCCGCAAGGTGCATACCGGGCGTCGGGGTGCGACGCCGAAGTGGTGCTGAAGCCACATGCTGAACCAGAAAAACTGCAGCCGCCAGCGGAGTTTCCACGCCGGCTTGGGGAACACATGCCCGGCCAGCACCGCAAAGATCGCGTTGTGCACTTGCAGCGGGCCTTGCCCTTCCATGAACAGTTCGCGGAAGGATTGGCGGTAGTAGTTTTTGATGATCTTCCAGAACGGCGCGGTGCTGTCGGTGATCATCCGGCTGTACTGCTTGCGCGACGTGCTGGCGCGCCGCGTGCCGTTCAGGATGCCGATCGTGTGCTTTGCCGCCTCCATGCCGCCGTACATCGCCAGCGTCACGCCGGTCGAGAAAATCGGGTCGAGGAAACAGCCGGCGTCGCCGACCATGAAGTAGCCCGGCCCCGCGAAGGGCTTGCAGGTGTAGCTGAAATCGGCCAGCACCTGATTCTCTTCCGGGCCGGTTGCGTTCTTCATACGCAGCTGCAGTTGCGGGCAACGCTCCATCGCCCACTTGAGCAGCTTGTTCGGCGGCACGTTGATGTCTTTGACGAAGCTCGGCCGGGTGACAAAGCCGATGCTCATCTTGGTTTCGTTCAGCAGGATCAGCCAGAACCAGCCCTCCTTGCACATGAAGATCGTGGGGTGTTTGTCGGGCGTGCTCGTCTCGACGTTTTCAAAATGGGCGAAGTACGCCACCTTCTGCAGCTCGGGATCATCGAAGTTCTTCCGCTGCTTCAGGTGCCGTCCGACGACCGTGCCGTGGCCGGACGCGTCGAGAATGATGCGGCCCTTGATCGTGCGGCCTTCGATTGCGACTTCAACGTCGTTCTCTTCGAGCTTGACGATTTCCTTCACGGCCGTGTTCTCGTAAACCTCCGCGCCGGCTGCGCGGGCCTGGTCGACGAGCATTTTGTCGAAGTGGCAGCGCTCGATGTTGAACACCGGCTGGGTCTTCACCAAAGCTTGCGAGAAGTAAAAGCGCATGGCCCGCGGATCGTTGCCGATGCAGAACTCAGCGCCGACCTTCGGCACGTGCGGCAGCTTGCGCATCTCGGCGGTCAGTTGCAGTTCTTCCAGGATCTCCATCAGCTTGGGCAGCAGCGTTTCGCCGATATGGAACTTGGGGTGTTGCGATTTTTCCAGGACGCAGACTTTCAACCCCGCCCGCGCCGCCACCATCGCCGCCGACGACCCGCCGGGGCCGGCACCGATCACGATTACGTCATACTTCTCATCCATGCCTGCACCTCTTGGTCGCGACGGAAATCCAAACATACTAAACACGAAGCCACGAAGACACGAAGGAATCCACTCGCGTCGATCCGACGCCTCCATGTTTATTGCTTCTTCGTGTCTTCGTTGCTTCGTGTTTAACTTTTTTGATCAGCTCAGCCCCGCCACGCCTTCGATTTCGACGAGCAGTTCGCTGCGGCACAAATCCGCCTGCATGAGCTGCGGACGGCGGGCACGCGGAAACGCCTTGGCGGCCAATCGGGCGATGGCGGCGGCGTCGCGCTTGCGGGGATGATAGATTCGCACTTCGCTGAACGCCGCCAGCGGATCGCCGCTCACGCCGGCCGCGATGACGAGGCTCGATAAATTTTCCAGCGTCTCGCGGAATTGCCCGGCCAGTTGGTTGCGATGGACGGTCCGTTCGCCGGCGATGCTCGCCGTCCCGCCGACGAGGACCGACGAGCCTCCTGGCAGCAGGCCGTTGACGATCGTCGCCCGCGCGAAGCACGGCGGCAGCGGCCCGTAGCGCTTGCTATAGCGGAACGCGGGAATCTGCCGCGGATTTTCGATGGCCTTCCCCGGCGCGGTGGCGGCCAGGCAGTGGATCACCAGATCGCGCCCAAAATGCCCGACGCCCGACGCTGTCGCCACCCGGCCACTGAGTTGATCGCTGCCACCGAACCATTCGCAGAACGCCTTGAACCGCCCGGCGTTAAAAACCATATAGCGGTCGCGGTCGCCGTCCATCGCGTCGTGGATGGCGGGGATGTAATTCCAAAACCGCACGGGGATGTTGGCGGCGTGCGTCGATAGCGCCCGGCGGATGAGCTTGTAAGTTTGTACCGTCGTCCGCTCGAACGCGGCGGCATCCAGCTCGGCGGCGCCCGAGGCGCGGACGCTGACGAGCGTCGCGTGATCATTGGTGCGCGTGATCAGCGTCGTGTGGTCGACCGTTTGCTGCACCGATCGCGTCTGCCCGACCAACTCGGCCGCCCACGCGGGGGTCGACAAATCATCGGCGGCCTGACGCGCGGAGGGGGCGATCGAAAAAGCGTGCGACATGCTCATGAAAGACAAACCACGGGCCAAACCGTTTGAGTTCCGATGCGGGGATTATTACGGCACTTCCGTGCGATCACAAGATGAGAATCGATGAAACGGCCCGGTTGATCGCCGAATGCGATGGGGGAAAAACTCCTCCCCATTTTCACCGAGCCCGGCCGCAAAGGAGCGGGGTGGGTGTTCAATGCAACTCGATCGTGACGCCGCTGGCGATGCCGGTGGGATCGGTGCAGATCGCGGCGAAGCGGTCGACGGTCACCGATCCGTCCGCCGCGCTCACGCTACCAAGGCCGGTCGGATAACTGAGCAGTCGCGGAAGGGCTTTGGTGGCGATTACCGCCGCGATGCCGATCAGCGGCGTGGCGCTGAAAGTCTCGGCGACGTAGCCGGCCATCGAGCTGACGGACCTCGAGCCGGCACCGGCGAGCGCAGCAGCTTCCACGCGATCCAGCCACACACCGGCTGCGGAACTGAGAACTGCCGGGGGGGCGTCGATTCGCTTGAGCAGATCCGCCAGTGACTTCGCCAATCGTTCGCGATGATCGCGGACGAAGCCGGCGTGCGTGATTTGTCCGATCGCCCGTCCGCCGCGCGCTTCGATGGCCGCCTGCGATTCCAGCACGATCGCCGCCGCGCCGCCGGCGCACAGGAAGCCGTTTTCACCGGCGAAGGCGCCCGAAGGTTCAGCGCCGCTGGCCAGGCGGCAGTGACGGTAGGCGTTGCGGACGATGTCGAAATCTTCCTCGCCCGCGCCGACGATCGCGCGGTCCCATTCGCCGCTGGCGATGCGGGCACTGGCCAGCGCGAGCGCATCGAGCCCCGCCGTCCGCGTGCCGATCACGGATTGACACGCGCCTTTCAGCCCAAGCATCAAACTGATGTGGGCCGCGCCGGCGTTGGGCACGCCCTCGGCGAAGAGCATGGGGTTCGCGCCCATGACGCCTTCGCGGACGATCTGCTCGTAATAGTTGTAGCTGTAGTTGGCCGACCCGTGGGCCGTGCCGAGAATTGCGCTGAACGACGCGAGATCGCCGGCCTCGCCGATGCCCGCATCGCGGACGGCCAGCGTCGCGGCGGCCAACTGCAACTTCACGTACTCGCTGAGACGTCGCACGCGCCGGGCGTTGAGCAGCCCTTCGAGGGCTGCTTCGCCGATCGGCTCCGTGAGCGCCGCAGCGGGTTGCGGATGGGCGAGGCGATAGAGCAATCCCTCGCGACCGGTGATGCCCGGCGCGATGACGCCTATGCCGGTGATGAAGACGGAGCGAGCGAACGGCGGATTCTTCCGCGAAGGCGCAAGCGACTTGGCCGCGCCAGTTGCGCCTCTGGTCCCCTCTCCCTCCGGGAGAGGGTTAGGGTGAGGGGCAGACGGCGTTGATTTGCGAACGCCTTCGCCTATCCGCGCCGTCTGCCCCTCACCCCGGCCCTCTCCCGAAGGGAGAGGGAGGTAAGGCGCCAGCACGACGCAGGTGTTGGCGCCGCCGAAGCCTAATGACGTGTTCAGCGTCGCGCGGATCTTGGCGGGCTTCGCCGCGCCGACGGAGACGTTCAATCCCGGGAACTCCAGATCCGCCGCGCTGATGTTCGCGCACGCGGGCACGATTTGATCGCGCAACGCCATCGCCGACAGGATCAGTTCCACCGCGCCGGCCCCGCCGAGGGTGTGGCCGAGGTGGCTCTTGAAGCCGGCGACGGCGACGCGCGGCAGATCGTCACCGAATGTGCGAGACAGCGCGGCGAACTCGCCGGCGTCGTTGTCGGGCGTGCCGGTGGCGTGGGCGGCGACGAGATCGATGCCGGCCGGCGTGAGGTTGGCGCGTCGCAGCGCGGCGGCCATGGCGCGGGCGGCGCCGTCGCCTTCCGGGTGCGGCTGGGTGAGGTGGTGCGCGTCGGCCGACTCGCCCCAACCTAGAATCTGCGCAACGGGCGTGTGCCCACGGGCCGCGGCGTCGGTGGCGCGTTCGAGCACGACGATGCCGTAACCTTCGGCCAGCTTCATTCCCTTACGGTCTTTGCTGAAGGGCCGCAGCGGGCCGTCGGCGACGAGGCGCAGCGCGTTGAAGCCGCCGTATACGTACTCGCTGATCGTGTCGTACCCGCCGGCGATGACGCAGTCCGCCTGCCCGGTCTGCAGCAGCGTGACGGCCATCGCGATGCTGCCGAGCGAGGACGAGCAGGCGCTGCAAATCGTGAGTCCCGCGCCGCCGAACGGCAGGCCCGCGGCGGCCAGTTGGATCGTCGCGCCTGCGGGGAAGTTGGCGAGTTTGCCGTAATCGCCGGTGCGTAAAAACTCGCCGCCGCTGCGGATGCCGTGCAGTGTCGTGCCGAGCAGGATCGTGCAGCGCGATCGGTCGTACGGCAGCGTGTCGGTCAGCCCGGCGTCGCGGAGCGCGGCAGCGATCGTCCAGCGGAGGTACCGCGCCTCGCGCGGCAGATCGGGCGCGAAATCGGCGGGCAAATCGACGGCTTGCGCACCGTCCTTCCCCGGCGGCAACGGCGATTCCATCGCGGTCATCGGGCCGAAGTTGCTCTTGGCGGCCAGAACCGATTGCCAGGTCGATTCACGATCGAGGCCAAGGCTGGTGGTGAGCGCAGTGCCGGTGAGAACGACGGGCGAAGAAAGGCTGAAGGGTGAAGATGAAAGGCTCAATGCAGAGGATTCTTTTTCATCCTTCATTCTTCTGCCTTCATCCTTGCTGCCCAAGCCCTCTCCCGGAGTACCGGGCGAGGGAGAGTGTTGGCCGCCGGATTGAAGCGATTCTCCGCTCATTTGCTTCCCACTGCATCTTCTACAAACGCACGATCTAGTAACAGCCACTGGTCAGGGTACGCCAGCACGTATTTCTCGAGGGTCTTGCCGATTTGCAGCAGCGCCGGATGCACGCCGTCGATCGGTTCGGCCTGCGGGTCGACCCAGATGGGCGATTCTACGCACACACGGTAGCGTCCCCGCGACGTGGCGAGAGTAAAAATCGGGACAATCGGCGCGCCGCTCGCGATCGCGAGCATGACAGGGCCAAGCGGCAGGTTCACGTGCCCGCGGGCGACGGGGACGGCAGCGGCCTTTTGGCCGGGCATGGCGCGGTCGCCTTGCAGGATGACCACCTCGTCGGCCCGAAGGGCATCGCGCAGCTTGATCCAGATGGCCCAGCCGTCGTCGATGGGGGCTTCGATCACGCCGAGCGTCCGCCGTAGGTTTTGGCGGATCGTCTCAAAGCCGTCCAGCGTGTCGCGCTTGAAGACGACGTGCACCCGCGGCTCGATCGCGGTCAGGGCGGCCAAACCCAGCTCGAACGACCCCATGTGCGCGGTGACCACGATCGCGCCGCACTTGGCCGCACGCGCGGCGACGTAACGGTCGTGGCCGTCCACGCCGTCGATGCGGGCGCGCATTTCGTCGGGCGTTTGCGACTGGCTCTGGCCGATGTCGATGACGAAATCGATGAACCGGCGGACGACGGCGCGGCCGTACTCGCGGCAGTCCATCTCGGGCAGGTCAGGAGAGATCAACCGCCGGCCGTTGGCGATCGCGGCGTCGAGCGCCTTGGGCGAGTATCGGATGGCCGTCCGGGCGGCCCAGCGCTTGAGGATCCGCGCCAGCCAGGGAGCCTGTCGCGAGACCGCGAACAATCGCCGCAACCACCACTGCGCGACCGGCCCCAACTTCGGCGGCGGAGCCACGGGCGCAGGCGCCGCAGAGGGTTGGACTGACGCGGTTTTGAACGTGGTCATGGACATCAATGATTTTACCGCGGACGAAAAACGAATCTGTAACCGCAGATGGACGCAGATGAACGCAGATTGAAAGAAGACTTTTTGATTTTCTTTTTCAATCTGCGTTCATCGGCGTCGATCTGCGGTTGCTTTTGGTCTGAACTTTTTATTCCCGGTGCAGCGTAATCGTCCCACGGGCGACGACGGTTTGCCCGACGCTGGCGGTCACGTCGCATAGTTGCAGGGGGCCGATCATGCGCGTCAGGGTCGAGCGCAGGTCGATCTGCACCGGCGGGGCGACGGCCTGCTCGAAGCGGACGTCGACGTGGGCTAACTTGCCGGCGCTGGCGACGCCTTCCGGCGCGGTCAGGCCCGACAGCTGCGCCAGCGCCTCGGCGATCAATACGCCCGGCACGATCGGCTTGCCGGGGAAATGTCCGGCGAAGAACCATTCCTTCCCGCTCAATTGCCACACGCCCGCCGCCGATTGGCCCGGCCGAACTTCTGTCACCGCCGACACATAGCGAAACCCTTCGCCGTGGGGCAGTTGGCTCAGCCAGTCGATCTTCGCCGCCGGGGCCGCCGCGGGGCTGATCGTTCCAGATTGTTGCTGTTGCTGGACGTACCGCGTCAGCGTCGTGACATTCTGGAAGACTTCCTTGCCCACCGCTTCGTTAGGCACTTTAATGCCGAACTGCTTTTCCAGACTGGTGACCAGCAGGAGCATGTCCAGCGAATCCAGATCGACATCGCCGCCAAAAAAGGGCATGTCGTCGGGAATGACCGCGGTCGGCCCCAGCTTCAGGTCGCGCCGCAGGATCGATTTGATGTTCGCCAGAATGTTAGGATCGATATCGGTGGCCATAATAGATGCGTTGCCCTCTTGCGAACCGGCGATTTTGAGGATTGCCGATCGATTAGCAAGCTGAGGCGGACGCGTGCTTCGGTTGGGAGAAGACAAAACCCGTGTTAAAACGGGTGAAATCATGAGCCGCTTCGTTTACCAATTCGGGCGCTGGGTCGGCCGGGCGATTGGATTCCAGACCATGCAGATCAAATTGCTGCATGCGGAGCGTTTCGACCAGCCGGGCGGGTACCTGCTGGCGTGTACCCACCTCAGCCATTTGGAGCCAGCAATCGTCAGCAGCCTCATGCGTCGCAAGATCGACTGGATGGCTCGCATCGAGTTCTACCGGTATCGCGTGATGGCGGCTTTTCTCCGGTCCGTGGGTGCGTTCCCCGTGAACCGGTTTGGCGTTCCCGTAAAAGCAATTCGGTCGGGCATCCACCGCGCCCAAACCGGGCGGATCGTCGGCATTTTTCCCGAAGGTGGCGTCGTCAGCGGCGGCGAGTCGGTCTTGCTCGGCGGGTCGATCAAGCTGGGCGCGTGCGTGATCGCGATGCGAGCCGGCGTGCCGATCGTGCCCGTCGTGGTGCTGGGCACGCCGCAATTGGTACGGGTTTCGCCGTGGATCCCCTGGCGACGCATCAAGCTGCGATTGGCGTTCGGGGCACCGATCTATCCGCCTACGCAAAGCACTTCGCGCCGCAAAGCTAGGCGAGAAATGGGCGAACAGCTGCGGTCGGCGTATCGGGCGCTGTATGCGGAGTTGTGCGACGCCTTCGAAATCCCGCCCGAAGCCGGCACGACTTGGCCGGATGGGGTACGGCCAGCGAGGGAATCGCGCCAAAGTCCCGAAATGTCACGCTAAGCGTAGGGCAAGATGGCAATCCTGCCGTACGGGCGGTGTCCAAAGGGCGCGGTTTGGATCATGAGCGACGCCTTCTACAACTTCCTCTGGTACACCGGGGCCCATGTGTTCTGGGCCTCGTCGCGGCCGGTAGTGATGAACGCGGAAGTCACGCGGCGGCGGGGGCCGTTCATCGTGGCGTCGAACCACACCAGCCCGTACGACGTGCCGATCTTGATGCGCCACACCGCCCGCAATCTCGATTTCGTCAGCATTGTTGAGGTCTTCCGCAAGCCGCTCGTGGGATGGTTTTATGGCTCGATGAACGCGTTTCCGCTCGATCGCTCCAAGCCCGACAGCCCGACCGTCCGCATCATTCTCGACCGACTCGCCCGCGGCCGCGTCGTGGCGATGTTCCCCGAAGGCGGCTTCCGCAGCGGCGATGCGTCGGTCACCCACGGCGGAAAGATGCGGCCGGGCATCGGCCGGATCGCTCAACTGGCCGACGTGCCGATCGTGCCGGTGGTCGTCGTCAACTCCGGCCTATACTCGCGCCCGATCCACTGGCTGCCGATCCGCCGAACGCGGTACGGCATCGCGTACGGCGAGCCGCTGTTTCTGCGACCCGATCTACCCAAAAATGAAGCGGCACAGGAAATCGAATCGCGTCTTGCCCGCGCATTCATCGATCTCTATCAATCTTTGATCCGCACTATGGAATCGCCAAAGCGGTAGTCCGACTTCGCGGTCTCTGCCACGCCGATTTGCCACATCGCAGGCATTTAAAAACCGACTGACTAAATGTTTCCCACAACTGGACTCCGTCCGCCGAAACCGTTAACTATTGCTCGCGGAGTTTCGACCCACTTCCTGGTTCCTGCGAGACGGTGTAACACTTTGGCGACCCGACTGCCCAATCGATCGGTCCTGGTGCTTCTCCTGTTGATGGCGCTGATTCCTTCGCGCGCCGCCCACGCCCAGGACAGTTTCAGCCTGTCGGCCGTGCTCGCGACCGGGCCGTACTATCCCAATGACCAGTGGCTGCCCGTTCGCGTGCTTGTGACCAATCGCTCGGCCGAGGCCATCGCCGGCCAAGTGGAGTTTCCGTTCCACGGCCTGACCGACCAGGTCATGTTCCGCCTGCCGCTGACCATCCCGGCGAAATCGACCTTATCGACGTTGGCGTATCTGTACGTCCCGATGATGGCTGAGGCGCCGGCCGGTAAAGGGAAAAAAGGATCGACCGAGCAGCCGCCGATCACCACCGCCGCCTGGCGCGACAGTGCCGGCAAAATGCTCTCGCGCTGTCCGATCCTGGCGCGGCCGATGGACGAAGATAGCGAAGGCCGCCGCGACCGCGTGCAGGTCGATCGAGCACTGATTTTTTCGATCACCGGCAGTTCGAATTTTGAAGGCCCGCAATTGAGTGAAGCCTCGGACGATACGTCGGGGTTCATGTCGCTGCTGCAATCGACGCGCGGATTTCGGCTGATCAATCACGCCTCAGACGCGTCTGATGCGCCGCGCGACGCGATCGGCTTCGACGCCGCCGCCATCGTGTTGCTCAGCGCCAGCGCCGTCGATCGCATGGACGCGGCCCAGCAGCAGGCGCTGATCAGCTACATGTCCACCGGCGGCACGGTGGTGCTGCGGCCGGACACGGGCGGCGACGACGTCTCGGGCACATGGCTCGCGCCGTACTTGCCGGCGCGTTACGTCGGTTCGCACTATGCGTCGTCGCTCAATGTGCTGACGGGCGAGAAGCCGCAAACGTATTCGCTCAACGAACCGCTGGACCTGGACGACTGGGTGGCCGACCCGAGTATCGCCGGCTCGCACGTGGTCGCGGCCGACAAGAATTACGTGCACGCGGCATGGAAATCCGTCGGCCTCGGCCGGCTCGTCATCACCAGTTTTCCGATTACCTCACTCGACGTGAACAAGCCCGAAACGCGGGCGATCTGGGCTGCCGCGCTGCCGGACTCGCCGGGTTTGCGCTGGGAAACCAGCCGGCTGTCGCAGACGCAAAGCCAGCTGCTCGAATCGATGGTGGGCGCGAAAGTCCCGCCGTGGATCGTGGCCGCTAGCGTGGTGGCGGCGTACGTGGTGATCGTGCTGCTGATCCAGCTCGTCGCGCGCCAAGGCATGCGGCCGATGGGGTTTGCGGTCGCGGTCCTCATCGCGTTGCTGATGGCCGGCGGGCTGATCGTCGCCGCGTCTCTGCGCGACAAAACCGTGGCATTGAGCATGGCGCGGATCGACCTGCTCGATCTCTCCCGCGGCGGCGTGAGGAACGAAGCCGTCGCGCTGCTCGGGCCGAAGGACACCACGTTCCCGCTCAACGCCAGCGCGGGCACGGGGCTGCGTCAGGCGCCGTCGGGTGAAGCCAAGGCGCTCGACATCAAGATTTCTCCCATCCAGGCCGAAAGCACCGTCTACCCGCAGCGGGTTGATCGCATCTGGCAGATCACCAGCGCCGTGCCGGCGGACGTGTCGCTGAACGCGACGGGCTTGTTCGACGAGCGCGGCCTGACGGTGTCGGTCGACAACCAGGCCGGCACGATCCAGCGCCCCGTGGTGGTGGGGCCGCGCGGACGATTCAATTTGCCTGATCTCGCCACAGGAAAGAGCGAGCACCGCGTCGAAGCGGCCGCGAATCAATCCGCGGTAAAGCTGGACGAAGAGCAGCTGCGCGAGCGGATCCTGGACGCCGCCATGGGCCGGGCGGCGGTCGATCGGGCGACGCCCACGATCCTGCGGCCGGACGACACGATTTATCTCGCCGGCTGGATGGCCGACCCGCCGTCGCCATTGCTTGAGCTGCCCGGTGATCAGAAACCATCACTGCTTCGTACCAACGCGCTCGCCCGCACGCGCGTGCTGATCACGCCGTCGCCCGTCGGCAGCTTGGTGCATATTCCCGGCGCGTTCACGCAAGTCGTCCTCGGCGACTCGATGGCGATGCCGTTCGATCCCGGTCGCGGCGAATGGCTTGATGCGTTTACGGCTCAGGACTTCGTCATCGGCTTCGGATTCCCGCAGGGCATCGGCAAAGTGCGCACAAAGAGCGTGACACTCCATCTGCAGGCCAACCTGCCGCAGCAGACCATCACGCTGATGCGCGGGGGAAAG
>JADMIO011347110.1_pt1 | contig 11314 bp, 8 predicted proteins | sample 8958161 | NCBI WGS metagenome assembly JADMIO01 (sample SAMN16585339, study PRJNA669376) | soil metagenome | isolation source: Crop rotation soil | place: USA: Cullars Rotation, Alabama | collected 2011 | reverse complement strand
ATCCTGATCTCGGGCTCCTCCGAGCGAGAGATCGTCGACCTGCAGCAGGGCGACTACGAAGAGATGGATCAGCTCGCGATTGCCAAGCCGCTATGCAAGGCGGCCTACCGCATCCTGCACGCAGCCGACATTGGCATCGGCATCGCGCGGGCGATCCGCGCTGCGGTCTCCGGGCGTCCCGGCGGCGTCTATCTCGACCTGCCGGCCAAGCTGTTCGGCCAGGTGATGGATGCCGAGGCCGGCAAGAGGTCGCTGGTCAAGGTGATCGACGCGGCGCCGGCGCAGATTCCGGCACCCGAGGCGGTTAAACGCGCGTTGGATGTGCTGAAAAGCGCTAAGCGGCCGCTAATCATCTTGGGCAAGGGCGCGGCCTATGCCCAGGCGGACCACGCGATCAAGAGCTTCGTCGAAAAGAGCGGCGTGCCATTCCTGCCAATGAGCATGGCCAAGGGCCTGTTGCCCGATACCCACCCCCAGTGCGCCGGCGCTGCGCGCTCCACGGTGCTGGCGCAGTCCGACGTGATCATGCTGATCGGCGCGCGGCTCAACTGGCTGCTATCGCATGGCAAGGGCAAGGCCTGGGGGACCGAACCCAAAAAATTCATCCAGGTCGACATCGAGCCCAAGGAAATGGATTCCAACGTCGAGATCGCGGCTCCGGTGGTTGGCGACATCGGTTCTTGCGTCCAAGCCTTCCTCAAGGAGATGGGCCAGTGGCCTTCGGCGCCGGCGGACTGGACCAAGACCGTCACGTCGAAGCGCGACGAGAACGTCGCCAAGATGGCGCCGCGGCTGATGAACAACAACGTGCCGATGGACTATCACGGCGCGCTCGGCGTGCTGCGCACCATCGTCAAGGAGCGGCCAGACGCCATCCTGGTCAACGAGGGCGCTAACACGCTCGACCTCGCCCGCGGGATCATCGACGTCTACCAGCCGCGCAAGCGCATCGACGTCGGCACCTGGGGCGTCATGGGCATCGGCATGGGCTACGCCATCGGCGCCGCGGTCGAGACCGGCAAGCCGGTGCTGGCGGTCGAGGGCGACTCGGCCTTCGGCTTCTCCGGCATGGAAATCGAGACGATCTGCCGCTACCAGCTCCCAGTCTGCGTCGTGATCTTCAACAACGACGGCATCTATCGCGGCACCGACGTCAACAAGGCGGGCTCGGATCCGGCGACGACGGTGTTCGTCAAGGGTTCGCGCTACGACAAGATGATCGAGGCGTTCGGCGGTAACGGCGTCAATGCCACCTCCCCGGACGAGCTTAAGCGCGCGGTCAACGCGGCGATGGATTCCGGCAAGCCAACGCTGATCAACGCGGTGATCGACCCGGCGGCCGGCAGCGAAAGCGGCCGGATCGGCAACCTCAATCCGCAAAGCGCGCTGAGCAAGAAGAAGTGACCCGAAGGGTCATCCCGGCCGCGGTGCAGCGCGGAGTGCTGCACCGCAGACCCGGGATCGAAACGAAATAAACCGGGGTCCCGGTTCTGCAACGCACCGCTTCGCGCTGCGCTGCGCCCGGGACACGAGACTGAGGTTGAGGAGAACGATGATGGCAAAGGCCAAGAAGTCGAAAGTCAGAGCAAAATCCAAGGCCGCCTCGAGGAGGGTGGTGAGGCTCAAGTCGCGAGCGCCGGCCGCAAAAGCCAAATCCAACGGCCTGCCGAAACCGTCGAGCAAGCCTTACGGGCAGGCCGGCAAGGCCCTCGAGGGCATCAAGATCCTGGATTTCACCCACGTCCAGTCGGGGCCGACCTGCACGCAGCTCCTGGGCTACATGGGCGCCGACGTGATCAAGGTGGAGCGCCCGGGTGTTGGCGACATCACCCGCACCCAGCTGCGCGACGTGAAGGGCCAGGACAGCCTGTATTTCACGATGCTCAACGGCAACAAGCGCTCGATCACCATCGACAGCAAACACGCCAAGGGCAAGGACATCCTCGAACGCTTGATCAAGCACTGCGACGTTCTGGTGGAGAATTTCGCGCCGGGTGCGCTCGACCGCATGGGGCTGACCTGGGACTACGTCCACAAGATCAACCCGCGCATGATCGTAGCCTCGGTGAAGGGCTTCGGTCCGGGTCCCTACGAGGACTGCAAGGTGTACGAGAACGTCGCGCAATGCGCCGGCGGTTCGGCCTCGACCACCGGCTTCCGCGAGGGCCCTCCGCTGGTCACCGGCGCGCAGATCGGCGACAGCGGCACCGGGCTGCACCTTGCCTTCGGCATCTGCGCCGCGCTGATCCAGCGCCAGCGCACCGGCCGCGGCCAGAAGGTGCTGTGCGCCATGCAGGACGGTGTGCTCAACCTTGCGCGCGTCAAGCTGCGCGATCAGCAGCGCCTCAGGCACGGCCCGCTCACCGAATACAGCCAGTATGGCGAGGGCATCGCGTTCGGCAATGCCACGCCGCGCGCCGGCAACGACTCCGGCGGTGGCCAGCCCGGCTGGATCCTCAAGTGCAAGGGTTGGGAGAGCGATCCCGACGCCTACATCTACTTTATCACCCAGGCGCCGGTGTGGAGCGAGATCTGCGACCTGATCGGCAAACCGGAGTGGAAGACCGACCCGGACTACGCCACGCCACCGGCGCGCCTGCCGCGGCTGAAGGCGATCTTCGCCACCATCGAGGAGTGGACCAAGACCATGACCAAGTTCGAGGTCATGGAGAAATGCAACGCGCTCGACATCCCGGTCGGTCCGATCCTGTCGATGAAGGAGATCGCCGAGGAACAGTCGCTGCGCGACACCGGCACCGTGGTCGAGGTCGATCACCCGGGCCGCGGCAAGTATCTGACCGTCGGCAATCCGGTGAAGATGTCGGATTCGATCACCGAGGTGCAGCGCTCGCCGCTGCTTGGCGAGCACACCGAGGAGATTCTCACCAAGGTGCTCGGCTATTCCAAGAAGGAGCTCGAAGAGATCAAGGGCTCAGGCGCGATCACCGCGCCGGAAAAGGGTGCGAAGGCCGAAGCGGCGTAGCAGTCGTCATTGCGAGCGAAGCGAAGCAATCCAGAATGAAAGACCTGGCTGGATTGCTTCGTCGCTTCGCTCCTCGCAATGACGAGTAGGAGACTGCAGGTAGAGGAAGAGTCAACAATGCGGATCGTGGTTCACGGCCAGCAGGCGTTCGGCAAGGCGGTGCTGGAGGCGCTGATCAAGCGCGGCGATGATGTGGTCGCCGTCTATGTCGCACCGGAGAAGGAGGGCGCGCGCGCCGATCCGCTGAAGGAGGCGGCGCTGGCGGGGAAGCTGCCGGTGCGTCAGCCGGCGTCCTACAAGGACCCGAAGGTGTGGGACGAGTTCAAAGCGCTGAAGCCCGACCTTCAGGTGATGGCCTTCGTCACGCTGTTCGTGCCCGAGGAGTTCCTCAACATCCCGACCCACGGCTCGATCCAGTACCATCCGTCACTGCTGCCCGCCTATCGCGGTCCGTCGGCGATCAACTGGCCGATCATCAAGGGCGAGACCGAGACCGGGCTGTCGATCTTCTGGCCGGACAACGGCCTCGACACCGGTGCCGTGCTGCTCCAGAAGAAGACGCCAATCTCCGGCACTGACACTCTCGGTACGGTGTACTTCGACCGGCTGTTCCCGATGGGCGTCGACGCCATGCTGGAGGCGGTCGACTTGGTGAAGGCCGGCAAGGCACCGCGCATCAAGCAGGACGAAGGCAAGGCCACCTACGAGGGCCGCTGCGGCTCCGACAACGCCCACATCGACTGGGGCCGGCCGTGGCAGGAGATCGACCGGCTGATCCGGGGCTGCAATCCGGCGCCCGGCGCCTGGTCGAACCTGGAAGGCAAGGCGGTCAAGATCTTCGACGCCAAGCCGATCCCTGCCAAGGACCCCAAGGGCATCGCCGGCAAGATGGGCGAGATCGCAGCGGTCGAGGCCGACGGCTTCACCGTGGTCTGCGCCGACGGCCGCTTCAAGGTCACCCGCGTGCAGCCCGCCGACGGCAAGAAGGTCGACGCCGGGGAGTGGGCGAAGAGCGCCAACCTCCAACCCAAGGCTCGATTCACATAACTCTCGGCTGTCGTCCCCGCGAAGGCGGGGACCCAGTAATCACCGCGCGATCAGTGATTACTGGATGCCCGCTTTCGCGGGCATGACGGCGGCATACAAATCGAAACCGAACACATTGGAAACCATCCCATGCCCGCGTCGCAGCACCAGAATCCCAAGTCCGACATCGAAATCTCCCAGTCCGCTAAGAAGCGGCCGATCCTCGACATCGCCAAGGAAAGGCTCGGCATCGAGGCGTCGAACCTCGAGCCTTACGGCCATTACAAGGCAAAGGTGTCGATCGACTACGTGAAGTCACTTGCTAACAAGAAGAACGGCAAGCTGATCCTGGTGTCGGCGATCTCGCCCACTCCGGCGGGTGAGGGCAAGACCACCACCACCGTGGGCTTGACCGACGCACTCAATCACATCGGCAAGAAGGCGATGCTGTGCCTGCGCGAGCCGTCGCTCGGCCCCTCGTTCGGCATGAAGGGCGGCGCCGCCGGCGGCGGTTATGCCCAGGTGGTGCCGATGGAGGACATCAATCTTCACTTCACCGGCGACTTCCACGCCATCACCTCGGCGCACAACCTGCTGTCGGCGCTGATCGACAACCACATCTACTGGGGCAACGGGCTCGGCATCGATTCAAGACGAGTCGTCTGGCGCCGGGTCATGGACATGAACGACCGCGCGCTGCGCGAGATCGTCTGCTCGCTTGGCGGCGTTGCCAACGGCTATCCGCGTGAAGCCGGCTTCGACATCACGGTCGCCTCCGAGGTGATGGCGATCTTCTGCCTCGCCAACGATCTCGACGACCTCAAGAAGCGGCTGGGCAACATCATCGTCGCCTACACCCGCGAGCGGAAGCCGGTGCGCGCCTCCGACGTCAAGGCGCATGGCGCGATGGCGGCGCTGCTCAAGGAGGCGATCGCGCCCAACCTGGTGCAGACCCTCGAAGGCACGCCGGCCTTCATCCACGGCGGCCCGTTTGCCAACATCGCCCACGGTTGCAACTCGGTGGTGGCAACCACCACGGCGCTCAAGCTCGCCGACTACGTGGTGACGGAAGCGGGGTTCGGCGCCGATCTCGGCGCCGAGAAATTCCTCGACATCAAATGCCGCAAGGCCGGCCTCAATCCGGATTGCGTGGTCCTGGTCGCCACCATCCGCGCGCTGAAGATGCACGGCGGCGTCAAGAAGGACGACCTGAAGAAGGAGAATCTCAAGGCGTTGGAGGCCGGCATGGAAAACCTCCAGCGCCACGTCGAGAACATCAAGAAGTTCGGCCTGCCGGCGGTGGTCTCGATCAACCGCTTCTCGGCCGACACCGACTCCGAGATCGCGCTGGTCAGGGACAAGTGCAAGGCGCTCGGCGTCGAGGCGCTGATGGCCGATCACTGGGCGATGGGTGGCGCTGGCGCAGCCGACGTGGCCAAGGCGGTGGTGAAGACCATCGATGAGGGGAAGGCGAAGCTCAAGTTCCTCTATCCCGACGACATGCCGCTGTTCGACAAGATCCGCACCATCGCCAAGGAGGTCTACCGCGCCGACGACGCCACCGCCGACAAATCGGTGAAGGACCAGCTCAAGACCTGGGAGGAGATGGGCTTCGGGAAGCTGCCGGTCTGCATCGCAAAGACCCAGTACAGCTTCTCGACTAACCCCGATGCCAAGGGCGCGCCGACCGGCTTCAGCATTCCGGTGCGCGAGGTGCGGCTGTCGGCCGGCGCGGAGTTCGTGGTGGCGATCTGCGGCGAGATCCTCACCATGCCGGGCCTGCCCCGCGTGCCGTCCGCCGACTCGATCGACGTCGGCTCCGACGGCAAGATCGTAGGGTTGTTCTGAGATTTGCCGTATATACCGAATACGCCCGTCACCCTAAGGCGCCTAGCGCGCTCGCGCCGGCGCCTCGAAGGGCGACGGCCCACGACGGTGCTCGTCATCCTTCGAGGCGCGCAAGAGCGCGCACTCAGGATGACGAGCAGGCGTCTTGCTGATACCAGTGCAACGCAGACAGGAGGATCATCATGTTGAAGTTCTACTATTCCGCCGCACCGAACCCGACCAAGGTCGCGTTGTTCCTGGAAGAGGCCGCGCTGCCCTACGAGGCGATGCCGGTCGACACCAGAAAGGGCGAGCAGCACAAGCCGGATTTCCTGAAGATCAATCCGAACGCCAAGTTGCCGGCCATCGTGGACGGCGACGTCACGGTGTTCGATTCCAGCGCCATCCTGCTTTACCTCGCCGAGAAGACCGGCAAGTTCCTGCCGGCCAAGACCGACAAGGCGCGCGGCGAGCTGCTGTCGTGGATGTTCTTCGTGTCATCCGGCGTCGGCCCGTATTTCGGCCAAGCGGTGCACTTCAAGAACTACGCGCCGGAGAAGATCGCCTACGCGATGAACCGCTATACCTTCGAGGCGCAGCGGCACGCCGGCATCCTCGACACCCGGCTAGGCAAGCAGAAATACATGCTGGGCGACACCTACACCATCGCCGATATGAACGTGTGGGGCTGGTGCCGCATGCTGCCCAACGTGGTGGGCGAGGGCGCCTGGGACAAGTACAAGAACATCAAGCGACTGGTCGACGAGATCAACGCCAGGCCGGCGGCACAGAAGGCCTCAACCTTGAAGGACCGCCACGCCTTCAAGACCGAGATGGATGCCGAGGCGCTCAAGGCCATGTTCCCGCACCTGTCGCAGAAGGTGGCCTGATTCACGCAGGCTTGGCGTTGGAAAACGCGGCCTTCGGGCCGCGTTTTTGTTTGCCGCCCGTCCCGTGGCTGTGATGGGATCGTACGCAGAGAGGTCCCCGATGCTTCGTAATGCCGTCCGGCTGCTGATCGTCATGATCGGTGCTCTCGCGACGCCGCTCGCTGCGGCGCAGCCCTGGCCGACGCGGCCGGTCACCATGGTGGTGCCATTCGCTGCCGGCGGCCCGATGGACGTGGTCGGCCGGCTGATGGCGTCAAGTCTTGGCGAGACGCTCGGGCAGCAGATAGTCATCGAGAACGTTGGCGGTGGTGGAGGCATGACCGGTGCGCTCCGCGTCGCGCGGGCCGCCCCTGACGGCAGCCAATTCGTGTTGGGCAACGTCGGCACCCACGCGGTCAGCCAGTCAATGTTCAAGAATCCGCCCTACCGGGTGCTGACCGATTTCACCCCGGTCGCGCTTTTTGCCGATCTCTCATTGGTTTTGGTCACGCGCAAGGACCTGCCCGCCTCTGACCTTCAGGAGTTCATCGCCTACACCAAAACGAACCATGACAAGATGCAGTTCGGCTCGGCCAGTGCCGGCTCGGCGACGCACCTTGGCTGCGCGCTCCTCAACGCCGCGATCGGTGTCAACGTCACCCACATTCCTTATCGCGGCGGCGGACCGGCGATGCAGGATCTGGTCGGCGGCCGGATCGACTATCTGTGCATCGATACGCCTGTCGCGATTCCGCTGATCGAGAGTAAGCAGATCAAGGCGCTGGCGATCCTGACCGCAAGGCGCTCCGCGAGCCTGCCCGAGCTGCCGTCGGCGCAGGAGCAGGGCCTTGCCGGGTTCGAGGCGGCCAACTGGGCGGCATTCTTCATGCCCAAGGCGACGCCGGGGGCGATTGTGCAAAGGCTGCAAGCCGCGACGGCGAAAGCGGTCGGCTCGGAGGCGGTGCGAAAGCGGATGAAGGATATCGGTATCGACCCGGTCGCGCCGGAGCGACAGACCTCGGACTATCTCGCAAAATTCGTCGAGGCCGAGATCTCCAAGTGGGCCGGCCCGGTCAAAGCCAGTGGTCTGACCGCGGACTGAACCGTCATTTCGAAGGCTCGGCTGCTGCCTTCAGGATCGGCGCCCAGCGTGCGATCTCGGCCTTGACGTATTGGTCGAATGCTACGGACGTGCGCTCGGCCTTGGCCGGGATCGAGCCGCCAAGCTCCTCGACGCGCTTCTGCACATCCTTGTCGTCGAGCGAGATATCGAGCGCTTGGGCAAGCTTGTCGGCAATCGGTGCCGGCGTGCCTTTTGGCGCAAAGATACCGGCCCAGATGCTCATCTGGTAGTCCACCCCGAATTCCTTGGCGGTTGGCACATCGGGCAGCGCGGCGAGCCGCTCGGTCGCGGACACCGCATAGGCCTTCACAGCGCCGGACTTGACCTGGCCGGCGACGCTGACCGATTGCTCGCACAGGAAATCGACGTGACCGCCGATCAGGTCGTTCATGCCGAGGTTGCTGCCGCGATAGGCGACCAGCGTGGGGTTGACGCCTATCGCCGTGGTGAACAGCAGGCACGCCATATGCGACGACGAGCCGATGCCGCCATGCGCTTGGCGGAAGTTGCTGCCGCGCTCCTTGAGCGAAGCGACGAATTCGCGGAGGTCCTTTGCCGGAAAATCCTTGCGCGCCACGATCACCGCGGGCGAATGGGCGGTCGGTCCGATTGGAATGAAGTCGCGCGACGAATCGTATTTGACGTTCGGCGTGAGCACCGGGGCCGCAACATGCGAGCCCATCGACCCGGCCAGCAGCGTGTAGCCGTCGGGCTCGGCTGCCGCCACGCGGCCGCTGCCGATGGTGCCGCCGGCGCCCCCGACATTCTCAATCAGCAAGGTGCGGCCGAGCGTGCGACCCATGCGCTCAGCGACGATGCGGGCCACCACGTCGCTGGGCCCGCCGGCCGGGAACGGCACGATGACGGTGATGTTGCGGGTGGGATAGTCCTGGGCGTGCGTGGGGGCGCTCCAAGCGAGCATCACGCCTATCAAAGCTCCCAACGCTTTGGTCGCCGCCATCGTGCCCCTCCCAATCAATCGTTCGCTAGGATTTCGGCCACCTCGACCTTGCGGTTCTCCCGCGCCGAGAGAATGCCGGCGCGCACCACCGCAAGCGACTCGGTGGCATAGTCGCCGCCGACCTCGGGCTTGCCGATGCCGCGAACGGCCGCAGCGAACTCCTCAAGCTCCTCAACGAACGTGTCATTTTTCGCTGCAGGCACCGGCGTGGCCCGATCCTCGCCGCGCTTGAGCAAACGCAATCCGCCGTGCAGGTCGTAGAAGGCGGTGGCATTCTTGCCGTAGATGTTCATCAGGTAATATTCCGACGCCGAGGCGTAGCTGGCGTTAAGCGTCGACAGCGCACCGTTGTCGTGCTCGAAGATGAAGCTCGCCACGTCCGGGTTGTCGCCCGGCAGCACCAGCTGGGCAAATTGCCCGCGCACCGCCCGGATCGGTCCCATCAGGTACGTCAGCACGTCGGCGTAGTGGATGCCGATCTGCAGCATCACGCCGCCGGGCATGCCGGCGGCCTGGTAGCGCCACGAACTGATATCGATCTTTCCGAGCCGGTCGCGGCTGATGTTGGCTTCGGCGTTGACCAGTGTGCCGAACACGCCAGCCTCGATCTGCTGCCTGATCCAGCGGAAATGGCTTTCGCGGCGGCGCTGGTAGCCCATCGCCAGGATCACACCGGCGTCGCGGCACGCCGCAGTTATGGCGCGGCCGTCGGACACACTGTTGGCGATCGGCTTGTCGAGGAACACGTGCTTGCCGGCTTTGGCCGCGGCTTGCGTGGTGGCAAGATGCACGTCGTTCGGTGTGGTGTTGATGATCGCCTCGATCGACGGATCGGCCAGCACCGCCTCGTAGCTCGCGGCCGGCTTCGAGTTGTATTTCTTGGCGAACGCCGCGCGCTTGTCCTCCGAGCGCGTGTAGCAGGCGGCGATCTCGATCTTGCCGGAGCGCTGGATGGCGTCGGCCAGCACGTCCGACCACCAGCCCATGCCGATGCAAGCGACGCGGACCGGGCCGGTCATTTCCAGCTCGCGCCGATTGCCTCTACGGCCGCCTGCGCGATGCGAAGATCAGTCTGCCAGTCGCCGCCGCTGACGCCGACGCCGCCGATAACATGACCTTCCGTCATGATTGGAACTCCGCCCTCCATCGCGGTCCACCGCTCGGGCCCGGCGGCGAGCGCCAGGCCGAGCGCGTGCGTGACGTCGAGGTCCTGGCCGACCGCGCCCTTGGCGCTGGTCGGGCGGCGGTTGGAAGCGGCGCACACGGCCTTGGTGGTGCAGGAGTGCAGCGTGTGGAACCGGCCGCCGTCCATGCGCTCCAGCGCCACCACATGGCCACCGGCATCGACGATGCAGCACGAGATGGCGATGCCCGCCTTACGTGCCTCCTCGATCGCGGTCGCCATCATCTTGCGGGCGCCGTCGTGGGTCAGGCGCTTGGTGTCGGCAACGTAGCTCATGATTGTGCCACCTGCGTGTGCAGCCAGTCCACGATGGTTGCCGTGATGTGCTCGGCCGGCTGGCCGGGGGTGCGGCCCATATGATGGCCGTGGGGATAGATGCGGGCCGACTTCGGGCTACCGTGCTCCAGCAGCAGATGGATGTCGGCGACCGGCGCCTGGTCGTCGAGCTTGCCGTTGACGCAGAGGATCGGCGCCGACGGGCTGTCGATCAGGCCCAACGCCACCAGCGAGAATTTCGGCGTAGCCTCCAGGAACTCCTCCATGGTGGAGGTGCCCATGGCGCGTCCGCGGGCGTCGAGCAGGCTTGCGGCGCCGAATAGGTAGGTGGCCCCGCCGGTGGTGAATGCCGGAATGAGCCACTGGCGCTGAAAGCCGTAGTGCACGTTGCCGCCGTGGAACACCGCGCCTTTGATCCGCTCGGGCACGACATGGGCGAGCCGCGCCGCCCAGTAGGCGCCGAAGCTGCCGCCCCAGATGCCGAGCCGGCCACCGTGGATGTCGCTGCGCGAGGCGAGATGATCCATCCAAGCAAGATAGGTGCGCTCGGCCAGCGGATCGCCATACAGCACCGGGTTCTCGCCGCTGCCCGGCATGTCGACGGTAAACGACGCCATGCCGCGGCTGATGATCGCCTTGGCGATGCGCAGCCGATCCTCCTTCCAGCCATCGACGCCGCCCCAGTGCATGATTACCGGCGGCCTGGCGATGCCGGCGGGCCGTTGCAGATAGCCGACCAGCTTGCCGCCCTCGAACGGCAGCTGGACGATCTCCAGCGGCGGATCGAAATACTTCGCGGCCTTGCAGAACATGCGAAGCGAATGGTGGTAGGCGGCCTGCTTGCCGAGCGAGCTCGGCGTCGGATAGCGGCCGACGCGGCAGGCGTCGAACGCCAGCATGTACAGCTCGCCCCGCTCGGCCTCGTCCGGGCTGCTGTCGGCCTGCCGCTCGTAGGCCAGCCCGAGCTTGCTCCACTCCTCGGCCCAGTGATCCTTGTCGAGGCTGTGGAGCGCGCCCATCACGCGCTCGGCGTCCTCGCCGCGGATGTCCTCGAACGGATTGAGGC
>JADMIO011200183.1_pt1 | contig 11314 bp, 10 predicted proteins | sample 8958161 | NCBI WGS metagenome assembly JADMIO01 (sample SAMN16585339, study PRJNA669376) | soil metagenome | isolation source: Crop rotation soil | place: USA: Cullars Rotation, Alabama | collected 2011 | reverse complement strand
GGTCTTTGGCGCACGCCGCCGGTCTGGCGCGAGGGCCGCATGTTCCCCGAGCTCGCCGCGCTGCGCCGCGACCCCATCTACGAAGGCGTCGGTCTTCCGAGGGGTCGAGGTCGGCCGGTGTTCCTCATCCCGGGCTATCTCGCAGGCGACGCATCGCTCGCGCCGCTCGCGCGCGCGCTGAGCGCGGCCGACTTCCGACCGGAGACGGCAGGCGTGAAGCTCAACATCGGATGCGCGAACGCGATGTTCGGTCCCATCGAAGCGCGGCTCGCGGCCCACGTCGCCGCGCATGGAGAGAAGGCGTTCGTCATCGGGCAGAGCCGCGGCGGCACCATGGGGCGCTGGCTCGCCGCACGACGTCCGGATCTCGTCTCCGGGCTCGTGACGCTCGGAACGCCGCTTCGCGATCCGCTCGCCGTGCACCTGCTGGTGCTCATGAACATCGGCGTGGTCGGCACGCTCGGAAGCCTCGGCTTCCCGGGAGTGCTCTCGACGCAGTGCTTGCGCCTCGATCGCTGCTGCGCTCCGGCGTGGCGGGAGGGCAATGCACCACTGCCCGAAGCGATGCCGTTCCTCTCGATCTATTCGCGCTCGGACGGCATCGTCGACTGGCGCGCTTGCCTCGATCCGGCCGCGCGCCACCTCGAGGTCGACTCGAGCCATTGCGGAATGGCGTTCAACGTCGACGTGGTCCGCGCCATCGGCCGGGAGCTCACGTGAGCGCTTCGAGCATCGTCTCCATCATGCGGTGGGTCATGCCCCAGAGCACGTGCTGCCCGGGCTCGAGCCGAACACACGGCAGCTCGTGAGGCTTGTCTTCCCACGTGAACGCATAGGTCCCGCGGCCCTCGCCGCCGGCCAGGGTCGCGACGGGTACCCACAGCGTGCTCGCGACCTCGACGTTCGGCGTCGCGATCACGTCCTCGCGCATCGCGAAGACGAACGGCGTCACGATCAGCGTGCCACGCCGCGATCGAATGAACGCGGGCACGTCGGGCAGCCGCGCGAGGAGCTCGGCGCGACGGAGATCGATCCCGACCTCCTCGCGTGTCTCGCGGATCGCCGTCGCGAGGAGTGACTCGTCGCCGGGGTCGCGCCGCCCGCCCGGGAACGCGATGTGTCCCGACCACGGATCGGTCGCCGACTCGGCGCGGCGGATGAAGAAGAGCTCGGCTCCCTTCTCCGCCGATCCTTCACGGAGGATCGCCGCGACGGCGGCATGCGGCGCGTCGCCGTCGACCGCGGCACCTCCAGGCTCACGTCCCAACCGGGTGAGCTTCTCTGCGATCGCGGAGAGCCGGAACACGCCTTCCAACATAGTGTGCACGCGACCGCGGGGACAGCCCTGGCACAAGGTGGCGCTGCCAGGGAGCGCTCCCACCTCGAGCGCGCCCGGGATTTTCGTGGGTTTCGGCGTGGCCGACATCTTGCTCCCGCGCGAGACGATGACGCTCTCCCTTCGCCTTCCCCTCCTCTCCGCGTTGGTCTGCATGGCAATCGCGTGCGGGGGCGTCGCCAGCACGGTGGGCGCCTCGAGCTCGTCGAGCGGCGGTCTCGACCCGGACGGCGGCGGGATCGACCGCGACGGCGGTGGCGACGCCTTCACGAGCAGCGGCCACATCGATCCGTCCGGATTTCCCGCCACGTGCAGCAAGGGCCTCGCCGGCCTCGTTCCGGTCGGGCCGTTCGACGCCATCGAGATCCGCGTGACCGCCGAGCCGCTCGACGACGGCGGCGTCGCGCCCTACACGGTCCAGGAGACGCGCGGGACGCCGTGCCTGAACGCGAAGGACAAGAACACCTGCAAGGCGGCCTTCGCCGCCGCCACGATCACGACCTCGGCGTGGTCGACGAACGCGGGATACCAAGGTGGAGTCGCGCCGCCTCCGGATCGCTACGCGTTCTACGTGGTCACGCGGAGCGATGCCGTGGTGGTGATCGCGACCTCCGCAGACCTCGCCACGTTCATCGCGCCGATCGACACGCTCACCGAGGCCATCCACATGCGCAGCGGACCGCTGGGCGGCGTCTCCGTGTGCCCGCGCGTCCGCACCGACGCCGACGGCTACTCGTTCCTCGACGATGGGTGCGGCCCCTTCAACGACAACACGTACACGAAGACCGAGATCGTGACGAAGGTGAGCCGCGACGGCTCGATCGCGAGGACGCAGACCGCGGGTCCGTTCCCCGATCCCACGTTGAGCTGCGCGCCGGCGCCCTGACGCGACCTACTGCACGACGACGGGCTCTGCCGTGCGCAGGGGCTGGAGATGAATCGGCGGGCCCGCGGGCTCGGGCAGGATCCACCGAGCCTTGCCGAGCCCGTCGCTCGTGCGCGCGAGATCGATGGTGGGATCGATCAGCGCGGCCGGCGCCCGACCATTGAGCGACGCGAATGCCTCGGCGCGAACGATGACGTCGTCGTGGCCTTGCGCTCGGAACTCGTCGCGCACGTGATGCGCGAGCTGGAGGACGAGATCGGGCTGCGTCGAGATCTCCCGCTCCTGGCGATCGTTCACGTACTTGTGCGGGCTGACGTGCCACGTTCGCTGCTCGCGCGGCGACTCGACGATGTACGTGACGGTCGCGTTCTTCTCGCGGACCATGACCTTCCACGCGAAGCGCATGCCCTGCTCGTGCCAGAGGACGTTGCCGCCGTAGAGGTGGGAGCGGAGCGGGAGGAGCACCTGCAGCGCGCAATACGCTGCGGCGAGCGGGACGAGGGAACGCGGGAGCGGGGCTCGAGCACGAGTACGAGTACGAGTACGAGTACGAGTACGAGTACGAGTGAGAAGCGACGGCCACTCCGGCGACAGGAAGACCAGCGCGGAGGCGCACATGATGAACGGGAACATCCCGATCGGAAACAGCGCCCACGTCATCGCGTGGAACAGCACGACCACGACGTACGCGAACGGGCGCGCGCGGCGCCACATCAGGAACGCGACGATGAACGTATCGAACAGGAAGCCGGACCAGCTGAAGAGGAACGCGGTGGCGCGCTCGTCGAAGAGCGGGCCCACGACGGGCGTGCTCGTCCGCGACGAAAGCCAGATGTTGAGCGGCTGCGCGTGCACGAGCCAGTCCGACGTCGCCTTCGCGAGCCCCGCGTTCACGTAGACGATCGCCACCTGGAAGCGCAGCAGGTACGTGCACCACGCGGGAAAGGCATCGAGCCGTGACGACGGAAACACGCGGGCATCGATCGACCACGCGCGCCCGAGCGGCATGAACGACGCGAGGAGCAGCAGCAGCGAGACGAGGTAGTAGTGATTCAGCCAGTTCGTGACGTCGACCAGCTGGACGTACGTGAATCCCACGAACAGCAGCACCGCCGACGCGCGGAACAGGAGCCCCGCGGCGAAGCAGACGCCGAGCACGGCGAGCGCGACGAAGAGCGCGTGCATCCCCGCGGCGGAGAGCGGGCGAACCCACGCGAAGCCCCAGTACGTGAAGAAGAACTTCGGCTTCACGAAGAAGTCGTCGACCCAGCCGTACGCGAGAAAGCGGATCGCGCTCACCGCCACGAGGACGCCGAGCGCGATGCGGAACGCGACGAGCGCACCGGTCGGCTTCGTTTCCGCGAGTCGCTCGCGGAGGCCGCTCATCCGTGTGGCGGGCGCGGCATCCATCGCATCAGTATGCCTTCTTCGCGTCCTCGATCTCGATCTGCGAGAGCCCGTAGATGGCGCCGATCTCCTGGAATGCCGTGTTGAACGCGACCGTGCGCTCTCCGGTGCGGGTGAGGAGCTGGTACGCGGTCGACGCTCCGATGCGCGTGAGGAGCGCGTCGATCTGCGCGTCCGTGATCTTGCGGCGGTCCTGCGGGATGCCCTTGAAGCTCTGCGCGAAGCCGACCGCCGCGCCGTAGGCGCTGAGCGCAGCTTCTCCGCGCGCAGCCGTGGTGGGGGTGACGAGCGCGTTCGTCAGCGCCTCGTTCAGGAAGTAGATGACGCTCAGGTACGACGCCTTCTCCCATTCGAGGAAGTAGATCTTCAGCGCGGCGTCGAGATCGGCACGGCACTTCTCGGTGTTGCTCGCCGCGGCCTTCGCGACCAAGAGCGCGGACCGGATCTTCCGGTACGGCCCGGGCGTCGCGGAAGCGGGGTTGTCCCGCTGTGAGGCGTACGCGGCGACGAGCAGGTCGACGCCCTCCGGCACCGTGGCCGCGTCGGCACCCGCGTCGGTGCGGCCATCGAGCTTCGTGCTCGCACCGTAGACCGCGAGCAGGCGATCGATCGTGCCCTCGGTGATCGGCCCGCTCGCGAGGACGAGCGCATAGTTGTAGAGGGCGCCGTTGATCAGCGTCTTGTCGGTCGCCTCGCGGAGGTCGATGCCGGTCGCCGAGAAGATCGAGGCGTTATCGTACTTGCCGCCGCTCGCCGCGCCGCCGTCGGCGTCGGCGTCGGCGGGCGTCCACGTCTTCGTGGCCGCGTCTCCGAACTGCGTGAGGTAGGTGTCGATCGTCGTCTGCGCGAAGGCGGTGGCGATCGAGCGCAGGCTCGGCGCGCCGGCCGTGAACAGCGCCTGGAGATCGGCGGTCGTCACCACCGCGGGAGTCGGGCCCTCGGCGGACCTCATCTTCGCGTTGATCGTGAGGACCGCCTGCTTCAGGGTCAGCTCGGCGGCCGCATTCGCGGAGAAAGACGGGCTCTCGTAGGTGGCTGGGATCGGCACGCCGCAGGCGAGCGTGTTCGTTCCACCGTCGCTGGGGGCGTCGAGCGACGCGTCGACGCCGCCGTCGGAACGGGTCCGCACGAGGTTGTCGTCGTCCCCGCACGCGGCGAACGCCGCCGCCGCGCTGAGGACCGCCACGAAAGAGAGCTTCCTGAAGTTACGCATGAACGTTTTCTCCGGGGCTGCGGACCCCAGGCATGTCCATGCCGACAATGGCTCGGATTGTCCAACTTGCTGTCAGGCCCCCCACCCGGAGGGGCTTCCTGATCAGCTTGCTACTTCTTCGTGCCGCCGCCGGTGCCGCCGCCCGTACCGCCGCCTCCGCCGCCGCCCGTGTCCTTGCCGCCGCCGCCGCCCGTACCGCCGCCGGTCTTCGGCGCGGGAGCCGCGGGGGCCGGTGCGCTGGGCGTTGCGGGCTTCGGCGCCGCGACCGCGGGCCCCGCCTGCGACGCCGGGACGTTCCCCGCCGTCACGCTGAAGAGCCCGAGCTGCTGCTGCATCTCGAGGCTGTTCTGGTAGGTCCACGCGCGCGCCACCTTGCCGTCCTTGATCTTGAAGATGTCGACGAGGTGCACGGCGATCGGCTTCTTCGTCGGCTGGATCGTGCCGAGCGCGCCCTTGTGCGTCGCCTTCAGGGTCGACTCGACGATCGCGTAGTCACCGATCGCGACCGCCTTCGTGACCTCGAACTTCGCGTCGGGGAATGCGCCGGTGAAGCTCTTGTAGAACTTCTTCGCGCCCTCCTTGCCCTTCGAGGTCTCCAGGTGGAACACGCCGTCCTGCTCGACGTCGTCGGTGAGGACGGCGGTGAACGCCTCCTCTTTCTTGTTCTCGAGCGCGGTGAGCGCCGCCTTCGCGATCTCGACGTTCTTGTCCTCGTCGCCCTTCGCGACGATGGTCTCGGGCGCGGTGGGGACCTCGGGGATCGGACGGGGCTTTGCCTTCGCGCCCGCGGCGCCGACCTGCGTCATCACGCTGCCGAGCTCGCCGTAGCGGTTCTCGCGGACCACCTTTCCATCGGCGTTGAACTGCACGACGCTGAGACCGTAGTGGCCGATCGGCTGCTCGGTGCCCTTCACGCCGAAGAGCTCGCCGTGGTGCGTTCCGTTGATGACCCACTCGAGGACCATCGTGTCGCCCTTCACCCAGACGCGCGAGAAGCCGAGCTTCGCCTTCGAGAAGACCTCGAACCACTCGGTCATGTTCTGCGCGATCGCCTCGCGCCCGTTGACCTCGTTGAGGCCGGCGACCGAGATGAGCGCGTCGTCCGCGTAGACGCTCGCGAACATCTTCGGATCGTGGCCGTTCAGGCCCTGGAGCGCGATGCCGAGGCCCTGCTTCTGCATCTCGGCGAGCGACAGCTTCGGCGCGGGCGCGGGGGCCGGCGGCGGCTCGACGGTCGCAGGCGGCGGCGCGGTCACGACCGGCGGCGGCGTCGGCACCACGGGCGGCGGGTCTTCACCGCAAGCTGCGAACGTGGTGAGAGCGATGACGGCGGCGATGGCGAGGGTGGCGCGACGCATGGAGACTCCTTCGTTTGTCCCGCCACGCTACCTTTCCCGGGTCCACGCGTCACCGGCGACGCGCCCCCCGGCCCCGATTCGGGCCTCCCGCGTCGGATCCGACGCGTAGATGTTCGAGAAACCCCGTCGAGGCCGCGATCTCGAGCGTTGCACGGCGCTTGCTCCTGGGATGGTCATGCAAAACGCATCGCTTTCCCTGTTCTTCGCGGCTGCCGTCCTCTTTGCCTCTTCCGCCTGCACGGTCACGAACAACGACAAGGACCTCGACGGAACGCCGGTCAACGGGGTCGATCTGACGCCCGACAACACGTGCAGCAGGGGCGGGTGCCGCGAGGAGTGCGCACCCGGCACGACCTGCAGCGCGACCTGCAGCGGCGGCGGCTGTGAGCAGATCTGCGGCGCGAACGGCTGGTGCTCGTTCACGTGCTCGGGCGGTCGCTGCAACCAGACCTGTGGCGCCGGCGCGTCGTGCACGTTCACGTGCTCGGGCAACGGTTGCGTTCGCCAGTAGTCCGATATGCTCGGGGTGTGAACGTCCGCTGGGTCGCCGCCGTTGCTGCGCTGTTCGTGTTGCTGTCGTCCTTCGCCGGCTGCACGTACGACTTCACGATCGGGAGCGGCGACGGGGACGGGGGCACCTCCGGCGCGGACAGCGGAACATCGGGGTCGTCGTCGTCGGGGAGCACGTTGTGCAGCGGCGCCAGCTGCAAGTGCTCCGTCTCGAAGGAGTGCGATTTCAGCTGCACCACGCAGGACTGCCAGACGGCGTGCGACACATCGAGCGAGTGCTCGGTCGCCTGCAACTCCGGCAAGTGCACCACGAACTGCGGCACGTCCGCGGACTGCAAGATCTCGTGCACCGGAGGCGGATGCATCACCTCGTGCGCGAGCTCCTCGGACTGCGAGATCGACTGTCCGGGAGGCGGATGCATCACCAACTGCGGGAGGAACGCGACCTGCAAGGTCACGTGCGGGCCCGGCAACTGCCTGTGTACGGGCGACGGATGCCGATGAGAAGAACGTTCATCACCATCGCGCTCTCCTCCGTGCTCGTGCTCGGAGCGAGCACCGCGCACGCGCAGGACACCGCGCACGCGAAGGAAGCGTACGACCGCGGCGTCGCCGCGCACGAGCGCAGTGACTTCACGAGCGCGGCGCGCGAGTTCGCCCTCGCCGACAGCCTCGCGCCGAGCCCGGTCGCGCTGCAGGCCGCGCTCGATGCAGCCGTCGACGCCGACGATCCCGTGATCGGCGGCGAGCTCCTCGAGCGGAGCAAGCGCCTGACGCCGCCGCTCAATCCGAAGGTCGCGCAGAGCATCGAGGCGGCACGAAAGAAGCTGGGCGGGCGCGCCGGACGCGTTCGTGTGACGTGCCCTGCGGGGACGAGCTGCACCGCGGCGATCGACGGCCGCTCGTTCGACACGAAGAACCCGACCTGGGTCGTGACGGGACCCCACACCGTCGTCGTGCAGCTCGAAGGCGACACGCAGAGCAAGGGCGTGGACGTGAAGGCCGGCGAGGTCGTCGAGGTCGCTCCGGTGAAGAAGGCCGCGACGGCGGCGGCGCCCGAGGCTCCGCTGCCCGCAGCGGTCCCGGTGCGCGCGCCGCCCCCGGCTCCTCCACAGCCGCGCACGCCGGACGACACGACGACGCCCCGCACCGGACTGCCGCCGTGGGCCGTGCTGATCGGCGCAGGAGCGACGGTCGTGATCGGCGGCGGCGCCGCGTACTTCATGGTGCAGACGCGATCGACACACGACGATTTCGTGAGCGCGGGCTGCGAGCGGGGCCCGGCCGCGGGCTGCAATTCTCTGAAGGACGACGGCGACGCGCAGCAGCGGACCGCGAACCTCGCGCTCGGCCTCAGCGCGGTCCTCGCGGTCGCCACGGTCGTCATCGCCGTGGGGTTCACCGACTGGAGCGGTGGCTCGAAGAAAGCCGCGCTCCAGCTCCACGGTCCGGTCCCCGGCACCTCCGCCGGCGGCGCGAGCTATTCGCTTCGCTTCTGAGTAGAATTCGAACATGGCATTCGTGCTCGACGACACCGCGAGGGTCTCCTTCGACGGTCGCGGCGTGCGCATCCTGGCGGTCGAGCTCGTGGTGCTCGATGGGCCCGCGCGCGGTAGGCGCGTCGCCATCGCCTCCGGCACCGCGCGCGTCGGCAGCGCCGAGGGCAACCACCTCGTGCTCGCCGATCGCACGGTGTCGCGCGCGCACTGCGAGCTCTCCGTGAAGAGCGACTTCGTCACGCTCCGCGATCTCGGGAGCACGAACGGCACGCGCGTCGGTGACGTGCGCATCGGCGAGGCGGACGTTCCGCCCGGCACGGTCGTTCACTGCGGCGGCTCGGCGTTCCGCATCGACGCCGCCGAGGAGCCGAGCTTCCTCGCGATCTCGGCGCGTACGTCCTTCGGCGAGCTGGTCGGTGCGAGCCTCGAGATGCGCCAGGTCTATGCCGTCCTCGAGCGCGTCGCCCCCACCGACACGACGCTGCTCGTGCAGGGCGAGACCGGCACGGGCAAGGACGTCGTCGCACGGGCCGTGCACGAGGCGTCTCCGCGCAAGGGCGGCTCGTTCGTGCCCGTCGATTGCGGCGCCATTCCCGAGACACTCTTCGAGAGCGAGCTCTTCGGTCACGTGCGCGGCGCGTTCACCGGCGCTTCGCAGAACCGCGCCGGCGCGTTCGAAGAGGCGAACGGAGGGACGCTCTTCCTCGACGAGATCGGCGAGATGCCGCTCGCGACGCAGGTGAAGCTCCTGCGCGCGATCGAGTCGCGCAGCATCCGGCGCGTCGGCGCGACGAAGGAGACGCCCGTCGACGTGCGGATCGTCGCTGCCACGAACCGAAGGCTCGCGCAGATGGTCAACGAGGGCACGTTCCGCGAGGACCTCTACTACCGGCTCGCGGTGGTCGACGTCTCGCTGCCGCCGCTGCGCGCGCGCCGCGACGACATCCCGCTCCTCGCCAAGCATCTGTTCGCGAAGCTCTCCGCGAAGAGCGGTGCGCCCTCCGGCGTGGCGCTGCCCCCCGAGCTCCTCGCATCGCTGCGCGCGAAGCCCTGGCCGGGCAACGTCCGCGAGCTCCGCAACGCGATCGAGCGTGCGGTGACGCTCGGGCATGTGCTGCCGGGGCACGCGGAGGAGGCCGAGGATGCCGGCGTGCTCCCGGCGGGCGTCGAGAGCATCGTGCCGCTCCACCTCCCGCTGAAGGACGCACGGCTCGCCTGGACGAGCGAGTTCGAGAGCATCTACGCCCGCGCGATGCTGCGAAAAACCGGGGGAAACCTCACGCGCGCCGCGGAGCAGGCCGGCGTGAGCCGTCGCTTCTTCCAGCGTCTCATGGCCCGGCTCGACCTCCGGGGCGAGCGAACGAACGACGAGGACGACGACGACGATGACGACGAGTCTGCCCCGCCCCGCCCGCGCTGATACGCTCTGAAACGATGGCCGGCGCCGCTCCAGCGACCTCGAGCAGCCGCTACGACACGATCCTGAAGCTCGCGTCGGGCGGCATGGCGACGGTGTGGGTCGGCACGGTGCGAGGCGCGCTCGGCTTCCGGCAGCTCGTCGCCATCAAGAAGCCCCATCCGCACCTGCTCGAGGACCCGTCGTTCCGCAGCGAGATCATCACCGAGGCCCGGCTCGCTTCGATGATCCATCACGCCAACGTGGTCGACGTCCGCGACGTCGAGATCGACGGCGAGTCGATCAGCCTCGTGATGGACTACATCGAAGGCGCGTCGCTCGGAGAGCTCATCGTGGCGTCGACGAACGCAGGCCAGCTGCTCCCGCCGCGCGTCGCGGTGCGCATCGCGGTCGACGCGCTGGCTGGTCTGCACGCCGCCCACGAGCTCGTCGACGAGCGTGGGCGACCGGTGGGGCTCGTCCATCGCGACGTGTCACCGCAGAACATCATCGTCGGCAGCGACGGGATCGCACGCGTCGCGGATTTCGGCGTCGCGAAGTTCGCGCGGAAGAACAAGGCGTCGACCAGCGACGGCAGCCTCAAGGGCAAGCTCGCGTACATGGCGCCCGAGTACCTCCGGGGCGAGGCGATCGACCGCCGGTTCGACGTCTTCGCGCTCGGCGTCGTGCTGTGGGAGGCGCTCAGCGGCGCGCGCTGCTTCCGCCGCAAGAGCGAGGCGGACACGCTCCAGGCACTGCTCTCGCACGATCCGGAGCCGATCTCGAAGATGGTGCCGGAGCTCGGCAGCGCGCTCGACGCGATCCTCTCTTGCGCGCTCGCGAAGTCGCGTGACGAGCGCTTCCAGAACGCGGCCGCGATGGCCGCAGCGCTCGAGAGCACCGCGGGCGCAGCCCAGTTGATCGCCGGTCCCGTGGAGGTGGCGGCCACCGTGAAGGCGCTCGCCGGCGCGGCGATCGAGGAGCGGCGCGCCCTCGTTCGCGCCAAGCTCGCGCACGAGCCCTCGGTCGCGAGCCTGCTCGGCGTCCCCGCGATCGGCAAGGCGCTCGCGAAGGAGCCGATCGAGGTGCGGACCGCTCCGATGGTGGAGCCCATGAGCGCGGCACCGAAGACCGAGGTCGACCTGCCGCAGACGCTCATGGTGGGAAGCGTCGTGCCTTCGACGCAGCCCATGACCCCACGCATGGACGGCGCGCCCGTCGCGCCCGCGATCCGGACGCTTCCGTCCGAGGCCGGTGCGTCGCCGGTCGTGATGCCGATCGCGGCGCTCGCGAACGCGACCCATCCGTCGGCGGGCGTCGCGCCCGTGCGCGTGGCGGTGCCCGCGGCGGAGCAGTCCGCGCCCGCGCCTGGTCCGTCACCATCGGCGCCGACGCTCGGAGTACCTGCAGACTACACGGATCACGACGCGGCCGGCCTGCCGCCGCCGCGGCGGTGGCTGTCCCCGCTGATCGTCGGCGTGGCCACCGCCGCGATCGCCGGCGGGATCGGATACGGGATCTGGCGGACCAAGGCCCAGGCCTCCGCGCCGTCCGAGGCGCCGCCGGCCGTGGTCAGCGCGGCGCCCCCGGCCTCCTCCGCCGCGCCGCCGGCGCCGTCCGTCAGCTCTGCCGTGACCTCCACGACGGCGCCCCCGGCGGCGTCGTCGGCACCCGTCGCGGCCCACGGCAGAGCTCCGGTCCGGCCCCCC
>JADMIO011606104.1_pt1 | contig 11317 bp, 12 predicted proteins | sample 8958161 | NCBI WGS metagenome assembly JADMIO01 (sample SAMN16585339, study PRJNA669376) | soil metagenome | isolation source: Crop rotation soil | place: USA: Cullars Rotation, Alabama | collected 2011 | reverse complement strand
ATCGCCGCGACGACGAGCACTCCCGCCGCGATACCGACGAAGCGTGCGCGCTCAGGATAGGTGTTCCAATATCCCCACAAATCCGCGAGAAAATGCATAAAGACGGCCGCGGCGACCAGCAAGACGACGGCCACTTTCAGTGTGAAGCGCGTCGTTAGGTCGCCGTCTAAAAAGTTGTAGATGAGCGCGATCAGATCAATCACGATAGAAAGCGAGGCAAGAAAGACGGTGAGGAAGAGCGCCCACCTCCGCACCCAGAGATCGGCTTTACTCGAATCCTTTCTGATATCGCGTCGTATGAGCTGCAACAAAAGAATAGCCACCGGTACGAGGACGATCAGGCTCGCCATCGAGAACTTGATCGGGCCGGAGTACGGATCGTAATTATAGAGGTACGACATATCGAGTGCGTCCGGAAACGCATGGTCGATATATGCGAACATGAGCGTAATAAAAGCGATGACGCTGCCGTAGAGCGCAGCCATAGAACCTACCCAGACGAAGAAATCCTTCGGCGTGACTTTATGCATGCAAAAATCATACCACGCCCGATGGTTTGACCATTGTAACTATTTGTCGCATAGTGCAGGTCGCAAGGAGGTGCGATCATGAATCTCGATTCGAGAAACCCGTCGATCACACAAATCGGTGCATCGTATTCAGGCTACTTTCCGACCGAATACGCGACGCCCGAGTGGAAGATCGGCGGCTTCGTCATTCGGAGGTCCCGAATCCGCGTCGAAGATCAATGGCAACTGCGCTCCAGCAGCGCGGGATTCGACATCGGCGATGATGTAGCCGCCAATCGAGTTTTTCGCACGGAAGTGCCGCTCTTGCAGGCGATTTGTCTGCTCTCGCCGAACAGCCAGAAGACGCTGGTCCACGCGGGAGGCGATTTCCCGACCTTCATGATCGATACGCTCGCAACCGCAATCCGCATCGACGATTCCGTCGGCGATTCGCCGAGGATCCGCGTAATCTTCAAAGCGTATGGGACGCGGTACGGCTGGAATCACGCAAACATCAATTTTGCCGAATTCCTGTTCCGCGATCAGGCGCAAAGCCGCCGGTATCTCGTCTTCGTGCCGCTTCGCGACACGGAGGTAGTCGAGAGGGCTATTCGTGTGCCGGTCAGCGCGGAGAGCGGAGAGAGCATCCTGGTACCGCTTGCCGTCGGCGCGGCGATCGGCGTCCTCGCATCGATCTAGCGAACGGATCAGTAGGACTTTAAAGGGAGGCAGCAGCCTCCCTTCGTGTTTGTAGGGCCGGGGCTTTTATCCGTGAAGAAATTCCATGACATCGCCGTCTTTGACGATATAGTCCTTTCCCTCGGTGCGGAGTTTGCCCTGCTCTCGCGCTCGAGTAAGCGATCCGGCCTCAAGCAATGCATCACATGAGATCACTTCCGCGCGGATGAATTTATCGCGAAAATCGGTATGAATGGCGGCGCCTGCAATCGGCGCCGTCGATCCCCTCTTTATAGTCCACGCCCTCGTCTCTTTCTCGCCGGTCGTGAAAAAAGATATGAGATCGAGCAATACGTACCCCGCCTTTATCAGCGCATCGAGTCCGTCTTCGGCCACGCCGAGCTCCCTGCGAAAATCCGCCTTTTCGTCGTCGTGCACTTCCGACAGTTCGTGTTCGATTCCCGCATCGACAAAGACCCACGAGGCCTTGTTGTCCCGCATGTAGTCCTGTAGCTCTCGCCATCGAGGTCCGTTTTCGGCATCGATATTGACCACCCCTGATTTGCGGTTCAAGACGTAGAGCAGCGGTTTCAGCGTCAGAAATCTGCATTGGTGCGCGAGTAGGCTCTCTTTTTCATCGAGCTCGACGCTGCGCGCGGGCCGGCCGTTGTGCAGGGCGGGCACGATCTTGCGCAGCACATCCCGCAGCGCGACTGCTTCTTTATCGCTGCCTTTGGAATCTCGCTCGGCGCGCTCCAGCATCTTTTCGGCGGTCTGCAGATCCGCGAGGATAAGCTCGAGGTCGATGACCTCGATATCGTGCCGCGGGTCGACATGGCCTTCGACATGGTGAATATCGTCGTCATCAAACATGCGCACCACCTCTGCGATCGCATCCGTCTCGCGTATATTCGTCAAAAATTGATTTCCCAGGCCTTCGCCCTCCGACGCGCCCTTGACGAGTCCGGCGATATCGACAAACTCCACCGCTGCGGGGATCGTCTTCTGTGAATTCGACATCGTGGCGAGCGCGTGAAGCCGATGATCGGGTACTGCTACGACGCCTACAGACGGGTCTATCGTGGCAAAGGGATAATTCGCGATCAAGACCCCCTTCTTTGTGAGCGCATTAAAAAGCGTCGATTTGCCCACGTTGGGGAGCCCCACAATTGCGATGCTCAAGCTCATGCCAGTACTATACGATAAATGGCCCAAATTGGCCATTTTTTAATCACACTACTTGCGCTTGACTGAATCGCATGGTCGGGTGTACGGTAATTTAAGCGGGACGGTTGGGAGCATCGTGCAAATACGATGTGGCCGGCCCGCAAATGCACGTAGGGAGAGACACGCATGACCACCCACGCCAAACGCTTCGGCGGACACTTCGAAGGTGTCGAGCTGCCCGCCGATGTCACGGCTCGCACGGGGTTCCTCGGCACGCCGCGCGCGGTGCTGCCGATCGGGGTCATCTTCGTCCTCACTATCATGGCCGCTGCGTTCCGGGCGTACGCCGGATAGCGTCCATCACTGCGTTCGTTCTGTAGCGTCGCGGGCGGTCCTTTGGGGCCGCCCGTTGCTATTTAACAGCCGTCGCGGCCGATTGCGCGTACTTGCGCAAGCCACTTGGCTTTCACTTGCTCCGGTATATTTTCAGCCGGACCGAACCATTTCGTGCGAACGGAAAAGCCTGCAAACCACAGAATGCCCCACCTCAATTGCGCATTGACGTTGCCCGGGAGGAATCGCACAAGCAGCGGCTGCGTGCCGCTCGTCATAAATATGCGAGCCGTCTTTCCGCGAAAAAGTCTGTGCCAGAAAATCGTGCGTTTCCCCGTTTTGGTCTTTATGTAGCGGAAGGCGGAGCCGGGCAGCCAGGCGCGATCGAAAAGCCCTTTCAGAATCGCGGGCATGCCGACCCACCACACGGGGTAGATGATCACGAAATGGTCGCTTGATGTCACGAGCTGTTGGAACTTTTTCAAATCGGGCTCGAGCTCCTGCAGAGCGCGATAGCCCTTGTGCAATATGGGGTCGAACTGCATTTCTCCGATATTCAAGCGCTCAACGGTATGCCCTGCCGCGCGCGCGGATTCCTCATACGCATCCGCGATAGCGCCGCACATGCCGCTTCTATCCGGATGACCGAGTAGCAAAAAAATTTTTTTCATGGCCCGGATGCTCAGTCTCCGCCTCCGTCGTCTTCCGGCGCCGCAGGCCGACCAAGACCGTCGTCCACGATCCCGTCATGATCAAGATCGCGCTCGGGCGGCGTGCCCTCGCCGGCGACGATGCCCTCGTCTTCTTGCGGAATGCTCATATGGCCATTATGCGGCACGCGCGAGGCTCTGCAACGTGGATATCTCAATCGTTGCCAGAGCTCTTTTCAATCGCCGCCGGACGCCCGAGAGCGTCGAGTACTCGGCGATCGCGCTTTTCGGAAACGCCGTGACCGGCGCCTAATCTGTATCCCGGCTGTACGCCGCGATCTTCGTGTAATGGCATTCTCATGTCGAAGAGCCTATCAAAATGTCGGCAAGAAGCGGTGAAGATTCCCGCGCGGTAGTGCCCCTAATCCCCGCGTGAGGAAGCGGCGGATGCCAGAGCCACGATGGCCGCCGCGGAATCCTGGTGTACTGTCCTATTGCGGCGCTCCATTGCGCAAACGAGGCAGCGATGCACCAGAGTGTAATCCGGCGACGATCCCTCGACGCTGACGGGCTTCATCATGCCGCCGCACGCCGCGGCGCGGTCGCCCGGATGAATATCGACGTGCTTGCTCCACAGGCATACGGGACAGTGGTTGGTAAATCCGCTGCCGCGGACGTACGCGCCGCATTGTGCGCATGTAAAATCTTCCACGGTACGCTTAAAAATCATGGGTGCGATTGTACCGTCTATTGCACAACTACGCTCGCTTCCTGCGTCAGAACGGGGCTCGCACTCGATGTGCAGATGAATACAAAGCGGAGAACTCCGGTGGACGAGGCGGTAATCGATTTCGATCCCTCGGTCGACTGTGCGAGCACATACGATCCTCCGGCATCTTCTAAGACCGTTTTGCAGGTACCCGGAGCGGTCGCGACGCTAGACCATGACACGGTGATCGATTGCCCCTTTCCTACCCGCGCGGGCTGCGCGATGATAGTGCCGACCGCCTTCGGCGGGGTGAGCGCGGCGGGTTTCTGTACGGTAGGCTGCTGCGGGGTCGTGAAGTAATTCAACACGCTTTGCATCGGAGATACGGGCGCATTTGCGCCGCCCGGTACGGAGCTCTGAGGCGGCGATTGCGGCTGCGGCGCGGGCGTGCTCGCGCCGTATGAATAGAAAGGATTCGAATATCCGAACGGGCTGTTGGAATAACCGGTCGGCATCGGCGGCGAATAGTACGGACTATTTGTGCCGCCCGTATTGAAACTCGTACCGACATTGAACGGTGAGCCGGTCGTGTAGGTGGGTCCGCCGACAAAATTGGTCGAGCCGCCCATTTTTGCGAGCATGTTTGCCTGAGCCTGTGCGAGCGTGATCGTGCCGTCGCCGTAGAGCCCGGGATTGTATCGCACTGCGGCGGAATCATAGCCGAGAATCTGGCCGACCTGCTGATTGGGATTCTGCATATAGGCTGCGATGAAGCGCGGACCTCCCCCGTCGCCGATATTGTGAATAGCATACAGTGCCGCATTCGGATCCATGCCGGATGACTGTATGAGTCCGCCGTACTTCTGAAGATTTTGGGACAGATAGTATGCGGTGACCCGCGACGAGAGATCGGGATCGAGACGGCTCTGTACGCCGCAGTCGACGGAAGCGTTTTCGGAAGCCGCATATCGCCCGCACCACGTGACCCATGTACTCGGTATGTATTGGTAGAGCCCGCAGGCATTCGTAGGCGAACAAATGGTGGGGTTGCCGTTGCTTTCGATCTTTGCAAACTTTGAGAGAACGCCCGGCGTCGTTTCCGCTACGTTTGTGTACTTGTCCTCGGCACTCTTCATCGTTTCTCCCCAGCGGCCACCCGGCGGCGGCTGCGGTTTCGTATCCGTCTCGGTGCGCGGATTCGCAGCGAACGTCGAATTGTTACCCGGCGTTGGATCATTTTGTGTCTGCGCCGCGGCAGGATTTGTATTCGGCGAGCCGGCAGGATCGATGCTCGCGATTTTGGACATGACGTCTTCGTTGAGGCCGAGACCCTTTGCTACTTTCTGAGCGCCCGCCACATCACCGGCCTGCAATCTGCGGCTAAGATCTGCCGCGGCATCGGGATCCTGCGCGAGTTTTCGGATATCATCGTCCGATAGCGAGAGCTTCTGCTGCAGACCCGCTTGAATATTTTCCGTGCCGCCCGTCGTGGGATTATTTTGCGGAGGCACTTGAGGATTCTGCGGGGCTGCGGGCTCCTGCGTGGGTTTATCCGGCTCCGCCGCCACCGGTTGAATAGGACTCTGCGAGGCGTCCGGTACCGGGTTCGACTGTGCAATCGGCGCCGGAGAAGCCGGCGGCAACGCGGCGAGCCGGTCGAAGCCTACATCCAGACCCCTCTTTTCATTTTGCGTAAATGCGGCTATCACACTGTCGGCGGATTGATCACATCGAGACTTCGGTCCGACCGTTCGGGACGCCGCAAGCACCTCTGGAATGCTGTATCCGAAAAATTTGCCCAGTGTCACTTGCGCAGTACTGAGAGGCCGCGTGGTCGCTGTCACGGACGGCAATCCCTTGCCCGCAGAACAATTGCGGCCCTCATCCGGGGCCGTTAGTTTCGAATACACACTCGTAAGCTTCGAAGCATCTTGCTTGCCTTTGCATCGATTCACGGCACTCACTGAAATCGTGAGTTTATTGTCGCCGTTGACGCTGATCGTAAGCGTGACGTCATAGCACGCATTTGGGCACAGCACGCGTTGCTTCAAGAAGGTATCCATAACCTCGCCCGGTCCCGACTCCTCGAAAATCTGACTGCCCGTCGGGTTGCCCGTATGATTTCTGCACAGCGCCTCGAGCGGGATCGTGTCGGCCTGAACGGCAAACGGACCAGCCAGGATTGCCGCAAGCAAAAAAAATGCGAACCGATGCATTGCGACAATTGTACCGTTTTATGCCTCGCCATGAGGCGCTTCGTGTGGAGAAAGACGTTTACAAAAGCACGACGACGCGATTGCCCGAGCACTCGAGCACGCCGCGTTCGACATCGAAAGTCTTCGTGCCGGATGCTTCTCGTACCGTCACTGCTCCCCGCTTGATCGTCGTGACGAGCGGTTCGTGATGCGCGAGAATCGTAAATTCGCCGGCCTCTCCGGGAATCGTCGCAGAGGAGGCGCGACCGTCGTAGAGCGTCTTGCCGACGGACGCGATAACGAGGTGGAACGTATGGTCTTCCGCCATACCGTTATTCTACGGCGATCACGTCGTCGATACCGCCTTTCATGTAAAAGGCCTGCTCATTGGCGGTGTCATGCTTGCCGTCCAGAATCTCTCCGAATGATCGGACCGTGTCCGCGAGCGAGACATACTTCCCTTTTGCACCGGTGAACGCCTCCGCCACATGGAACGGCTGCGAGAGATAGCTGCGGATTTTGCGGGCGCGGTAGACGAGCTTTTTGTCCTCTTCGGAGAGCTCTTCGATGCCGAGAATCGCGATGATATCCTGCAGGTCTTTGAAGCGCTGCAGTACGCGCCGTGTCTCGTTGGCCACGCGGTAATGCTCCTCCCCGACGATTTCGGGTGCGAGCGCGGTGGATCCCGATTCAAGCGGGTCGATCGCGGGGTAAATACCGAGCGATGCGAGTTGGCGCGACAGCACGATAGTGGAATCGAGGTGCGCAAACGTAGTCGCGGGCGCAGGATCGGTCACGTCGTCCGCCGGCACGTAAATGGCTTGCACAGAGGTGATCGATCCCGACGTGGTCGATGTGATGCGCTCCTGGAGCTGTCCCATCTCTTCCGCGAGCGTCGGCTGGTAGCCTACCGCCGAGGGGACGCGGCCGAGCAGCGACGATACCTCGGATCCCGCCTGCACGAATCGAAAAACATTGTCCATAAAGAAGAGGACGTCTTTGCCGCCCTCGTCGCGGAATGCTTCCGCCATCGTGAGGCCGGAGAGTGCCACGCGTGCGCGAGCGCCCGGAACTTCATTCATCTGACCGAATACGAGTGCGGTCTTATCGAGCACGCCGGAATCCTTCATTTCATGATAGAGGTCATTGCCCTCGCGCACGCGCTCACCTACGCCGGCGAATACGGAGTAGCCGCCGTGGCTGGACGCGACATTGTGAATGAGTTCCTGAATGATGACCGTCTTGCCGACGCCCGCACCGCCGAAGAGACCCACCTTGCCGCCCTTGATGAACGGCGCGAGCAAGTCGATCGCCTTGATTCCCGTCTCGAAAATTTCAGCCTTGGTCGACTGCTGCACGAACGTCGGCGGATGGCGGTGGATGGGCAGTCGCACCGCGTCTTTTGCCGTCGCTTCTTTGCCGTCGATCGGTTCGCCGATGACGTTGAACATGCGCCCGAGCGCGGCCTCGCCCACGGGCACCGAGATCGGCGCCCCGGTATCGATGACTTCGGTCTCGCGCTGCAACCCCGCGGTGTCCTGCATAGCGATGCAGCGGACGCGATTGAGGCCAAGATGCTGGGTTACTTCAAGTACGAGCCTGCCGCCTTTATGCTTCACTTCGAGCGCATTCTGAATGGCCGGCAAATTCTCGTCGAAACGCACGTCTACTACCGGGCCGATAATCTGGGTTATGGTTCCTTTTGTCATAGCAAGTGATGTCGCGGAATAATAAGCTTTTTAGCCTCGAAATTCAAGCGGATTAATACCCAAGTTCACGAAGTTCTGAGTCGGCCAAAAAAGCGGCTGCGGCAGCGCAGCCCACGAACACCACGTCCAGTCGGTCAATTTGCCCTCTTCATCTCTGGGCTCACCTGCGATCCAATCGGCGCGGAGGTGAAGCGTGACAAAATGCGTTCCGATCTGCGGGGTCTGGTCGTCCGTCACCGCCATGAGTCGCACATTAGCGACTTCAATGCCGGCCTCCTCCCGCACTTCGCGTACTGCATTGTCGAGCCAGTTTTCATAGAGCTCGACTTTTCCGCCCGGCACGCACCACATTCCGGTACCGTTTTTACCGATACGCCTGCCCAGCAATATCTTTCCGTCTTTCGCAATGTAGACACCCGTACCGACCCCGGGATATTTCATAGGCTCGCCTTTCATAAAAATTTTCTCAGCAGTATCTCGCGCATAGCGACCAGCGCCTTAGAGCGATGGTCAACGGACATCTTCTCTTGCAATGTCGCCTCAGCGTACGTCTTTTCAAGCTCATCCGCGAAAAAGATCGGGTCGTATCCGAATCCGCGCGCTCCGCGAGCTTCGCGCTCGATACGTCCGTGGCAGTCCCCCCGCGTCGTGGCAATCATATCGGAAACGGGATCGTACACTGCGACGACCGAGACGAATCTCGCCGTGCGCTCATCGTCCGGAACGTCGCGCATCTTCTCTAGTACCGCACGGTAGCGATCGATATCGGTGCCCTCGACGTACCGAGCGCTGCGCACCCCGGGCTCCCCTGCGAGCGCATCTATCTCAAGGCCGGAATCGTCCGCGAGCGTAAGCATCCCCGCTTTTTTGCCGTACTCCCGCGCCTTTAGTTCGGCATTATCCTCAAAGGTCTCGCCGCTTTCGTCGGGTTCGAAAGAATCAATTGCGGGCACATCCTGAACGGAGACGGGGGTAAACGGCAGTCCATGCAGCCCCAGCGCTATTTCCGGGATCTTGCCCGCATTCCTCGTGGCAATGAGTATATTTCGCATGGCGCATCAGGCGGCAGCATCGCGCGATTCAGGATGCTCGACATCGGGATGGCCCAATATCGCATTCATCTCGGAGAGAAAATATCTCCCGTATTCATCCTCCGTGTAGCCGTGCTGTCTTAGGACGAATTCGACGGCGTCGAATGCCATCATCTTTATATCGTGTATCGCGACGCTTTCCCCCGTCGTAACGTATGACGCGAAAGATTCTTTCGCCGCCGCATCCAATTCTCCGGCCAGTTTCGCATCGAGCCCGTAGCGGACGGCAAGCTCCGTGACAGCCTCTTGGGCCGCGGCAGAGACGAGCGCCATCGTGTCGGTGTGCCGCTCGATTTGGTCGATCTTGTTTGCGGGCCGCGGATTGAATCGTTCGATCATGCGCCGATTATCGCATGGCTTCCATGCCGGAAGTGATCTCGGATACTTCGCGCGTGATGACGGCCTGTCGGATTTTATTGAACTGCCTCGTAAACATGTGCGTCATTTCCTTCGCTTTGTCGGTTGCGCTTTTCATGGCCACCATGCGAGCCGAATGCTCCGAAGCCTTTGATTCAAGCAGCGCATGAAAAACCGCGATATTGATGAGACGCGGCAAAAGCACGGAGAGGACGGTGTCCGCATCCGGTTCGATCGTGTAGGCGGCAGGAGGCAATGCAGGCTCCGAACCCGTCGGCGCATATTTGCCCCGCGCCGGACGAATGCCCGAAATCACGCGCCTCATTTCCTCGCGTCTCACCGGCACGACGGGATTCACGGTCGGCTCCTGTTCAAACGTAGAAATGAAATTCTGATAGACGACCTGCACTTCTCCGACCGACGGGTCGCGGATGATACCGCTCGTGATAGCAAACACGTCGTCCTCGCTGATATCATCGCTCACGTTGGTCTTAGAGATTCCCATGGTGTAGCCGCGAGCGTGAAAGAAATCCCCGCCCTTGCGCCCGAAGGCATAGATCACGACGTCGGATTTATCGCGGGTGCGCGCGAGCACTTCAGCGCGCTTAATGACGCCGCTATTGAGCGAGCCGGCGAGGCCTTTGTCGCTCGTCACGACGATGATGCCGAGCTTGCCTTTCCGCTCCGACATAAGCGGGTGGCGTGAAAGATCGGCGGTCCCCGAGACCCGCTCGAGTATGGTGAGTGCGGCCGCGGCGTAGGCGCGGCCCGAGAGTGCGCGCTCCTGGCTCTTGCGCATCTTCACGGCCGACACGGCCTCCATAGCGCGCGTGACGGTACCCATCTTCTTTGAGGACAGTATTTTTGCCTTTATGGATTTGAGATTGGCCATACGAGATACAACGCGGTCGGCGTGCGACGCGGGATTAATGCTTGACGGTGAAGAGTTCGGGATGCGCAAGCTTGAATTCCTCGGCGGCTTTGAGTAGCGTCTCCTTCGCCTCATCCGAAAGCTGCGACGTCTTCTTTATGCCGTCGAGAACCGATTTGTACTGATTGTCGAGAAATTCCAAAAATTGCCGCTCGACTTCTGTCACCATATTGACCGGCGCGTCCGTCAGAAAGGATTTACCCGCGACAAAGATCATAGCGACCTGCTTCTCGAGCGGAATCGGCTGACCGTTTTTCTGCTTGAGGATTTCCACCATGCGCTGGCCGGATGCGATGCGATCGGCCGTCGCCTTGTCGAGATCCGACGCGAATTGCATGAACGCTTCCAGCTCGCGGAACTGCGCGAGCTCCAGCTTGAGGCCGCCCGCCACGCTCTTCATCGCCTTGGTCTGCGCGGCGGAACCGACGCGTGAGACCGAGATACCGACGTCGATTGCGGGTCGGATGCCTTTATTGAATAGGTCGGTAATGAGGAACATCTGACCGTCCGTGATTGAGATCACGTTGGTCGGGATATACCCCGAGACGTCGCCTTCTTGCGTCTCGATGATCGGCAGCGCGGTGATGGATCCCCCGCCTTTCTCATCGGAGAGCCGCGCCGATCGCTCGAGTAGTCGCGAGTGCAGATAGAAGATGTCGCCGGGATAGGCCTCGCGTCCCGGCGGTCGGCGAAGCAAAAGCGACAGCTCTCGGTACGCGACCGCCTGTTTGGAGAGGTCGTCGTAGATGATGAGCACATCCTTTCCCCGATCCATGAAATACTCGCCGATCGCCACACCGCTGAACGGCGCGAGGAATTGCAGCGCCGCCGGCGCGGATGCCGGCGCGTTTACGATGATCGTATATTCGAGCGCGCCGACTTCGCGGAGCTGCTGTGTGATGCGTGCGGTCTTCGACTCCTTCTGTCCGATCGCCACATAGATGCAGATCGGCCGCTTGTCGGAGGGTTCGTTTTTTTGATTGATGAT
>JADMIO011260434.1_pt1 | contig 11317 bp, 9 predicted proteins | sample 8958161 | NCBI WGS metagenome assembly JADMIO01 (sample SAMN16585339, study PRJNA669376) | soil metagenome | isolation source: Crop rotation soil | place: USA: Cullars Rotation, Alabama | collected 2011 | reverse complement strand
CGCGACTTCAAGTCACGTGAATTCCAAGCTTCGGATCCCACTGTGCTGGAAAGGTCATGGGGCCGTTGGTCGAGCGCGGAATTATCGAGGCGCTACGCCGCTGAACGCGCAACGCGCAACGCTACAGCGGGAAAGCCCTCGCGGACGCGACGTTCTCCACCGCCCGCCGCAGGCCGAGGTCAATTACCTCTTGCGTCGTGCCGGCGATGTGCGGCGTGAATACCACGTTCGGCAGCGAAAGCAGAGGTTCGTCCGGCGTCACAGGCTCCTCGTGGAAGACATCGAGCCCCGCGCCGCCAATGCGACCGTCGCGCAGCAGCTCGAAAAGCGCGTCACGATCGACCAGCGCCCCGCGCGCCGTATTGATGAAGTAGGCCGTCGGTTTCATCAGCGCGAGATGCTCACGTCGCAGAAAGCCGCGCGTCTCCGGCGAAAGTCGAAGATGCAGGCTGACAAAATCCGAATCCATGAGCAGCGTCTCGAGTGGCACGTGCTCGGCGCCGACGGCCGCCGCGCGTCCGTCGTCGGCGCCCCACGTCGACGCCAGTACTCGCATACCGAACGCCGCCGCGAGCGACGCCACCCGGCTGCCGATGGCGCCCAGGCCAATGAGGCCGAGCGTTTTCCCTTCGAGCTGCACGAGGAGCTGGCGCGGCCATTGTGCCTCGCGCACCGCCTGGTCGAGGCGCGGAATGCTCCGCGCTACCGACAACATCAGTGCGATCGTATGCTCGGCCACCGAGTTCGCGTTGACGCCCGGCGTGTTCGCGACGATCACGCCACGCTCCCGACACGCGACGAGATCGATGTTGTCGACACCCGAGCCCCAAACGGAGATCAGGCGCAGCGACGGGCAGGCGTCCAATACGTATTTAGAGAACTTTGAATACGCCCGCAGTGTGAGCGCGGCATGGGCATCGCCGACGCGCCGGATCAGCTCCTTCTCCTGATCGGCGCCCCGCTCCGTGAAAATCTTCACGTCGCCGAGCTCGAGCAGCTCGGCCTCGGCGGGCGTGCCCGTCAGCACGACCGGGAAGTCGTCCGGAACGACAATTCGCAGGCTCATGCGCCTTAAGTATAGGGCTGATATGTTCTGTCCTGGACACCATCCGGAGTCGCCCCGTGCATCGCAGCCTCGCAGCAGCCCTCGGCCTCGTCGCAATACAAGCCGCCGCCGCACAATCCCCCGTGTCGTTCGTCAAATGGCGATCGATTGGCCCAGTCAACACCAGTGGCCGTATCGACGACATCGCGGTCGCACGCGTTCGCGGTGAAGCGGACGCGATCTATGTCGCCACGGCGAGCGGCGGGGTCTGGAAGAGCGCGAACAACGGCGTCTCCTGGTCGCCAGTGTTCGACAATGTGGACGCGATGATGTCTATCGGCGCCATAGCGGTCGCGCCATCGGCACCACTCACGGTCTGGGCGGGCACGGGCGAGGCGAATACGCGCCAGAGCTCCAGTTGGGGCGATGGCGTCTACAAGAGCACCGACGGCGGAAAGACCTGGTCCAACATGGGCCTCAAGGACACACGCTCGGTGGGCCGAATCGTGGTCGATCCGTCGAATGCCGACGTCGTCTACGTCGCCGCCGGCGGCCACCTCTGGGGACCGAACGCCGAGCGAGGCGTCTTCAAGACGAGCGACGGTGGACGTACCTGGACCAAGTCGCTCTACGTCGACGAGAACACCGGCGCGACCGATCTCGTCATCGACCCGGTGAACCCGCAAGTGCTTTACGCGGCGACGTACCAACGCCAGCGACGCACGTGGGGATTCAACGGCGGGGGCCCCGGATCGGGCATCTACAAAACCGTGGACGGCGGCGCGACATGGACGAAGCTCACGACCGGCTTGCCCGAGGGCGACAAGGGCCGCATCGCTCTTTCGCTGTACGCGACGGACCCCAAGGTGGTGTACGCTACCGTCGAGGCACGCGCTCCGAACTCTGGGATTTATAGAACGGTCGACGCCGGCGCCACGTGGGAGAAGACGTCGTCGCTCAACACGCGGCCAAATTATTTCTCGCAGATCCGCATCGACCCCAAGGACCGCGAACACGTCTACACGCTCGGCTCGAACCGCGGTTTCTACATCTCTAATGATGGTGGAAAGGCGTTCACCGAGCTGTTCAGCAATGTGCACGGCGAAGATCACGCGTTGTGGGTCGATCCCGACAACGGCAATCATCTCATCATCGGCGGCGACGGCGGAATATCGATCTCGTGGGACCGCGGGAAAACGTGGGATTTCCGCCGCAATATGCCGCTCGGGCAATTCTATGAAGTCGACGTCGACCAGAGTGTGCCGTTCCGCATCTGTGGCGGCCTCCAGGACAACGGCGTGTGGTGCGTTCCAAGCGCCGTTCGCAACCGCAACGGCATCGCCGATCGCGATGCGTGGAACATCGGCGGCGGCGATGGATTCCACGCGCACTTCGATCCGGCGAACAACGCCATGGTGCTGCAGTCGTCGCAGAACGGAAATGTCGCGTGGGTGAACATCGAGACGCTGGAGCGCCAAGGCGTTCGGCCCGGAACCGGCGAACGACAGGCGGCCGGCGGCGGACGTGGTGGCGGCCGTGGTGCCGCGGCCGAGGGAGAAGAAGGACCGCCGGCTGCGGGTCGCGGCGGCGGTTATCGCTGGAATTGGGATACACCGTTCACGGTGTCGCACCACGATCCGAAGACATGGTTCATGGGCGCGCAGTACCTGTTCAAGAGCACTGACCGCGGCTCGAGCTGGCGAAAGATCAGCGGCGATCTGACGCTCAACGTCGACCGCGACACGCTCAAGATGATGGGCAAAGTCGTCGGCCCTGACGCACTCTCGCGCAACGACGGTCAGTCGAACTACGGATCGCTCACCACGATTGGCGAGTCGCCGGTCGATCCCATGGTGATCTACACCGGCAGCGACGACGGTCAGGTACAACTGACGAGAGATGGCGGCAAAACCTGGACGAATCTCACGGGCAAGATCGGCGTTCCATCGCAGACATACGTGAGCACCGTTCTTCCGTCCCGACACAAGGCAGGTCGTGTCTACGTGACGTTCGACGGACACTACACCGACGACTACAAGCCCTACGTTTTCGTCAGCGAGGACTTCGGCGCGACGTGGCGTTCGCTGACGAGCGGTTTGCCCGAGACGTCGGTCAACCGCATTCGCGAACATCCAAAAAATGCGCGAGTACTCGTGCTGGCGCACGAACGCGGCGTTCATTTCTCCAACGACGGCGGCGCGACGTGGACCTCGCTCGCCACGAACATGCCAACGGTATCGGCGGACGACGCGATTTTTCATGAGCGCGACAACGCGCTCGTCGTCGGAACGCACGGCCGCGGCATCTGGGTGCTCGACGACGTCGGTCCTCTCGAGGCTCTGACCAGTGACGCGATCCGAGCCGACGCGACGCTGCTGCCGATTCACAAAGCGCGACTCATGAGCACCTTCTCACCGCAGGCCTGGTACGGCGCCGGCGAGTTCTTCGCGCCAAACCCCGAGTGGAATGCGGTCGTCTCGTACTTGATCCGCGACGGCGCAAGCGGTCAGGCCGACATCACCGTCACGGATGCAGCGGGCAAGGTCATTAGAACTCTCAAAGGACCAGTCGCCAAGGGCGTCAACAGAGTCGTGTGGGACCTTCGCTATCAGCCGCCGGTCGACTCCGGCAACGTGCCCGCCGGCGGCGGTAGAGGCGGCGGTGGGGGTGGCGGCGGCGGACGTGGTGGTCCTCCGGCGGCGACACCGGTCGGCTTCCCTGCCGGTGGCGAGGGGGGCGGTGGACGCGGCAATGCGCCGCTCGGCCCGCTCGTGCTGCCGGGGACCTATTCCGTCCGCGTCGCGGTGCCCGGCGGTCGGTCTCCACTCACGGGCAGTGTCGTCGTCGAGGCGGATCCGCTGCCGAAATTCACCGCGGCAGACCGCGCAGCCCGTCAAACAACACTCATGAGGATTTACTCCTGGACGAAAACCCTCGGCGACGCTCGGCTGGCCGCGAGGCAGCTCGGCGGGCAGCGCGACTCCATCAAGGCCGATGTCGGCGTCCGCGCCGACTCGCTCAGCGCGCGCGTCGCACGCGTGGCGGCGGAGATCGATCGTGCGTTCACCGCCGTGAACGGGCAGCGCGGTCCGATCGAAGCGTGGAGCGGACTGCCGACGCAGGATCAACGCAGCGCGCTGGGGTATGCGATCGACGACGCGCAGAAGGCGATCGCGGAGCTCAACCGACTTATCTCGGGAGATATTCCGGCGGCCTATCGGTCTGCCGGGAAGAATTGGTCGAGGAGGGTGAACGCCGTGGTACTGCCGTCGGACCCACAACGCTGAACGCGCAACGCGTAACGGGCAACGCAAGGCGAACAGCACATGCAGTTGCGTTACGCGTTTGACGCTACGCGTTTGACGCTACGCGTTTGACGCTACGCGTTTGGCGTAACGCGGTCGGTTACCGCGGCGGAGTCTTTAGAAAACGAACCAGCTTCGGATAAAAAAGATCCGGCGCCTCGAACTGCGGAACGTGACCGACGTTCTCGATGAGCTCCAGTTCGGCGCCGGGGATCGACTCGGCAACATGTTTGGCCTGCGCCGGATATGCCGGGGTGTCCTTGGCACCGCCGATCACCAGCGCCTTCGACTTGATGTGCTGCCAGTCGTACACCACCGTCTCGGCGGACAACATCTGCTGAAGGGCTCCCCGCACCTGTGAGAAGCGCGGCCAGTCCGGGCTCTGCGTCCATCCCCAGTGGATGCGCACGTACTTCTCGTACTCGGGCTTCCAGGTCACGAAATACCGCGTGATCGATTGCCGAACCGCCTCGTAGGTTCGGTTTTGTACGCGCCCGCTGTCCGACGTGTAGGCGTTGTCCAGGTAGCGCGGTGCACGGCCCGGACGCGCGTCGGTGAGTCCGATCTGATTGACCATGACCACGTGTGTGGTCACCGCGGGGTACGCCATCGCAAAGCGCGATGCGAGCATGCCGCCCATCGAATGCCCGACGATCGCCGCCTTATCGATGCCGAGCGACTGCAGGAGGCGCCGCGTGTTGAGCGCCATGTCGTCGAACCGGTAGGGGATGAGCGGCTTCGACGACCGGCCGAAGCCGATTTGATCCGGAACGATCACGCGGAATCCTTCGCGCGTTAGAACGTCGATCGTTCCGCGCCATGCCTCGCCGGAGAAGTTGAAGCCGTGGAGGAGGACAACCGTTTCTCCGTTCGGCGCGGCGGTCGGCTTCACATCCATATATGCCATCCGGACGTCCTGCCCATACAGGACGAACGGGAAGGTCGACACGGGATACGGATACGGGACGTCGAGCATGTCGACGCTCATTGGGCCGTAATCCGCGGGAGCCTGCGCCCGCGCGGCGGCGGGAGCGGGCGCGGCAATCACCAATGAAAGCAGAAGCAGCCGGGCGCGACGCAGCGTTCGCATTTTCATTCGCTCCGTTCTGACGCGGCCCTAATCTGCGCGGCCAATGCGTTGCTGTCCAACGGGCGGTCATCGCGCGACGAACGGTGTGATGGTGTTGGATCCGCCGCCGCCGCCCCGCCCGTCCCGTTCTGAGGTCAAGCCGATGGGCGAGTGGTTTGCCATGCCGGGCTCGATGCCTTTCGCGCGTGTCACGGTCCGGCACGTCGCGGAAAGCAAGGTCAGCGCCGACCCGAGCGTGAGCAACAACGAACGCATGGCGATTCTCCAAAAAGAAGTTGCGCCATGCTATTCCGACGTCATCACCTCCCAATCACAACTACGTCATCTCACATCGAGACAGAGACTTACGCAGCAGCCACCTGAGCGAGGAGCCTGGCCGCAACCGCTTCGCCGATCACCAGCGACGCCGTGGCTCCGGGGCTCGGAGCATTCAACAAATGAACGGCGTTTTTGCGCTCGACCATCATGAAGTCGTCGACCAGCGAACCGTCGGGCCTCAACGCCTGGGCACGCACACCGCGGATCCCAGGGACGAGGTCGCTCTTTTGAATGCTCGGCACGAGTCGCTGCAGCGAGCGGCAGAACATCGTTTTGCTCAGCGACCGCCGCAGTTCCGCAATTGTTTGCTTCGGATATCGGCGAATGAATTTGCGCAGGCCGGAGAACGACAGCGCTTCAGCGAGGTCGCGCGGAGAGATGTCGCGATGCCGATATCCTTCGCGGCTCATCGCTAACACGGCGTTCGGACCAGCCTCGACTTCTCCGTGCACGGTGCGCGTGAAGTGCACGCCGAGAAAAGGGAATTCGGGATCAGGAACGGGATAGACCAGGTTGCGAATGATGTTGCGTCGTTCCGGCTTGATGAAGAAGTACTCACCGCGGAAAGGCACAATCCGGCAAGGGGGATCTTCGCCGGCCATTTGAGCAATGCGATCGGACTGGAGGCCCGCGCAATTGATGAACGATCCCGCGCGAAGGTCTCCCGCCTCCGTTTCGATCCGCCAGTCAGATCCATCCGTTTGGATGCTCCGAACGCCGGAACTCGTTCGGACGGAGCCACCCATGCGTTCGATCTCTTTCACCAACGTGAGGACGACGCGACCGTAGTCGGCAATTCCCTCTTCTGGGACATGCACCGCGGCAACGCACCGAACATTGGGTTCAAGCTCTGCCGCTTCGGCTTGGCCAACCCAGCGAAGACCAGTCAATCCGTTCGCCGTTCCGCGCTCCAACAAGGTCTTCAGCCGCGGAATCTCGGTGTCGTCGGCGGCAACGACGAGCTTGCCGCAGATCTCGTGCGTGATATCGTGCTCGCGACAGAACGCCGTCATCGCACGGATGCCGCGCACGGCGAAGTCGGCCTTGAAGGACCCTGGCTTGTAGTAGAGCCCGGCGTGCAGCACGCCGGAGTTATGCGTGCTTTGGTGTTGCCCAACACGGTCTTCCTTTTCCAGGACCGTGACCGTGAGCGACGGGTCGGCGCGGAGGAGCGCACGGGCTGTGGCGAGGCCAATGATGCCGCCGCCAATGACTACTACCGAGTTGGAATCTTTCATCCTGTGATGACCGGGAGACACTCGCTGAGGAGACGAGCGCGTGGCTCATCCCGTATCAAAAACGCCGTTGGGGTCAGAGTCGACTCTGACCCCAACCACCAGACCGCTTCAAATCAAACGCTCAACCGCAGCCGCAACATTGATAAGCGCCTCGGTCTCATCAACCGGACCAACCAGCTGCAATCCGACCGGCAATCCACTCGTGCGAATTGGCAACGAAATCGCCGGGTGCCCAGTGATGTTGAACAGTTGTGTCAGTCTGAGCATCGCCGCGCGAACCAGCAACTTCTCGCCCGAATCCATCTCTACCTCCGCCGATCCGAGCACCGGCGCCAGGATCGGTAGCGTTGGAAGCACCAGCGCATCACAGCCCTCGAGCGCCGCGTCGACGGCGCGCCGGAGCCGCTCGCGGCTTTCGACAGCGCGCAGATAATTGACAGCCGACACGGCTCGCCCCTTGAGCAAGCGCTCGCGGACCGGCGGCTGGTAGTCGGCTGCGCGACTGTCCAGCGTCGCTGCGTGCCAATGCGCGGCCTCGGCGAGCGAGATGTCGACGTAGGTGTCGACGATCAACTCCGTGCCCTCGACTGTCCGCGGCTCGATTGCGACACGCGCATCCTGGAGTCGCGACGTCGCTTCCTCGAACGCGGACCGGACCTCGGCCTGCAGTAAGGCGGTGAAGTATCCGCCCAGGACGCCGAGCCTCAGCGATCCGGGCGCCCGGGCCTCGATTTTTATGGCCGGCCGACCAGCGAGCACCGCCCAAATCGCGGCGGCGTCCGCGACCGACCGCGCGATGGGGCCGACGTGATCGAACGTCTTGCTCAGTGCAACAACGCCGGCAGTGGGCACGTCGCCAAGCGACGGTTTCAGACCGACAACTCCACATGCCGACGCTGGAATTCTGATTGAGCCACCGGTGTCGGAGCCGATCGATGCGATACCCATCCCAGTGGCGACAGCCGCCGCCGATCCGCCGCTCGATCCGCCGGCAGAGCGCGACGTATCACGCGGGTTGCGCACCGCGCCGTAGGCCGATTCTTCGCTTGTCGTTCCCAGCGCGAACTCGTGCAGGTTGGTCTTGCCAATCAATACCGCGCCGGCCTCTTTGAGTCGCGTGATCACCGGCGCGTCGGCCGCGGCAACATGCCCCGCGCGAACCTTCGACGCCGCAGTCGTCGGCTGCCCTTCGATGTCGATCAAGTCTTTGATCGAGATCGGTATCCCGTGCAACGGTCCGCGGTCGATGCCGCGGCGACGCTCGTCGTCCGCCGCTCGTGCCGCGGCGCGTGCGCCCTCCGCATCGACGAGAATGAAGGCATTCGTGCGCGTATTGTGTTCCGCGATCGCGGCAAGGCTCGCCTCGACCAGTTCGACTGAGCTCGTCATTGTTCGTGCGTTATTTGATCAATTCGACCGTGATGCGAAGCCCCGACGCCTTTGCCAGCCGCGCGTCGCACGTCAACAACGGAGCGCGCAGGCCTTCGGCCAGTGCGACATAGGCGGCGTCGTACGCCGTGAGGTTTTCGCGAAGCTCCCACATGCGCCCGAGAAGCGGCTCATGTGTGTATCGCTCCAGCGGGAACTTGCTCATGATGTCCAACGCGTTGCGCGCCCAGCCTGATGTCATGTCGCCTCGCGAAACGTAGCGACGCAAGACCTGAGCGACCTCGACATCGATGAGGGCGGGTGCGTGAATCGTCTCCCCGCGACGAAACAGACGCGCGTCGACGGCGGTAGCTCGTTCGGTTTGGAGCAACAGCTCGAGAATCGCCGACGCGTCGCCGACGATCACCGCGAGTCGCGCTCGGCGCGAACGGCGTCAGCGGGCTGTTCGCGGACTCGCGCTGGCGCGGCCGCGGCGAGACGCTCGCGCAACTCACTCGGCGTCAGACGTTCCGCCGACGCTTCCAACTCGCGGCACAGATAGTCGGATAAGGACATACCGGCGAGCGCGGCCCTCGCGCGCAGGCGACGATGCAAAGCGTCGGGCACGTGTCGGATCTGGATCATCTTGGCCATGTGCGCAACATGTCTGCATGTGCAAAACATGTCAAGCCGCGGGCAGGTCGTCGTCTGGCCGTCAAAGTCCTCGTCTCACATATTCGAGCACCTCGCACGAAGGAGCGTCGTATGCCGCGACCGTACGCCCATGTCCGTCCGGGACTCCGTGTGGTGCTTCTCGCCCTCCTCGCCGTCAGCGCACCGCTGCTTGCGCAGGAGCGACGATCGGACTCGCTGTTCACCGTCGAGAAATTTCTCGATCTCGAGCAGGTGGCCGATCCGCAGATCTCACCCGACGGCTCCCAGATCGTGTACACCCGCCGACATGTCAACAAACTCGAGGACCGGTTCGACGCCGAGCTGTGGATCGTGAATGCCGACGGCAGCAAGAATCGTTTTCTGACGAAAGGTGGCGCAGCGCGTTGGTCGCCCGATGGCACTCGCATCGCGTATCTGGACGCCGGTGATCCGAGGGGCACGCAGCTCTTCGTGCGCTGGATGGACGCCGCCGGTACGACGTCGCAAATCACGCGCGTCGACCAAACGCCCGGGGACATCCGCTGGTCGCCCGATGGCAAGTCGATCGGCTTCAGCATGCTCGTCCCGACCGAGCGCACGTGGCATATCGACATGCCGGCGCCGCCGCAGGGCGCGCACTGGACGCCGCCACCGAAGTACGAGACGACGCTGCACTATCGGCAGGATCGCGTCGGATTCACCAAGCCGGGCTACGTCCATCTGTTCGTGGTATCAGCCGAAGGCGGTGCTCCGCGGCAGATCACGAAAGGAGAATGGAGTGTCGGTGCGCGCTTCGACGGCCAAACGGGAGCCGTGGCCTGGGATTGGTCGCCGAGCGGAAAAACGATCGCCGTCGCGGCGGTTGACGAAGTCAATCCCGATATGATCTACCGCAATTCGAGCATTCTCTCAATCGACGTTGCGACGGGCGCGAAGCGACGACTGACCGCTCAGGACGGCTCGTGGGGCGATCCGGTGTTTTCGCCGGACGGCCGCAAGATCGCGTTCAGCGGCTACGCCAATCTCAAGTCGAGTTATCAGGCGCCGGAGCTCTTCACGATGAACGCCGACGGCAGCGGCGTGCAGAAGCTCACGTCGCTCGACAGAGATCCTGGCGGAATCTCCTGGGCACCCGACGCAAGCGGCGTGTACTTCAACGTCGCCGAGCGTGGGACGTCGAACCTGTATTTTGCGCCCGCCACGGGTGCAGGCGCGGTTGCAGTTACAAGCGGCGTGCACATGCTGGCGACGAGCTCGATCTCGCGAACGGGTGTCGGAGCGGCGGTGCGCAGCAGCTTCATCGAGCCGCCCAACATCGTGCGTGTCGACGTGACCAAGCGCGGCGGCGCGGCGAACACCTCGCAACTCACGCGCGTCAACGAGGACCTGTTCGCCAAGATCAAGCTCGCCACCGAAGAGCGCATCGTCGCCCACTCGTCGAACAACACCGACGTCGAGGGTTGGATCGTCAAACCCGCCAACTTCGATCCGACGAAGAAGTATCCGCTCGTGTTCGAGATTCACGGCGGACCACACGGCATGTACAACGTCGGCTTCAACCCGGTTTATCAGAACTTCGCCGCCAACGGGTTCGTCGTGCTTTACACCAATCCGCGCGGATCTACGGGCTACGGCTCGGCGTTTGGAAATGCGATCTACCATAACTATCCGGGACCGGACTACGACGACTTGATGGCCGCTGTCGATGTGACCGCCGCCAAGGGGTTCATCGACACGGATCGGATGTACGTCGGCGGCTGCTCGGGCGGCGGTGTTCTGTCCAGCTGGGTGATCGGGCACACCGATCGCTTCGCCGCCGCCGCAGTGCGTTGCCCCGTGATCAACTGGATGAGCTTCGCGGGTCACAGCGATATTCCGCTTTTCACCTACGCGTGGTTCGAGAAGCCCTTCTGGGAAGATCCGAAACCGTGGCTCGATCACTCGACGCTGATGTACGTCGGCAATGTCAAAACGCCGACATTGCTGATGACGGGGGAGCTCGACATGCGCACGCCCATGCCGCAGACCGAGGAGTATTACGCGGCGCTCAAGATGCGCGGCGTGCCGGCGTCGCTGCTTCGCTTCGAGGGAGAATACCACGGCACAGGTTCGAAGCCCACGAACTGGATGCGCACGCAGCTGTACATGATGAGCTGGTACAATCAGTGGTCGAAGAAGGGCGCGATTCAGGCGGGCAAGCCTGTACCGTGACAACGAGGGTTGAGAGGCGAGGGTTAAGGGTTAAGGGTTAAGGGTTAAGGGTTAAGGGTTAAGGGTTAAGGGTTAAGGGTTAAGGGTT
>JADMIO011631586.1_pt1 | contig 11319 bp, 8 predicted proteins | sample 8958161 | NCBI WGS metagenome assembly JADMIO01 (sample SAMN16585339, study PRJNA669376) | soil metagenome | isolation source: Crop rotation soil | place: USA: Cullars Rotation, Alabama | collected 2011 | reverse complement strand
CAACTTGTCCACGTGGAATTCTAAGCTTAGGATCCCAATGTGCTGGAAAGATCCTCGGGTCGACCGGGTCGATCGGCACGACGGCGCTGCGCGTGCTCGCGCGGCAGCGCGATCGGTTTCGCGTGGCCGCGCTCACGGCGTTCACGAACGCGCCGCTGCTCGAGGCGCAGGTGCGCGAGTTCCAGCCGGCGTTCGCGGGCATCGTCCACAACGGCACGAGCGCGCATGCCCACTGGGCGAGCGGCACGGCGTGTCTCGTGGAGGCGGCGCTGCGCGACGACGTCGACATCGTGCTCAACGCGATCGTCGGCGCCGCGGGGCTCGATGCGACGCTCTCCGCGCTCGAGGCGGGGAAGCGCGTCGCGCTCGCGAACAAGGAGACGCTCGTGCTCGCGGGCGAGCTCGCCGCGGCGGCATGCCGTCGCGGTGGCGGCGAGATCGTTCCCGTCGACAGCGAGCACTCCGCCATCCTGCAATGCATCGCTGGTCGCCCGAACACGGAGGTGCGGCGCGTCATTCTCACGGCCTCCGGTGGTCCCTTCCGGGGGTGGAGCGATGATCGGCTCGCCGCCGCGACGGTCGAGGATGCGCTCCGGCATCCGACGTGGAGCATGGGGCGCAAGATCACGGTCGACAGCGCCACGCTCGCCAACAAGGCGCTCGAGGTGATCGAGGCACATTTTCTGTTCGGGTTGCCGTACGACCGCATCGAGGTCGTGGTCCACCCGCAGAGCGTGGTGCACTCGTTCGTGGAGTTCGTGGATGGCAGCGTGCTCGCGCAGATGAGTCAACCGACGATGGAGCTGCCCGTCCTCTACGCGCTCACGCATCCCGAGCGCGTGGAGGATGCGGGTCTGCCCTCGTTCGACCCGGTCGCCGCGTCGCCGCTGACGTTCGAGCCGGTGCGCCACGAGGCGTTCCCGGCGCTCGGGCTCGGGATCGAGGCGGGGCGCCGTGGCGGCGCGGCACCCGCGGTGTTCAACGCTGCGAACGAGGAGGCGGTGGCGCATTTCCTCGACGGTCGCTTGCGTTTCATGGAGATCGCGCGCGCGATCGCGTCGGCGCTCGATTCACTTGGGAGTCTTCCGGGCGACAGTCGCGATGCGCTGCTGGCCGCCGATGCGGAGGCTCGTCGTCACGTGCGTGAGATGGTGGCATGCTAGCCTGGCTCGCTCCAATCGTCGTCTTCGGGCTCGTCGTGTTCGTGCACGAGCTGGGACATTTCCTCGCCGCGAAGGCGGTCGGCGTCTACGCGCCGCGCTTCTCGATCGGCTTCGGTCCATCGCTCTGGCGTCGTCGGTGGGGCGAGACGGAGTACGTGCTCGCCGCGCTGCCCCTCGGCGGCTACGTGCGCATGGCGTCGCGCGACGACGAGTCGGTCGCGTTCCTCGAGGGGGGCAGCGAGACGCGCGCGGCAGACGAGATCCATCAAGTCGGCGCGAACGGCTCGCCGGAGGCGGCGCACGCGCGCGAAGGGGGCGATGACTGGGATCCCGATGCGATGGTGCCGTTCGGGCCGAAGCCCGTTCCCGAGCACCGCTGGTTCGAGTCGAAGTCGCTCCCCGCGCGGCTGATGATCATGTTCGCGGGCGTGACGATGAACGCGATCCTCGCGCTCGTGGTCTCGATCGGCGTGTTCGCGGCCTATGGCCGTGTCTATCTACCGGCGGTCGTCGACAGCGTGGTGCCGGGCCGACCGGCCGCGCGCGCCGGTATGCTCAAGGGCGACAGCATCGCCGCGCTCGATGGGCAGCCGGTCACGCGATGGACCGACGTGGTCGACAAGATCGGCGCGGGCGCGGGCCGCACGCTCGACTTCGACATCGTGCGCGCCGGGCAGCACGTGCACGTGTCCGTCGTACCCGAGCTCATGCCGGTGGAGAACGTCCTCACCGGTCGCACCGAGAAGCTTGGCCGCATCGGCGTCGCGCCCGCGGCGCGCGAGCAGCGTCAGCCCGTGACCTTCGGCGAGGCGATCGAGGGCGGGTGGCATCAGACGTGGTCGATGGCCGGCAGCGTGGTGATGGTCGTGCGCGGCCTCTTCTCCGGCGGCGTCTCCGTGTCGCAGCTCGGCGGGCCGATCCAGATCGCGCGCACGTCCGTGCAGGCGGCGCGAAGCGGTGTGGAGTCGCTGCTGCTGCTGATCGCGTTCCTCAGCATCAACGTCGCGATCCTCAACCTGCTGCCCATCCCGATCCTCGACGGCGGGCAGATCGTGCTCAACGTGCTCGAGGCGGTGAAGGGGAGTGCGTTCAGCGCGCGCACGCGCGGATACATCCTGCGCGCCGGCCTGCTCGCGATCGTGCTGATCTTCGTGCTCGTGATGTTCAACGACCTGCGAGGTGTCGTGGAGTCGATTCGGTGATCCGAGCGATCCGGCGATGCGGCTGGTTCCTGGTGGTGGTGCTGGCGGCATTCCTCGCGACGCCGCGCGCGAGTCGCGCGCAGGACACCGCCGTGCGGTTCGAGATCTCGAACGTCGGCGACAGCACCGTCACGTTCCGATTGGGACGCGTGACCTGGGTGCGACCGGGCATGCCGGCCATCGTCGTCGATCCGCGGCGCCGCGACATCCTCGTCGCGCGCGTGAAGGTCCTCTCGATCACGAAGGACACCGCGTCGGCGCTGATCACCGGTCAGACGACGCTCGTCGCGCGCGACCATCTCGTGCTCCTCTCGCCGCCGCCGTCGCGCTTCTTCCGGTCGCGCGCGTTCTGGGGCGGGATCCTGAGCGGGCTCGCGACCGGCTTCGTGCTCGGGAAGCTCTAGGCGACGGCACCGCGCGCGGTCAACGCGCGCCGCACACCAGCCGGATGCGCGTCTTCTGCACGTGCGTCGTCTGCTCCGCCACGACGCCGAGCGAGTCGACCGTGAACTGGCTGCACTGGCGCTCCTGAATCGTCAGCCGGTACGCGCCCGGCGGCACGACGATCGGCGACGCGAGGGGAGTCGCGCCTTCGCGGCGGAGATGTCCGTCGCCGAGCGAGACGAGCGAGTACTGCGTGCGCGCGGGGTCGGTCTCGAAGGTCACGAAGCCGCACGTCTTGGGCTCGAGCGCGATCGTCGTGAGCTTGCCCGGACGCAGCGCGCGCGACTCGGTCACGCGCGCGGTCTCGCATCCGTCGGGCGCGCCGGGGAGCACGGCGGCGAACTCGTACGTGCCACGCTTCAGAGTGTCCGCACGCCACGAGCCGGTGCCGACCGCGACGCGGTTCACGGTGATCGACGCGCCGCTCGGCGCCGTGACGAGCACCTTCGCCTTCATCGCGTTCGAGTCGGGGAACGTCGTGCTCACGACCGAGTCGGTGCGCGGCTTCGGCACGCTGTCGCTCGGTCGTGGCGCGGGCGTCGCGATCGCGGTGGACTCGGCGATGGGCGGCATGTCCGGCGCGGGCGCCATCGTCACGGGCGGCGTGCCGTTCGCGCCGCCGCGCCGCACGAAGGCGATGATCGCGATCGCCATGAGGCCGAGCGCGGCGCCGCTCGCGACGAGCCGCGGCATCAGTCGGCGCGGCTTCTGCTCGGCGAACGATGGCGCTTCCACGACGAGCGTCGGCTGGTCGCTCGCGATGCGGGACTCGAGCGTCGTGCGCTCGAGCGAGCGATCGAGCAGCGGGACCAGCTCCTGCCGCAGCGCCTCGCCGCTGGCCGGCCGATCGTCGGCGCTCTTCTCGAGGCAGTGCAGGATGACGCGCTCGAACCCTTCGCTCAGCGCCGGGTTGATCGAGCGCGGCGACGGTGGCGGCACCTCGACGTGCTGGCGAGCGATCTCGTACCAGTCGTCGCCGGTGAAGGGGAGCTGCCCCGTCGACGCGCGAAAGAGGGTGACTCCGAGCGAGTAGAGGTCGGCGCGTCCGTCGAGCGGCTTGGCGCGCGCCTGCTCGGGGGCGAAGTACTGCGGCGTGCCGACGACCATGTTCGTCCCGGTGTGCCCGGGAACGCCGGTGACGGCGCGCGCGATCCCGAAGTCGGCGACGACGGCGTTGCCGTGCGCGTCGAACAGGATGTTGTCGACCTTGATGTCGCGGTGGATGACGCCCTGTCGATGCGCGAATCCCAGTGCGGCGGCGACGTCGATCCCGACGCGGACGACGGACTCCTCCGGGAGAAAGGCGACGGTCTCGAGCCGCTGCGCGAGACCGTCGGGGAGGTAGTCCATGGCGAAGTAGACCGCGTCGTCTTCGCGGCCGACGGCGTGGATCGTAATGATGTTCGGGTGGCGGAGCTTGGCAGCGGTGGAGGCTTCGCGGCGGAAGCGCTCTTCGACCTGGGGATCGCCGGCGAACTGGGGCTTGAGGACCTTGAGCGCGACGTCGATCTCGAGCTGGGGATCGAACGCTTTGTAGACCCAGGCGAATCCCCCGGAGCCCACGAGCTCGTCCACGCGATACTTGCCGAGGGTGCGCCCCAGGAACCGTTCAGGCACTAAGCTTAGCCTTTACAGGAGAGGTCCGATCCAGTAAACTGCTGTGCTTCAACCGATTCGGCGCATTGGCGTCGCGTGACGCGCGGGGAATATACGACATGGCTCTCGAAAAGACACCGATCGTTCAGAAGTATCAGGCCCATGGGACCGACACCGGTTCCACCAAGGTACAGGTCGCGCTGCTGACGGCGCGCATCAACTACCTGCAGGGGCATTTCCGCGCCCACAAGAAGGATCATCACAGCGAGCGCGGACTGCTGAAGATGGTCGGACAGCGCAAGCGGCTGCTGACCTACCTCAAGCGGACGGACCTGACCGGCTACCGGGAGATTCTCCAGGATCTTGGCCTCCGCCATTAATTCGAGTCTGATGTGCATCCGCGCGGGCGCAACTGGTTTGCGACCCGCGCGTTTTGTGTTCTCCTGAGGCGAAATCGCAATGACGCAACGAGTGGAACGGACGTTCGCAGGCCGCCGACTGATCATCGAGACGGGACGCATGGCCAAGCAGGCGGCCGGGTCGGCCGTCGTACAATTCGGCGACACGATGGTGCTGGCTGCAGTCACGGTGAGCGACAATCAGAGTCCGCTCCCCTTCTTCCCGCTGACGGTCGAGTATCGCGAGCGCACCTACGCCGCGGGCAAGATCCCGGGCGGCTTCATCAAGCGTGAGGGGCGCCCGCACGATCACGAGATCCTCGCGGCGCGCATCATCGACCGGTCGATCCGTCCGCTCTTTCCCGAGGGCTTCAAGAACGAAGTGCAGGTCTTCGTCTACGTCGTCTCCGCCGATCAGGAGAACGACGCCGACGTCCTCGCCCTCGTCGCGACGTCGTACGCGCTGAGCACGAGCCGGATCCCGTGGAACGGACCGATCGCCGGCGTGCGCGTCGGCCGCGTGCAGGAGAAGTGGGTGCTCAACCCCACCTTCCAGCACCTCGAGTACTCGGATCTCGAGATGGTCGTCGCCGGCAGCAACGACTCGATCGTGATGGTCGAGGGTGGCGCGCTCGAGGTGAGCGAGGCGGATGTCGTCACGGCGCTCCAGGTCGCGCACAAGGGGATCAGGGAGCTCATCGAGATCCAGACCGAGCTCGCCGACAAGGGCGGGCGCGCCCCGAAGATGGCGTGGACGAAGGCCGCGCCCGCGGAAGGGCTCAAGGCGCGCGTCGACGAGCTCGCGAAGGGGAAGATCACCGAGGCGATCAACCAGCAGGACAAGCATGGGCGCATCGCCGCCGTCGAAGCGGTGAAGAAGGCCGTCGGCGAGCAGCTCGCGACGGAGTTCCCCGACAACGCGAAGGAGATCGGTGGCCTCGTCGGCGACGTCGAGTACTACTGCCTGCGCGATCAGGTGCTCTCCTCGGGCCTCCGCGTCGACGGCCGCAAGCCGACCGAAGTCCGGCCGATCACGATCGACGCGCCGGTGCTTCCGCGCGCGCACGGCTCCGCGCTCTTCACGCGCGGCCAGACGCAGGCGCTCGTCGCCGTCACGCTCGGCACCGCGAACGACGTGCAGCGACTCGACTCGATCGATGAGCCGGGCGAGACGACGAAGTCGTTCATGCTGCACTACAACTTCCCGCCGTTCAGCACCGGCGAGGTGCGCCCCATGCGCGGCACGAGCCGCCGCGAGATCGGCCACGGCAACCTGGCCGAGCGCGCGCTGCAGGGCGTGCTGCCGCCGTTCGAGCAGTTCCCGTACACGATCCGCATCGTCTCCGACATCCTCGAGTCGAACGGCTCGTCGTCGATGGCGTCGGTGTGCGGCGGATCGCTCGCGCTCTTCGATGCCGGCGTGCCGATCCACGGCGCCGTCGCGGGCGTCGCGATGGGACTGATCAAGGAAGGCGACAAGTACGCGGTCCTCACCGACATCCTCGGCACCGAGGATCACCTGGGCGACATGGACTTCAAGGTCGCCGGCACGGAGAAGGGGATCACCTCGATCCAGATGGACATCAAGATCGAGGGGCTCGATCTGCAGATCATGCGCGAGGCGCTCGCGCAGGCGAAGGATGGCCGCCTGCACATCCTCGGCGAGATGAAGAAGGCGCTGCCCGAGCCGCGCGCCGACCTGTCGCCGTACGCGCCGCGCATCGTGACGATGAACATCAACCCCGAGAAGATCGGTGACCTGATCGGTCCCAAGGGGAAGACGATCCGCGGCATCCAGGACGAGACGGGCGCCGAGCTCACGGTCGACGACAACGGCGTCGTCACGATCGCGGCGGTCGGCGGCGAGGCGATGGAGCGCGCGCGCCAGATGGTGCAGGCGATCACCGCCGAGCCGATCGTCGGCGAGATCTACGAGGGCACCGTCAAGAGCACGACGGCGTTCGGCGCCTTCGTCGAGATCCTCCCTGGCACCGAGGGCCTGCTCCACATCTCGGAGCTGCGGCACGGCCGCACGGAGAAGACGGAAGACGTCGTGAAGAAGGGCGACCGCGTGCGCGTGAAGCTCATCGAGCGCGACGAGCGCGGACGTCTCCGCCTCTCGAAGAAGGCGCTCGAGGAGAAGCCCGAGGGCACGCCCGACGAGGGCAACGGCGCGCGCGCCGAGCGTGCACCGCGCACGGAGGGCGAAGGCAGCGAGGCGAACGAGGCGGCCGAAGCGACCGTCGGCGGCGATCGTCCGAGCGGCGAGCGCTCGGGCGGGCGTGGTGGCCGGGGCGGCGGCCGCGGTGGACGCGGCGGAGGCCGGCCGCGCGAGTGAGCCGGTCGTGACGGGGGAGGCCGTTCGCCCCGATCTGGGGTTCCTTCGCACGACGTTGCCGAACGGACTGACCGTGCTCTCGGAGCGGGTTCCGGGAGTACGGTCGGTCGCTTTCGGGGCGTGGATTCGCGCCGCATCCGTGCACGAGCCGCGCGAGCACATGGGCGTGTCGCATCTCCTCGAGCACATGGTGTTCAAGGGGACGCCGCGTCGTAGCGCGAAGCAGATCGCGCTCTCGCTCGAGGTGCTCGGCGGCTCGCTCGACGCGTACACCGCGCGCGAGCACACGTCGTATCAGGCGCGCGTGCTCGACGAGCATCTCGACAACGCGGCCGATGTCATCGGCGACCTCGTGTTCCGGCCGCTGCTCCGCGCGTCCGATCTCGCGCTCGAGCGCAAGGTCGTGCTCGAGGAGATCAGCATGGTGGACGACACGCCGGACGACGTCGTGTTCGAGCTGCACAACGAGCTGCTCTGGGGCCAGCATCCCTACGGCTACTCGATCCTCGGCACGCGCGACACGGTGACGTCGATCGGCGTCGAGGAGCTCCGCGCGCTGCACGAGCGCGCGTACCATCCGTGGAACATCGTGATCGCCGCGGCGGGCAACGTCGAGCACGAGCAGCTGATCGCGTCGCTCGAGCGCACGGGATGGGCCGACGTGCCGCGCGGTCCGGCCGCGGACATCGTCGCGCCGACGCCGGTCGGCGCGGCGCCCGTGTCGCGCCACGTGGAGCGCGACAGCGCGCAGACGCACATCGTCTTCGGCTCGCCGACGGTGCGCCACGGCGACCCGCGTCGCTATGTCGTTGCGCTCGTGAGCCTGATGCTCGGCGGCGGCATGAGCTCGCGCCTGTTCCAGCGCGTGCGCGAGGAGCTCGGGCTCGCGTACTCCGTGTACACGTACCAGTCGTTCCACGTCGACACCGGCGTGCACGGCGTGTACGTCGGTACCGCGCCGGAGACGGCGCGCGAAGCCGCCGACGCGATCCGCGCCGAGCTCGCGGAGGTGGCCGCGAACGGATTCCCGGCGGAGGAGATCGCAGCGGGCCGCAGCCAGCTGCGCGGCCAGGTGCTGCTCTCGCTGGAAAGCGTTTCCTCGCGGATGTATCGTGCAGCCGCCGTGGAGCTGTACGGCGAGCCGTTCAAGCCGCTCGACGAGGTGCTCACGATCATTGAGGGCATCACCGACGACGACGTGCACGCGGCGTGTCGCGAGTTCTTCACGCCCGAGTCGCAGACGGTGCTCAGCCTCGGCCCGAAGTCGGCGGTGGACTGAGCTGGCATTCTCGCGCGCGCGGGACGGTGCATTCGCCCGCGCGCCGAACAATTCGCATACGACTTCCACCCAACACGACCAAGCCATGTTGATCGGCGTTCCGAAGGAGATCAAGACGAACGAGAATCGCGTCGCGCTCGTCCCGGCTGGAGCCGAGGCGTTCATCGCGGCGGGCCATCAGGTGATCGTGGAGAAGGGCGCGGGCGATGGCAGCGGCTTCACCGATGCCGACTACACGGGCGTCGGCGCGTCGATCGCGCCGGATGCCGCGGCGGTGTGGGCGAAGGCCGAGATGATCATGAAGGTGAAGGAGCCGATCGCCGCCGAGTGGCCGCACATGCGCCGCGGCCAGGTGATCTTCACCTACTTCCACTTCGCCGCTGACGAGAAGCTCACGCGCGCGCACCTCGACAGCGGCGCCATCTGCATCGCGTACGAGACGGTGGAGCTGCCGAACCGCGAGCTGCCGCTGCTCACGCCGATGAGCGAAGTCGCGGGGCGGATGGCGGTGCAGGAGGGCGCCAAGTACCTCGAGAAGCTCTACGGCGGCCGCGGCGTGCTGCTCGGCGGGGTGCCGGGCGTCGTGCCGGCGAAGGTCGTGATCCTCGGCGGCGGCATCGTCGGCATCAACTCGGCCAAGATCGCCGCGGGGATGGGCGCGAAGACGGTCATCCTCGACATCTCGCTCGAGCGCCTGCGCTATCTGTCGGACGTAATGCCGGCGAACGTGCAGCTCATCTACTCGAACCGGCACAACATCCTCGAGCAGATCGAGAGTGCGGACCTCGTGATCGGCGGCGTGCTGATCCCGGGCGCGAAGGCGCCGAAGCTCATTCGCCGCGAGGACCTCAAGCGGATGAAGCAGGGATCCGTGATCGTGGACGTCGCGGTGGACCAGGGCGGCTGCGTCGAGACGATCCACGCGACGACGCACGAGAACCCCACGTACGTCGTCGATGGCGTGATCCACTACGGCGTCGCGAACATGCCGGGCGGGGTGCCGCGCACGTCGACGCTCGCGCTCACGAACGCCACGTTCCCGTACGCGATGCAGCTCGCGAACAAGGGCTGGAAGCGCGCGCTCAAGGAGAACGCGGCGCTGCTCAAGGGGCTCAACATGGCTGACGGAAAGGTCACGTATCCGGCCGTGGCCGAGGCGTTCGGCTTGCAGTCGGTCGAGCCGGAGCCCTTCCTGGCCTAATCCGCTCGCGCACGACCGGAGCGGCACGCACGCGGGGCGCCGACGGTGAGTCGGCGCCCCGCTGCGCATCCGTGGCGGACGTACGGCTCGGTCGTCCACTGAGGCGGGTCGGAACGGGCACACATGTGATTCCGCGCACGACGCGTAGGTTGCGATGAGCCAACGCCTTGCTGCTCATTTTCCACACTACTAGGTTACTCGCGATGTACCCACGCCCTCGGCTCACGTCGTTCCACCCGGAACGTCAGGACATGCGATAGATGCGCTGGCCTTTCCTGAAGGGTGGACGCCGCTCGTTCTTCCCCGCCAACGCGATCGCGGTCGATCTCGGCACGGCCAACACGCTGATCTACGTGAAAGGCGAGGGGATCGTCCTGAACGAGCCGTCGGTCGTCGCGATCGACCGGGAGACGAAGAAGATCAAGGGTGTCGGCCTCGAGGCGAAGCGCATGCTCGGCCGCACGCCCGAGGGCGTGCTCGCGGTGCGCCCGATGAAGGACGGCGTCATCGCCGACTTCGACGTGACCGAAAAGATGCTCAGGTATTTCCTGACGCTCATCATCGAGAACCACGTCTTCAAGGTGAAGCCGCGCGTGATCGTGTGCGTGCCCTCGGGCATCACCGAGGTGGAGAAGCGCGCGGTGCGCGACTCGGCGCTCGGCGCGGGCGCGAAGGAAGTGTTCATGGTCGCGGAGCCGATGGCGGCGGCGATCGGCGTCGGGCTGCCGGTCGAGACGCCGACGGGCAACATGGTCATCGACATCGGCGGCGGCACGACGGAGATCGCCGTCATCGCGCTCTCGGGCATCGTGAGCGACACGTCGATCCGCACGGGCGGCGATGAGCTGGACACGTCGATCGTGCAGTTCATGCGCAAGAACTACAACCTGCTGATCGGCGAACCGACGGCGGAGCAGATCAAGATCAACATCGGCTCGGCGGTGCCGGTCGGTGAAGAGCGCGAGATGGACGTGAAGGGGCGCGACCTCGTGAGCGGCATCCCGAAGACGGTGCGCGTGCACTCGAGCGAGATCCGCGAAGCGATCCAGGAGCCGATCCAGCAGATCGTCGATGCAGTACGGCGCGCGCTCGAGATCACGCCGCCCGAGCTCTCGAGCGACATCGTCGACAAGGGGATCGTGATGACGGGCGGCGGCGCGTTGATCCGCGGCCTCGACATCATGCTCAGTCAGGAAACCGGTCTTCCGATCCACGTGGACGAGGATCCGCTGACCTGCGTCGTGCGTGGGACCGGGCGCATTCTCGACGACGAAGAAAAGTACTGGTCGGTCCTGACCAGCTGAGAGGTACCATGGCTCGCGCCGCGCGCTCCCGGAACAGCGCCGACACCGCGCTCCTCGTCTTCTGCGCGGTGTTGGCGTTCGTGGTGAGCGTGCTCCCGGTGAACGTGCGCGAGGCGATCGCCGGTGGGCTGCGGAAGACCGTCGTCGCGCCGCTCGTGACGTTGCAGACGCAGGCCGAGAAGGGGCGCAGCGCGTTCCTCTCGCGCGAGGCGACGACGAGCAAGGTCGACTCGCTCTCGGTGCGCACGATGCAGCTCGCGTCGCTCGAGCAGGAGAACACGAGGCTGCGCGGGCTGCTCGGGCTCGCGCGTCAGCTGCAATGGGGATTCATCCCCGCGGAGGCGCTGCACACGCGCGGCCTCGGCGACGAGTCGTCGATCAATCTCACGGCGGG
>JADMIO011089416.1_pt1 | contig 11319 bp, 11 predicted proteins | sample 8958161 | NCBI WGS metagenome assembly JADMIO01 (sample SAMN16585339, study PRJNA669376) | soil metagenome | isolation source: Crop rotation soil | place: USA: Cullars Rotation, Alabama | collected 2011 | reverse complement strand
GAGAGAAGAGATGATCACGAGTCTGGGAAGCGTTCCCATTTTCGTCTCCGATCAGCGCCGCCTCAGAAGCTCAAGGGTTAGATTTGCCCTCTGCTCTTGAGCGCGAGGCGGAAAGAGTTTCAGTGTTACTTGTCACCGGTATCGAGTTAAATTTGGGCGGGCGAGAAAAGGGTTGCCATCGCTATTCTGCTCCCGCGTTTGGCTGCCCTTGGAAATCAACTCAACCTTGTTTATCCCGGTACCGGCGCGCTTCAAGATCCTATCCTCATTGGATTATAAACGCCGGCGACTCGCTCTTCTGCTAGCAGAGTGTCGCCGGCTATTTTTAGCAAAAAGAAAAGATTGGGCCTCCCTCACCATTAGTGCTTCTTCCCGACAAAATAGCAGGCTCCGCATCTGGTTCGCAGTGTCTGGCGAGGTTGCAAATTCGGGCCTTTTTCGCGAGCGAAGAGAAAAGTGATGAATGTTTCAAAACGCATTTTAATGCCCATAGACAGCCGCGTCCTCAGAGGCATATAACTATATTTAGAGAGGTTCATCACAAAAGTCCCAATCGCAGATTTTCTAGTGCATTAATGCTTACAGATAAAATAAGCCACTATTGTATTCTCAGAAGGCTCGGAGCCGGGGGCATGGGGATAGTGTATCTGGCCAGAGACGAAAGGCTTGATCGCATGACGGCGTTGAAGGTGCTGCCCGGCGAGCTTGCCGCCAATCAAGGCTTGATGCGCCGCTTTATACAGGAAGCTAAAGCGGCCTCTGCGATAAATCACCCAAATGTCGCGCACATTTATGAGATAGGCGAGGAAGACGGAGTTCACTTCATCGCCATGGAGTATATCGAAGGGCAGACCCTCGAAACATTGATTAATGGCCGCCCCATTGACTTGAACAATTTCTTAGACATCTGCGCGCAGATCGCCGACGCGCTCGACGAAGCTCATTCCAGAGGAATAATTCATCGCGACATCAAACCGTCGAATGTAATTATCACTCCGCGCGGGCAGGCGAAAATTCTCGACTTCGGCCTTGCGAAAATATCTGGAAGGGAGTCGCAATCAGAAAATAGCGAGCCAGCCGCGCAGCGGCTAACCGAGCCCGGCGTCGTTATGGGCACTGTGCAGTACATGAGCCCGGAGCAGGCTTTGGGCAAAGACGTTGATCAACGCACAGACATCTTTTCGCTCGGCGTCGTCATGTATGAGATGGCGACCGGGCAGTTGCCCTTTTCGGGCGTGTCGCCGACCGACACAATAATGCTGATAACTCAGGCGCAACCGGAGTCTGTGAGCAGGGTCAATTACAAAGTGCCCGACGAGATTGATAGGATCATCCGCAAGTGCCTTGAGAAGGATCGTGACAGGAGATTTCAGACCGCCCGCGACCTGCTGATTGATCTGAAGAACTTCAAACGCGATCGCGATTCGGACTCCAGCATCGTTCGCAAGGAGAGTCGTCCGCCGCGCGCTCCAGCCAAGCGAAAGAAGGCGATTGATTCGGTCGCAGTCCTGCCTTTTATCAATCTCAGCACCGATCCGAACATGGAATACCTCAGCGATGGGATCACCGAAAACATAATCAGCAGCCTGTCGCAGCTCCCCAAGTTGAAAGTCATGGCTCGCAGCACAGTCTTCCGTTACAAAGGCAAAGAAGCGGATCTCCAATCAGTCGGGCGCGAGTTGAACGTGCAAGGCGCGGTCACGGGCAGAGTGCTTCAGTTAGCTGACAACCTTGTAATAACCACAGAGCTGGTTAATCTTGCCGACGGCTCGCAACTCTGGGGCGGCCAGTATAACAGGAGGGTCTCAGACATCTTTGCCGTTCAAACGGAGATTGCCAACGAGATAATTGATAAGCTGCGACTGACGCTGTCGAGCGTGACCAAGAAACGGCTCGGCAAGGCAAGCACCGCAGCCACAGCCGCCTATCAGTCGTTCCTCAAGGGGCGTTACAATTTCTATAAGCAGACGGCTGAAGGATTCCGCAAAGCGATTGAATTTTATCAGCAAGCCATTGCGGAAGATCCGAACTATGCGCCAGCTTATGCGGAGCTTGCGAACACCTACAGCACGCTGCTTTACTGGGGCTTTTCGCCGCGCGAAGAAGCGCTGCCGAAAATATCCGAGGCATTAAGCAAGGCTTTGACGCTCGACCCGACTCTGGCTGAAGCCCACTTGTTATTGGCTAAAAGCAAATTTCATAACGATTGGGATTGGGACGGCGCCAATCGAGAATTCAGAAAGGCGCTTGAACTAAACCCGAACTACGCGGAAGCGCGCTCTTTGTACGCGTTCTTCCTTGCCGACATGGGACGATTTCCCGATGCCGTAGCGGAGGCCAAGCGCGCGCAGAGCCTCGATCCTCTTTCGCTGTTTTCCATCATGGGGCTCGGTTTCGTTTATGCGCAGGCCCGCCAGTATGACGAGGCGCTGGCGCAGGGGCAAAAGCTATTGGAGATGGACCCCAATTTCTTCGGGTCGCACTGGCTGATAGGCGCCGCCTACTACGGAATGGACATGGTTGATGAGGCGATTGTGGCCAGTCAAAGAGCGGCGACGCTCGGCGGCGGCCCGATGGTGTCGGCGTTTCTAGGCTTCCTTTACGGCGTTTCAGGGAGGCGCGAAGAAGCGCTCAAGATCATTGACCAGATGAAGGAGATGAGAAAACAGACGGTCATACCGCCGCCCAGCATCGCGATGATATATGCGGGGATCGGCGACCCGGATTCCGCGTTTGAATGGCTTGAGGTCGCGTATCAGGAGCGGAATTCTATGTTGACCTCCTTGAAATCGAGCAACGCTTTTGACAGTCTGCGCGCAGACCCACGGTATGCGGATCTGCTCAATCGCGTAGGTTTGAGCGGTTAACGGCGGCTGACGGCCCCGTCGCCTTTTTGCGCGCAAAAAGAGGCAGTTCGCGCTTCGCGCCGCTGCCATCGCAAGTCCTAACCAATAAATGAATCCGCTTATTAGCGCTTGTTGCGGCGCGCTTTCGCTACCGCCTTGCGCAATCGGCATTTAAGCCCTCTTGTCCCAGAATAAGCAATATGGGAGAAGATTCACGTGTGGTTCTGTGGCAAGATTTTTCAGGAGCCGGGACGCTGCTGAGGAACGCGGTCTTTCATACCGCGACGCCATTTGCGCGACGAAGCGAAGGCCGCAAGGTTCCCGACAGTCCGGCGACTCGGTGTTGAAATGGTTTGATCATCCGCCACTCGACTTTAGATAAAGCGCGGAGTGGCCAGTTTGCGACGCTGATACTTTATCAAGCGCGAAGGAGGAAAACTCATGTCAGTAGAAGAGAATAAAAGCATTATCCGCCGTTACGTGCAGGCCTGGAACAAGGGCGATCTGAAGGGATTGTCCGATTACTGGTCATCGGAAATGACGCACCACACGCGAACTAGGTCTCACGGTCTGGCCGAGACTATGAATATCGTTGGGGCGTTCATGAATGCGTTTCCCGATTTGCGTTGGCAAATTGATGACATCGTCGCAGAGGGCGACAAAGTCGTGACGCGAATGACAGCCGAGGCCACGCACACGGGCAGTTATCTGGGAATGCCGCCGACCGGCAAAAAGATCAACTGTTCTGTTATGGGCATAGCCCGAATTGACAACGGCAAGATCATCGAGCACTGGGGCGTCACGGATGAACTCGCCATGCTGTCGCAGATTGGCGTGTTGCCTAACGAGTACCTGACGGCGATGTCCTAGAAGGCAACCAAAGAGGGTGACGACAATATACCTGCTTTCTGCGCTTGCAAACCTGGCCGTTCGATGAATGGTCGAGAGAGGCAAAGAGACTATGGCTGCAGCCGCGCCACCCGCATTGGCAGGCTTGCCCTTGCTGGGCAACCTGCTTGAATACCGCAGAGATCAGCTCGCGGTCTTCTGGGAAGGCTACAAGAGTCTTGGCCCGATCTTCTCGCTCCGCCTCGGCCCGCAGCGGGCAGTCGTGCTGATCGGGCCTGACAACCATCGCTTCTTCTTCAGCCAGGTTGATAAGACTCTTTCATTGCCGGAAGTCTACAGGTTCGTCATCCCGATGTTCGGAGAAGTATTGAACGCGGCGCGCGATGAAGAAGTCCGCAAGTCGCACCTCAGCCTGCTGCACTCCGCCTTTCAGGGCGGGAAGATGAACGCGCACATAGGCGTGATGGCGCAGGAAATCACGCGCTGGCTCGACACGCTCGGCGCCGCCGGATCGTTTGAACTGTTTGACGCCTTCACTGCGCTCGGCATGAATATCGCGGCCACTGCCTTCATGGGGCCGGAAATACGCCAGCGTATGCCAGAGTTCCTGCCCCTGTACGAAGACCTCGCGAAGGGGATGGAATTCATTCTGCCTCCCAACCTCCCGCTGCCGCGTTTTCGGCGCCGTGACGAGGCCCGCCGGAAGTTGATCAAATTGATCGCGCCGATAATTGCCCAGCGCAAGGCGAACCCCGGTCGGCACGACGATTTTTTGCAGACGATCATTGAAGGCGCATACCACCAGCAGGGCCAGTTAGCCGACGAGACAGTGGTGGGCCTCGCTTTGATGACAGTATTCACGGCTTACATAACGACGGCGGCGCAAAGTTGCTGGACTTTAATTCAGCTTCTTCAACATCCAGATTATCTGGCAAAGGTCGAGCAGGAGCAGGAAGCCGTTTTGGGCAACAGAGCCGACAACATCAACTCAGAGACTCTAGGGCGACTTGAACGGCTGGAGTGGGCGCTGAAGGAAACGCAACGCATGCATCCGGTCATGAGCCACTACGCGCGTTACAACGCGCAAGCCTACGAATGGGGCGGCTATCGCATCCCGAAAGGCTGGCTCACGATTCTTTGTCCGGCGGTGTCGCACAGGCTGCCGGAAGCGTTTACGAATCCAGATGTATACGACCCTGAGCGCTTCGGGCCGGGCCGCTGGGAAGACCGCAAGCACGCTTATAACCTGATAGGTTTTGGCGCTGGCTTGTACAGATGCCCCGGCGCGGGCTTCGGCATGAATGAGATGAAATGCATAGCGAGCCTGATGCTGCAACGCTACAGACTCAGGCTGGACAACTTGAACCCCGAACGGGATTACGAGATGGGCGTAATTCGACCGAGGCCGCCATGCAGGGTCACATACGCCCTGCGCGAGCCGCGCGCGATGCAGGGCAAGGCTGGCCGCGCTTGAAGCGGCTCTACTGAAGCGGCGCAACTGAAGCCGCGTCCTTGCGTCGAAAGCCGATGCTTGTCGGCTGTCTTTTCAGCCGATGCGAATTTAACCCTTCAACCATAGAGGAGGATTCCCCATGAGCAAAAGTCAAAACGAACAGGAAGGAACCATGCTCAAGCATGGCCGCTGGTTCCACACTCACCAAGAGAAAGCGGCTCAATCAGAAAGCATCGCTCTCAAAGATATAACGACCTCGCTGCCCTTGCAGCAAAGGGATCAGCTTGAGAAGTTCCTGGCGGTGGTATCGGGCCAGGTGGCGCTCAAACGCCATCCCGTTGACCAGAGCCTGCGCGAGCAGAATATCGCCATGATGTACAAGTACATTGAGTGCGAAAATTCGAGGGACTACGAGACTATGGAGAAGCTTTTCCATCCGACTGAGTTCCGCAGCAAAACTTATTTCGGCAACGACCCGATCAGCCCCAAGGCTCATACGAGGATGTTAGTGGGGCTTTTCAGATCCTTCCCAGACTGGTTCATGGTCATCAACGAAATCATTTCAGCCGATGACGAATCGTGCGTCGCTTTGATAACAGGTCGCGGCACGCAGTACGAAGAGTTCGCAGGCCGCCCGCCTCGCGACCACCAGATAGCCATCCCCACCCTGCATGCGATCAAGGTGCGCGATGGCTTGATCGTCGAGCATCGGCATATAAACCCGTTCGAGGATATTTTTGCGAACCAGATCATGGCGCCGTTGACCGAAGACATTATGGCTGTTCGCGCGCAACAGGGCTTTGATAGCACTATGGCGCAGCGCGCCTATGACGCGGCGGTGGCTGCCGGGGCCAGAGAAGAGGATTTGGGGCAATTGAAAACCCTTGTTGATAACAAGCGCAGGCAGTGTCAGGTGTTGCTCAAAGGGACTCTAAGGCGATGCGCAATGATCGCGCCGGTCGGCGAGCTTTACTGCGAGCATCATCAGAATCACGGCTACGGCGTTGATGGCATTGAGTAACGCGCAGGCGAGCGCGCGGGACGAACGCGCGCTCGCCTGACGACCGAGTCGCCCGGCTCTCGGCTGAGGCTCGGATGAAACCTTGAAGTGAGAATTCTCCGTCGAAGACCTGTTTCGGCAGCTCCACGGGGGGCCGCCGAAACGTCGTCGGATCTTCACGGGGTACAGAGGAGAAAAAATGAAAATCACCATTGATCTTACGACAGAAGAAGCAGACGGATTCCCACAGTGGCTGGGGGTTGATAAAAACCTCGGCGACCTGGTGCAGGAAGCGATCCAGTGCGAGAAGAACAAGCAGGCGTTGTACCGCTTCCAGAGGGAAGTCTTCAACGGGCATGACTGGAGCAAAGAAACGCTTTCCAGGCATCTGACTTCAGATTTCATTGACCATGCCGCAATGCCAGGCGATCTGCCCGGCTTCGATGGCGTGCAAAGCCGTTTCTCCGCCTGGGCTTCAGCGTTTGAAAACGCTATGGAAGAAGACGTTGAAGTGGTCGCGCAGGGCGATATTGTGGCAGTGCTTTATGACCTGCATGCCAAGCATACGGGCGAGTACGTCGGAGTCCCGCCAACGAACCGCGATGTTGTCATACCCGGCATCGAATTTGTTCGATTCAGGGATGGCAAGATCTGCGAGCATTGGGGGATTTACGACTTCCTGAGCACAGCAGAAGAGATCGGGGCGGATATGTTGTTCGTGCCCAGACAGGATCCTGGCATGCCAAGAAGGCCAGAGGTTCCGTGGCGCCGCGAGCTTCCTGATGCCGATGAGATCTCAGGGCGAAACTAGATTTTTGAGTTGAGTCTCTAGGCCCGGGCCGTATCTTCTGTCTGCGAGGCGAGCGGCTTTAAGCTCTTCGCCTCAATAGAGGTCTGACAGCATTGCGGATAAGATTACTGCCCGCGCCGGGCCTGCCCGAATTGCCGAGCAGGCCAGCGCATTCCGGGCGAGACCGCAGGCGCGCGGATTCGCCGGGGCCGAGCGAGGAACAAAGCGCGCGCCGCCGAAGCGTCGGCTTATTAGCTTTCCGAACCCTGCTCAGGCCGCTCGGACGCTTCGGTCATTGCGCGCTTTGTCAGGTCTGGCCCTGGTTGCGCTCTTAGAAACTATGGCTCGACAGATGGCCTCAGGACGGCAACGCATGGGCTTGAGTGTGGGCGAACTCCAGAGGCGAGGCCAGCAACCTCGCTAGTGGAAGAGATGAGGTTCGCAAACGAGCGTCTCCTCGCGCGCAGCGCTTGCCTTCGGGAACGCGGGCATGCCTGCGCGGCAGACGGCTTGCCGCCGGCGCTTCTGCGAGCCAGCGCTTCTGTGAGGTCGAGCTTTGGAGAAGGTTCAATGCAAAGGCCCTATGCTAAAGCAAGCGCTTTGCCCGGCCCTCGCAGCATGCCGCTGCTTGGGGCGAGCGGAAACTTCCTGCGGTTCATGCGCAACCCGGTCGCGTTCATGGATCGCCTGCGCAGAAGCTATGGCGCAGTAGTTTCGCTGGGGCGAGGCGCATCCGATTACGTCTTCGTTTTCGGGCCTGAATATAACCGGGAATTGCTCAATAATACGTCGCAGTTTCATAACCTCGACTACAGATCCTTGCCCTTTCAAATCCCTCCCCATAGCTCGCTGTCGCGCCTCTACAACGGCCTCATTCAAATGAACGGGGTCAAGCACAAGCAGCAGCGGCAATTGATGATGCCCGCCTTTCAAAAGAAACAAATCGAAAATTATTACAATGATTTTATTGCTGTCATTGACAGGCAAATGCGCGGCTGGCGGGCTGGGCAACAAAAGGATTTTTTTCAGGAGATGAGAGAACTCACCCTTTCAATCGCCGTCAAGACGCTGGTCGGGCTCGACCCGGATCAGGGCGGGGACAAGCTGCGCAATCTGCTTGAACAATGGATGGGTTTGATCTTCTCGCCTTTCACGATGATGATGCCGTTCGACGTTCGCGGGCTTGCATATCACCGCTTGCTTCATGTCTCTGAGGAACTGGAAGCGGTCATCCGAAAGATTATCGAGCGCAAACGCGCGGCGGCGCCGGGGGGCAAGGACGTTTTAGCGACCTTGATGGAAGCCCGCGATGAAAACGGCAGCAGCTTTAGCGATGATGATCTGATCGGGCAGATCAACTTTTTATTCATGGCCGGTCACATCACGACCGCCAGCGCCTTGACATGGACGCTGTTTTTGCTCACGCAGAGCCCGGCAATACTAAATGATCTGCTCGACGAATCGGGCGGCAAACTGCGCGGCGGCGTTCCTCGCATGGATCAGATGGATGAGCTGCCGTTGATGGAGGCTGTAATCAAAGAGAGCATGCGGCTATTGCCGCCTGTGCTTTGGTGGAGCCGCATTTGCTCAGGCCCGTCGCATCTGGGAGGGTACGAATTGCCGCAAGGCGCGCAGGTCATACATAGCGCTTTCATCACGCATCATCTGGCTGAATGTTACTCGAAACCGGATAAGTTCATCCCGAAGCGCTGGTTCGACAACACTCCGGGGCCTTACGAATACATACCGTTTTCCGCAGGCCCAAGGATGTGTCTCGGCTCAACGTTCGCGATGATAGAGATGAAGCTTGCGCTTGCGATGCTGCTGCAAAAATATCATTTCACTTTGCCCGCGCGGGCAAAGGTTGATTTTGGCGGATTGATGTTGTCTGCCCCGAAGCGAGGTCTGCCGGTTCAGCTAAATCGCAGGGGGGGAGCGACGCCGAGAAGCGAGGCGCGCGGCAGCATACGCCGCGTTGTGGACTTGAATTGATTAAGTGAGCGAGGCGACGGCTTTATGCCCGGTTTGAGATTGAAAACCGTTTTTCCCCTCAATGCCGGAAGAGGTATAATGCCCATAGTAGGAGAGAGACTATGATTACAAAGGTGAAGCTTGCGGGCATTTGCGTAAAAGATCAAGAGAAGGCATTGGACTTCTACACTAGCAAGCTTGGCTTCGAGGTGATTGCCAATGAGCCGATGGGCGAAAACGCCCGTTGGGTCGAAGTGGCGCCGCGCGGAGCCGAAACCGGCTTGGCGCTCTTCACCCCTCCAGGGCATGAAGACCGCATAGGGACATTTTCGCAGATCGTCTTCGGTTGCGAAGACGTTCGCGAGACCTACAAAGAGTTGCGGGCCAAAGGCGTCAAGTTCGTTCAAGAACCGCAAGACCAACCTGGTGGCGTCATGGCTCAATTTGAAGACCTTGATGGCAACAGGTTCGTATTGTCATCATGAAGGCTGGGATTCAATCTTCAACAATAAACAGTTGAAGTCCGGCTTCCGGCTAAACTCATTCGAAGCTCAATAGCATTTTCGAATGAGCGTTTGAAATAGAGAAAGGAGTATTGAAATGCCAAACCCAAACGCCGAGAAGGAGTTGAAGAAGTTTAAAGACGATTTTGAGAAAGCTTCGAAGCAAAAGGATCGAGCGACTCTCGAATCAATGCTGCATGATGATTTCACTCTGGTAGACCCGGACGGGAAGATAATTGACAAACAACAGCTTATCGAGGACATCCTCCACCCGAATTCGGAATTCCAGGGTTTCGACAGAAAAGAGCATAACACGAGCTACCAGGTAGACGGGAACGCCGCGAGGGAAACCGCAGACGTAACGTTGACGGGCAAGCTGAAAGGGAAGAAGATCACAGGCCAGTACATTAACAGCGCGACCTTCGTGAAAGGCCCGTCGGGCTGGCAGATGGCCGGCAACACTTTGACCAGGAAATAGACTCGCTGCCTTTCCGCCTTTCGTCGGCGCAACCTGGTTTGTTGAAACGGCTCAGACGCGCTCTGATTGTGATCCTGCGTTAGGTGGGATGGCGACGGAGGCCGGGATTAGCCCTCAACGGTCAATCCCGCGCATCCCCGGCGTCCCACTTAAAACAGGTCATCGCCATTTCCGCGCAGCCTCAACTTGATGTTGCTCGCTTCGATTACGGTCGGCTATATTGACTGCAAAGTCATTGCATCTGGACGGTATGAAGCGCGCATAAGAGGTTGCCGCTTGGCGGCTGGTTTCAACCGCGAACGCTAAATTTCCGAAAGGCGGGAGAGAATGGCGAATAGCTCACTCGTTAAGAAACTGCAAATTAAACCTGGGCAGCGGGCAGTAATTATTAATCCGCCGCCCGGCTATATAGATGCGCTGGGCGAGTTGCCGGAAGGCGTCGAACTGGCGGAAAAACCGACCGGCAAGTTCGATTTCGTTCAACTCTTTGTGAAAGACAGCGAGGAGTTGAATCGCTTTCTCAAGAAGGCCACCGGCGCAGTTAAGTACGACGGTTTGCTTTGGACGTGTTACCCCAAAGGCGCTTCAAAAATGAAAACGGATCTTAATCGCGATGTCCTTTGGGATCTCTTAAAGCAGCAAGGGCTGTTAGGGGTGTCCCTGATTTCGATTGACAATGTGTGGTCTGCGATGCGCTTCAGGCCAGCCGACAAGGTCAATCCCTGAAGTCAAGCCTGTCGTCGCTTAAGCTGCAAGGTTTTCGCGCGCTCTCATAGCAGCGCTGTCTGAGCTTGCCAGCCGCGCCTGCCCGCCTTTCTTTCAAGGGCCGGTTTGTCTCGCGGTTGAGCTATTTTATTGTCTGAGCAATCGCTTTCCCCTGTTCGCCAACACGCTTTGAAACCTTTTAACAAGGGCTGGGATCGGGAAAGGGTATCGGGATCGGCGTCTCTCTGCTCCATCTTTGCGCGCCCAAATAGCGAGCTTTCGGCGCCAGCCTTCTGGCGCGAACATTTCCGGCGCGGGCATCGCAGCAGGCGGGCGCTTTCGACGAGCGCGGTTTGAGAAAGGAGTAGGCTGATGAGATATAAACTGCTCGGCAAAAGCGGGCTGCGAGTGTCCGAGCTATGCCTCGGCGCGATGACTTTCATGGACTCGTTGAACTGGGGGTCGTCGAAAGAGGAGAGTCGCAAGATCTATTCAGCCTTCGTAGATGAGGGCGGAAACTTCATTGACACGGCCAACTCCTACGGCACAAGCGAAGAGTATCTGGGCGAGTTCATGTCGGGCGACAGGCAGCGGATAGTGATCGGGACGAAGTATACAGGCAGCGCGCCCCTAAATGACGCAAACAGTTCCGGCAATCATCGCAAGAGTCTTTCCAGCACATTGGGATCCTAAGCTTAGAATTCCACGTGGACAAGTTGTCGCG
>JADMIO012727174.1_pt1 | contig 11321 bp, 11 predicted proteins | sample 8958161 | NCBI WGS metagenome assembly JADMIO01 (sample SAMN16585339, study PRJNA669376) | soil metagenome | isolation source: Crop rotation soil | place: USA: Cullars Rotation, Alabama | collected 2011 | reverse complement strand
CGACAACTTGTCCACGTGGAATTCTAAGCTTAGGATCCCAATGTGCTGGAAAGGGTTCAGCGCGTGACTGACGGCCGATTGGGTCAAGCGCAGGCGTGCTCCGGCGCGTGTCGCGCTGCGCTCCTCGCTGAGCGCCTCGAAGACGCGCAGCAGATTAAGGTCCAATTTGTCGAAATTAATTTGTTGCATGGTGCAATGCAGAAAATTTCATTTGCTTCATTAAAGAGCCCGTCCTATCTGCACGCGGTATCCATCAGGATCGGAGAAGAACATGGTCACCTTGTTTAAGACGACGGCGTTGAGCCTTGGCCTGCTTGCCGGAATCGCCGCGGCCGCGCAGGCGCAGACCGCGCCGAGCCCCACGGTTCCCGGTCAGAGCATCGCCAATCTGCCGCTGCCGGGTCCGCGCGCCAGCTCGCTCGGCAACATCCCTCGGGAGCAGCACATGCCGGTCGCGCAAAGCGGCATCTACCCGGGTCCGAATGCCGGCGCCGTCAATGGCCCGATGCCGCCGCATTTTGAAAAGCCGGCCGATTGGGACCAGAATGTTGCAATGCACCCGTACACGTCGGGTGAGGGACCCAAGGCCCACTAATTCCTGCGCGTCGGATTGTCGCGGACGGACGGTAGATGGCTGTCTGTCCGCGCCGGTCAGCGACGCAATAACTCGCTGCGGCTGCCCCATTCTTTTCAAATGAACTTTGCTCATTTTACGCTTTGCAAAAGTTCATTTGCGTCATGAGGCATAATGCCCCACATCTCCGCCGCACCTCGATTTACCGAGACGGAGATAAGACAATGGCCTCCCTGTTGAATTCTGCCCTGCTGGGCGCTGCCCTTGTGATGGGCACGATGACTGTTGCCCAGGCACAGTCGAATGTTGCCGCCCTGCCGCCGAGCGGCGCGCTTTCCGCCACGCCGTCCACCTATGGCAGCTATCCGGGCCCGCAGCCGGGCAATGCCTGGGCCGGCGTCGGCCAGCAGACCATGCCCGTGACGCCGTCGCCGTCGACCACGGAAGGCCCGAAGCCGGGCGCCGCCGCCGGCCTGCTCCCGCCGAAGTGGGACAAGCCGGCCGGTTACGACGAGAACGTCGCAATGCACCCGTACACCAGCAACATGGGCCCGCGGCCGCACTGACCGGCACCGTCGCCTGACCTTTGCGGGCCGGTCGCGCTGCGATCGGCCCGTTTCGTTTTCGGGGGCGCCCGTCACATCCTCCCTGCACTCTTCTTTATTTTGCGCCGGCTATCATAAACAGTCGCCGGAACGGAAACAGCGTCTTTCCATCGCCGCGCCGCGGATACGCCGCCAGCACGCGTTCCGCGTAAGTCGCCTCGAAGCGGCTTCGCTCGGGCTCTTCCAGGGCGGCGAGCAGCGGGCTCAGCCAGGTTCCCTTGGTCCATTCCTTGACCGGGTTTTCGCCTTCGAGCACCTGCAAATACTCGGTCTCCCACATGTCGAGAGAGCCGGCGAGCGGCGAGAGCAGATCGTAGTAGAATTCCGGCATCTCGGTCGGCGACGGCCGCAATAGCGGTTCGAGCCTGGCGCGCCACGGCCCGTCGAGCGCGGTTTCGGTGATCAGCGTGTGCGAGCGGGCGCCGAAATTGCGCGGGATTTGCACCGCCAATACCCCCTTCGGCGCCAGTCCGCGAAACAGGCCGGTAAACAGCGTCTTGTGGTCGTCGAGCCAATGCAGTGCCGCGTTCGAATAGATCAGGTCCGCCGGGCGCGCCGGACGCCATGTCCCGAGATCGGCCTGTTGCCAGTCGATTTGCGGCAATTCCGCCGCTGCCTTGGCCAGCATCTCGCTCGATGAATCGACGCCGACGATGCGGGCATCGGGCCAGCGCGCGGCGATCAGCCGGGTGACGTTGCCGGCGCCGGCTCCCAGGTCGTAAACCGTACCGGGAGCTTCGAGATCGATCCGCTGCAGCAGATCGAGCGCCGGCCGCAGCCGCGGCCCCGCGAATTTGAGGTATTGGGCGGGATCCCAAGCCATGCGGTTGTGCTCTCTTGTTGTTTTCCGGTCAGGCCGGGTCAAAGGCGGAGACGCCGATACGCGCCCGCCAGCGATGCGGCTTCAGCCCCAATCTCTGGTAAAGATCGCCAAGACGCCAGCCGATCAGGCTGCGGCGCGCCAGCGCGGCGCCCGACCATGGGTCGAACGACGTCCACGGCACAAACGGGCTGCGCCGGCCGTAAGCCCAGATCTCGACGCGCAACGAACGGCCGGTGCTCGGGCCGCGCGCGTGAAAGCCGAAGGTGTCGGCGACGATCAATGTGTTGGCGGGTACCGTCAGAACCCGCGGCTGCGGCAGCCCGAGTTCGGCCAATTCGCTGCGCTCGATCCGGAACGAGCCCTGCCGGTTTTCCGCGTTCGGCGAGGTCGCGGCGACAAGGCTCATGCGCCGCTCCCAATCGAGCCGCGCCGCGGTCAGCCGGTGCGAGCCGGGGACATAGGTGAACGGCCCGCCTTCCGGCTCGACATCGGTCAGGAACAGCCAGGCCTTGACCGTCGGGTGAAACGTGTCGGCATGCAGCGCGGTCTGCGGGTCGGCCGGGCCGTCGCAGGCATGCCGCAGGATGCTTTGGATCCAGACGACCGGTTCGGCGTCGCGGCTGCCGATATAACGGATCAGGCCGCGCCACGCTGGTGACCGCAGCACCGGCGCCAAAGCCGGCAAATGCGCTAGGGTTGCCGGGTCGAGCGCGATCTTGCGCATGATCGTGTCGCCCTCGGAAATCTCCCGCAGCGAACCGCGGAAGTCCTTCACCTGCTCGCGCAATACGGCGAAATGGGCGGGCGCGAGGAAGTTCGGCTTGACGACAAAGCCGTCGCGCTCGAACGCGGCGCGGTCCTCCGCCGATATCAGGCCGGCGAGCCGGCGGCGCCGCCTCTCGGTGACCCGGTGGGCGAGTCTGACGCGGGCCGCGTGCAGTCCCCGCTCATTGAGACGGCGGCTGCCAATGATGCCGTTTCGTTCGAACGACTTGACGCCGCTCAGCAGCTGGACAGCCCAAAGCGGCGTCATCGCGACGCGGCCGATCTGCCCCATCATTCCGCTATTTGCCGCCGCATCCGTCATCGTGCGCCGACGAGGATAGCACGGCGCGGCCTCAGTCGCCGCTCGATTTCCCGACGAGGGGGATCCGGTCGGTCGCTTCGGGCGCCGCCTCGTCGACTTCGATCAGCATCTTGCGGGCGCCGTCCCGCAGCTTGCTCGGCAGGACCCGAAGCGCACGCCAGATCAAGGTAGGTGCAGATAGGAAGGCCGTCCGCTCCTTGCCGCGCGTCGCGGCGGCAAGGGCGGCCGCCGCCGCGCGGTCCGGGCTGGCGCTGGCCAGCTGCGGCGCTTCCAGCCAGCGCGCCAGGTGCAGGGCCGGGAAACCGGGGCAAGCCATGGTGACGCTGATCCCGTGCTCGCTCAGCCGGGTCCGCAGCGCCGGCGCATAGCGGGCGACCAGGCGGTGCAGGCTGATCTCCCGGGCGGGGTCTTGCGGCCGGCGGCCGGCGATGCCGGAGACGAGGACAACCCGGCCGTTGCCGCGGCTGCGCATGCATTGTGCCGCCGCCGTGATGTCGGCCATCAGGATCGGCAGATCGGCGGCCCGGTCGATCGACCCGACCAGGGTGTCGATCGGTGTTTTGGCGTCGAGCGCGTCGAGTTCGGCGCGTTCTACAAGCTCGACAAGCGCGCCGCGGCGGCGGCAATCAGCGGCGACCTCCGGGGGCAGGTTGCCGAGAACCGCAAGCCGGACCCCTGGCGCAGCGAAGTTGCGCGCCAGGGTGTGCGTCGCCCGCGCCTGTCCGCCGGCGACGACAATTGTGCGCGTGCACTGGCGCGGCGGTCGCGCTGCGAAGGTTTCGCGCGACACCGGCGGCAGCGGAAAAAGCCCCCGCTCCAGCCGTTCGACAAACCCGGTAATCGCATAATCCTGCGAATCGCGGCGGTAATAGCCGCCCTTGACTTGCGTCGTGCCGGCCAGGGCGCGGGCAAAATCCCGCATCAACGCGGGATCGGGGCCGGCTGGCGCCCGCCAGAATTCGTCGAGTGAGCCCTGATGCGTCAGCCCGGGTACATCGAAGACCGCATTGCCGAGCACCTTTACCGGCACCCTGTTGTGCAATGCGGTGATGCCGATTGTGCTATTGACTGTGATCACGCCGGCGGCATTGCAAAGAACCGGGGTCGGCGTGCCGCCGGGCAGCGACAGGACGCGTTCGGCGACGCCATGCTCGGCCGCGAGGTCGCCGATCACCCGATCCCAATCGATGATGCCGTTATCGAGCGGATGGGCAACAAACACCAATTTGCGGGTGATCGCGCTGGCGGCATAGGAGGCGATGATCTCGCGCACCGCCTCGCGCAGGTCGTCATAGGGCGAGTGGGCGCGGATCTGGTAATCGGTGCAGAGCTGCAGCGGCACCAGGAAATAGGAGCCGGGCATATGCCGCAGCCGCTCCTTCGCGGTCTCTGCCGCGCCGGTCTTGAGACGCAGCTTTGCGCGCGAGCCCAGCCAGCCCGCGTATTCGGCGAAAGGATGGCAGGTGCTGTGATAATGGTAATGCGGGTAGAGCGGCCGCCCGAAAACCAGTCCGATATTATAGGCGATGTCGAGCCCGGCGATCAGCCAGAACGGCGAGTGGAACCGCTGGTCGATGTCGGGTTCGGGGAACTGCCGGGCCAACTCCCGGATCGCCGCCGGGTCGCGGGGAAAGCGCGAATATGAGCTGAGCCCGTCATATTCGAGGGTGATCCAGTCCGGCCGCAAATAGCCGAGATCGGTCGCGATCACCGGGATGCCGCGCGCCCGCGCTTCATCGGCGGCGATCAGGTGATAGGGCCGCCGGTCGCCGTGAACCACCAATTGGGTGATGCGCTCGCGATCCATCAGGTCGGCGACAAAGCCGCGAAAATCCCCGAGGCGGCCACGGTAGTCGATTGCCGGCAAACGCCAGAACAGCCGGTCGCCGCCATGCAGATTGACGCGATGTACCTTGTGGCCGCGGCTGATCAATTCGCGCCCGAGCCGGTCGTAAAATGTCGAGATCGGACCCTGCAGGAACAGAAACGACTGCGGCCGCGCACCGGCTGCTGCCGATTCGGGCTCGGAAACGGTGAAGGCGGCGGCGCCGTCCATGTCAGGCCCGGTAGACCGGATCAAAGGCCGAGCGGGTGCCGCGGTCGCGCCAGCGCTGCCGGCCCAAGCCCACCCGCTCGAGGATATCGAGCGACTTCCAGTACAATACCGGCTTCAGCGCGCCGAGGCGGCCGAGCGACCACGGGTCGACGCCGACCCAGGGCAGAAACGGGTTGCGGCGGCCAAAGGCCCAGATTTCCACCCGCGTTGTCGGTTGCTCGCTTTGACCGCGCGCGTGAAACCCGAACGTGTCGGCGACGACCAGCGAATTGGCCGGCACCGCGATCGCCTCGGGCTCGGGCAGCCCGAGGCCCGCGACCTCGTCGCGCGAGATGGCTCGGACCAGTTTCTCGGTCGGTGCGGCATGGTTCGCGCCCGGCTGACGGCTCGCGCGCAGGCTCATCTGCCGCTCCCACTCGAGCCGCTGCGGCGTCAGGCGATGCGAGCCGCGGACATAAGTGAACGGCATCGCGCCGGCGCCGACATCGGTCAGAAACAGCCAGGCCTTGACCGTCGGGTGGAAGGTGTCGGTGTGGAGATCGGTTTGCGGGTCCTGGCCGCCATCGATGGCGCTGCTCAGGATCGTCTGCAGATAGAGCATCGGCGCCGCCGCTGACGATCCGGCATAGGCCAGCAGGCCGCGGAATTTCGGGTCGTCGATCAGCTGCCGCGCCGCCGGCACCCGGTCGAGCACGGAAGGGTCGAGCGCGATATGCCGGGTGACCGTGTCGCCTTCGACCATCTCGCGTGCCGGCGCCCGCAACTCCCGGACCTGCCGCACCAGCGCCTCAAAGACCGCCGGCGGCAGAAAATCGCGCTTAACAATAAAACCGTCGCGGTCGAATGTTTCGCGCTCCTCGGCGGAGATCAACCCGGCGAGCCGCTGCCGGCGCCGTTCCGCCAACCGGCAAGCGACTTTGACGCGGGCCGTATGCAGCCCGCGCTCGTTCAGCCGGCGGTTGCCGATTACCGGATTGCGGGCGAAGAACTTTTCTTGCGAAAAAACCTGCGCAAGCCAAAGCGGCATCAACAGGGTCTGGCGCGCAAGCGACAACATGCCGTGTGTTTGACCCCCAAACCTAACATCGCCTGCGGTTGCGCGGCGCCGCCCCGGCTTCCAGCGACAGCTGGGCTATACTGTAAAAATCCCGGGCAATGATGCCGCCCGTCTTTGATGCGAGTCCGGGGCGGTTTTTCGAAACTCACGGCGCTCGGGAAGTTCCTAGCGTGCCGGTATCAACTCCACGGTAACAACAGGTCCCCAACTGCGGAGGACACGACCGTCGCGGCCCGTCCTTCGCCTGAGAATGTTTACCCGATCGACCTTTTTGTCCAGATTTTTTCCCAGATTTGGCCTGGATTATTGCTGGGTTAGATGATGCGGTTGCCGCGGAAGCCGGCAATTTCATCGTCGTTGTAGCCGAGTTCGCGCAGCACGGCGTCGGTATGCGCCCCCATGACCGGCGGCGGCGTTTCGATGCTCGGCCCGCCATGCGCGAATTTGAAGGCGGCAAGCGGCACGCCAAAGGCACCGTCAATTCCCGGCGCCGATTCGAAATGATGAAAGACGTTGCGGGTTTGGAAATGCGGGTCGGCGACGGCTTCCGCCATCCGGCGCACGCGCGCCGCCGGCACGTGCCGGGCCTGGAACCACACCTCCCAATCGTCGGCCGTGCGAGTCTTGATGATCTCGGCCAATACCGCGGCCTCGCGCTCGCGGTCGGCCTCGCGCGCCTCGTTGTCGGTCTTGATCATCTCCGGCCGCTCGAGCACGGTCCAAAGCCGCCGCTGCTGCCGCAGATTGCTTGCGCCGATCATCAGCAATCCGTCTTTCGCCTCGTAGGCGCTGTTGGTCGCGTAGGGCTGCTTGTTGCCGTGCGGCTTCGGCTCGCGGCCGTTGCGGAAATAGCCGCTGAGATGCGAACCCTGCAGCATCATCGCGACCCCAATCATGGCGAGGTCGATGTGCTGGCCCTTGCCGGTCCGCTCCCGCTGAAACAGCGCGCTCGCCAGGGTAAAGGCGGCCATCGTGCCGGTGGCGTAATCGACCGCCGGGGCGCCGATCTTGATCGGGTTCACCTCCTCGGTGCCGGTCGAGGCCATGATGCCCGAGGTTGCCTGGATGACATGGTCATAGGCGGTCTGTTCGCGCCGCGTGCCGTCCTGGCCAAAAGCCGAAATCGAGCAATAGATCAAACGCGGGTTGATCTTCAGCATGTCCTCATAGCCGAGGCCGAGGGCGTCGAAGGCGCCCGGGCGATAGTTCTGCACCAGCACGTCGGCGCCCTTGACCAGGCGCTTCAGGATTTCGCGGCCGCTCTCCTGCTTCAGGTCGAGGGTGATCGAGCGCTTGTTCGACCCCTGCGTCAAAAACCCGGTGCCCATGCCTTTGCGGTTGAGCGCCCGGTCGGTGCCGCTGTCCCGGCTTTGGTCGGGATCGTCGGGATGCTCGACCTTGATCACGTCGGCGCCCAGCACCGCCAGTTGATAAGCCGCGAACGGGCCGGCCAGAACGTGGGTGATGTCAATGATGCGGATCCCTTCGAACGGTCGGGTCATGCGGGTTCTCCTTTGCGGCGGGACATCCGGCCGCATGCTCGCACCGCAATGCGGCTCCTGCCAAGCTGGTTGGGTGGACCGATGGCCGGGACGCTGGCGGTCAAGCCGCTTGCCGGGTAGCAGCAGGTCGGGCATATGAAACCGACAGGTTCGCCGACGGGGCATCCGGGGGAATGAGCGACCGCGCCAAGGAGGCGTTTTCCGCTGTGATGATCGTGCTTGCCTTGGCGGGCGGGATGACGCACGCCCGCGCCGGCGAGCGTGCTGCTGGCGCGCCGCCCGCGCCATTGCCGCCGCTGCCCGTGCTGCTCGACACGGACAAGGTCGCGGTCGAAACGGTGATTTTCCGCAACAAGGAACCAACGGCCGTTCGCGTCATTCGCGGCCCCCCCGCGCCGCCGGGCCCAAGCCGTCCGGTCGCGTCCCGGGCCGCGCCGGTTTCCGCGGGGCCGGCGCCGCCGCCGATCCCCAGCCCGCGGCGAGAGATTGTCAGCTTTGGCACCGGTTTCGCGGACCAGGTAGTCGTGGTGCGAGGCGGCATGAACCTGCCGGCCGCCCTGGCACGCCCGATCCCGGTGGCAACCAGGGCCACCGTCGAGAATGTGGCGTTCAGCGATCCGCGGCATGCGCCGGTAAAGGTTGTGCGCGGCGAGACGGGCGGCGACATGTTCTTTTCGATCGCACCGTCCATTGCCGGCCTGTTCGATCCGGCGGAGGGGGGTGAACTCGACCGGGTGGCATTTGCCGTCGACGGCGTCGAGTCGCGTCATGGCGCCGACCCTCGCATGTGGCGCCCCGAATTCCACGGGCCGCAGGGCCCGATGCAGGTCAGCGCCGCGGCGGCGTTCGATGTTGGCGGCGGCAACCGTTTCGATATCGACCAGAACCGGCGGCTCGGCCGCGCCTATCTCGCGCAGATGTTCCAGCGCTACGGCAACTGGCCCGATGCGATTGCCGCCTATAACTGGGGCCCGGGCAATTTGGATCGATGGATAACGGGCGGCCGGAGCACCGAAAAATTGCCGATCGACGTTATCCGCTACACAAACCGGGTATTGCGGGATGCTCTATTGGTCGGGCGCACCCGCCTGTAAAGGCGGTCGCTCGCGGCCAAATCGGCTTCCCTTCCGTTCGGCGCCGCGCCAAACTCCACCGACAGATCGCCTTTTCACGCAAACGGGGGCAGACATGGCCGACATCCGCCGCATTGAAACCACGCAACCGCCGGGACCGCGCATGAGCCGTGCCGTGATCCATGGCGACAAGGTTTACCTGGCGGGGCTGACCGCCTCCGACACGAGCCAGGATATCCAGGGGCAAACCCGCCAGATACTTGACAAGATCGACCATTATTTGCGCGAGGCCGGCAGCAGCAAGTCCAACCTGCTCACGGCCAATCTGTGGATCAAGGACATGGCCATGTTCTCGCAGATGAACGCCGTCTGGAACGAGTGGGTCGATCCCCAGAACCCGCCGGCGCGGGCTTGCGTGCGCGCCGACATGGCGCGGCCCGAGGTCCTGGTCGAGATCATGGTGGTCGCCGCGAAATAGCGCGGGCGGGAGCGGCGGCGGCCGGAATTCAGCCCGGCTGCCGCGGCCTCGGATACCCATGGCGGGGCGTAACCGCGGCGATGGCGGCGCCTTTCCGTGCGCATCTCGGAGTGTATCTCGGAAGCGCAAATGCCGGGCGGTTTAGCGAAGCCGCCGCCGGTCTGGCGGGCAATTACGCCGGCGGGCAACCAGGAAGGTAAACCTGGTCGGCAACACTGGGCGTGCGCCAATAACGCCGTACTGGCGCTGGGATTATTCCTTTATTAACCGTCCTGCGACATGATACTTAAACTTGTTAAAAGTAGAGGCAATGCCGAGCGGTTTTGCCCGCTACTTTTCCCAGGGTGAGGACCCGGCGGGAAGACAAGACCAGAGCTCGGCGCGGGAGACGGCACTGTTCGCAATAGCGGGGCATCTTGAGGTTGTGACGTTCGCCGCTTTTGCCGCTGTCATGGCGGCCGCGGCGATAGAAGACTTCCGCCGCCTCGTCATCCCCAATCTGCTGCCGATTTTGCTCTGCCTGCTTTGGCCGGTCTATCTCGCCGCGACAGGGCCGAGTCTGGCTGGCGCCGCCGCGTCGCTCGGATGCGCCGCGCTGGTGTTCGGGTTCGGCGCCTTTCTCTTTGCCCGCGGTCTGCTGGGCGGCGGCGATGTGAAGCTGCTGAGCGCCGCGGCGCTGTGGGCCGGTCCCGACGGCACCGGCAAGCTGTTGATGCTGACCTGTGTGTTTGGCGGGGTTCTGGCGCTGTTCATGCTGCTGCCGGTCAGCCGCCATTTCGCGATAATGCTCAGGCGAATGCTGGGGCAGCCATTGGCCGAGGCCGGCCGCGGACTGTCGATGCCCATTCCCTATGGCATCGCGATCGCGGCCGCCGCCGTCATCGTGATGCGACCGCCTTCTCTGGGTTGAACTTTTATTTGGTGCCGCCATGCGTTCACGTACCCTTGTCCTATTGTTAGTCGCGGTTTTGCTGGCGGGCGGCACCGCTCTGCTGGCGCGCTCGTGGCTGGCTTCGGAGCGCAACACCGCCATCGCGGAGGCTACTCCGGTTGCATTGCCGACCCCGGCAAAGTCGGTTTTGGTGGCGCGCAACGAGATCAGGCGCGGCCAGATACTGAAGCCCGAGGATATGGTCTGGCAGGTTTGGCCGGAAGGCGGGCTCGACCGCAACTACATCGTCATGGGCAACAAGACGCCGGAATCCTTCGCCGGCTTTGTGGCGCGCAACCCGATCGCGGGCGGCGAGCCGATCACCGAGGCCAAGATCATCGCCCCGGGCAATCGCGGCTTCCTTGCCGCGGTGCTGCGGCCGGGCATGCGGGCTATTTCGGTGCCGGTGACCGCGACCTCCGGCATCTCCGGCTTTATCTTCCCGGGCGACCAGGTCGACGTGATGATTACCTATCAGGTCGCCGTCGTCGATCCGGACAAGCCGCAAGGCAATGCCACGAACGACCATAAAGTGGCGGAAACGGTGTTGCGCGACATTCGGGTGGTCGCGATCGACCAGAAGACCGAGGCCAAACCGAACGAGGTGAAGCCGGCGCAAACCGCGACCCTCGAAGTGACGCCAAAGCAGGGCGAAATCATCGCGCTGGCGAGCGAGATGGGTAAGCTCTCGCTGACCCTGCGAAGCATCGTTGGGGCGCCGTCGGACACTGGCGGGGCGATGGCGGGAGCGGATTCCGTGACCAAAGTGGCCGCCGACGATACGTCGGCTGAACCGAAGCTGGTGGGGACCGATTCGCCGACTCCGCTGGATGCGACGTATACGGTTGACAGCGAAGTCAGCGCGTTGTTACGGCCGCTGAACCCTCAAGGCCAGGATAAAAAGTCTAAAAAGGCGAGCGATGTCATCACTATCTTGCGCGGCGGTGGAAAAGGGAGCGAATCTGTAAATCCAGATTCTGGTTCCAAGGGGTCGTAATGCCCAAGTTCCTGGCCTACCTAGCCGGCGCCGTCGCGGCCATCGCGCTGACCATAGGCGCGAACGCCGCCGACCCGCTGTCTCCCTCGGACGCAGCGCGGAGCGCGGCCACGCCGCCGGGTGCCACCGCCGGGAAAG
>JADMIO011583508.1_pt1 | contig 11322 bp, 10 predicted proteins | sample 8958161 | NCBI WGS metagenome assembly JADMIO01 (sample SAMN16585339, study PRJNA669376) | soil metagenome | isolation source: Crop rotation soil | place: USA: Cullars Rotation, Alabama | collected 2011 | reverse complement strand
CTGACGGCTGTTAATGTATTGGCCTGACCGGGCTGAGCAGATAACAGCATCAGGCATCATTCCTGGAAGAAGAAGAAAATATCAATTTAAATCTGAAAAACACTGCTCCAAACGGCCATGCGTGCCGGGAGCAAGCGTCGTGCGTCAAAGAATCGCACGGGCACTTGTTGTGTTACAAAACAGAGGGAGAAGAGAAGATGGATGTATTCAGCAATAGCATTGAATTTACAGCGGCCGAGCGGAATGAATCTCTGGAGGAGGAGCGCAAACTTTATACGCTGGATGAAAATGACTGGACCGATCGCTACCTGCAGCATTTAAGCCGGAAAGCTCCTCTGTTGACAAAGGAAGAGGAAATTGATCTGGCCCGCCGTGCCGAGACGGGAGACAGATCCGCCCGCCAGCGGCTGATTACCAGTAACTTGCGCCTGGTGGTCAGCATTGCCAAAAAATACGCCGGTCGTCCGGGATTGTCGTTTTTGGACCTGATTCAGGAGGGAAATGTCGGGTTGATCCGGGCCGTTGAAAAATACAACTGGCGTCTGGGGTATCGGTTTTCCACCTATGCCACTTGGTGGATCCGGCAATCCGTGCTGCAAGCATTTGGTGAACATGATCGCCCCATCCGTCTGCCAGGGCATGTCATTGATTCCATCAGCAAACTGCGCAAGCTGGTCGATGAATCTCGGGAGCGCCACGGACGGGTGCCATGCGAAACCGAGCTGGCAAAGACGCTGAATATGTCCGTAAAAAAAGTCAATCACCTGCTGCACATGGCTCAAAAGCCACTGAGCATGGAAGCGGAAATTCCGGGCGCCGATGATGAAACCCAGACCTTGTCGGAGATGATCCCGTATGATGACATGAGTATCGAGGACCAGCTGACGCAGCGGGATCGCAAAAACTTCCTGATGCTGGCACTGAACCGTGAACTGGGAGATAAGGAGCGAGAAATCCTTGAGAAGCGCTTTGGAATGCACTCCTCCCTCTTCGCAAATCAGAAAAAATGGACCTTGGAGCAGTTGGGCGCCGAATTTGGCGTAACTCGCGAATGCATCCGGCAGACCGAAAAACGCGCCCTGCTCAAACTGAAAACCGCTTTTATCCTCCAAGAGATGGTTGATTAGGCGAAATACTATTGATAATATTATTGGGATGGACTATCTTGTATAAAGTGTCCATCCCATTTCGTCGGTCAGGAGGTTAGCAGCCCCTTATGTCCCCATCGGGTAAAAAGGTGCATGGGTTAGATGATTCAGCACCCAACGAACTGAAAAACGAGTTTGAAAAGCTGCTCCAGCAGTATGACTACAACTTCAACAAAGGCGACATCGTCAAAGGTACCATCATCTCTGTTGAACCTTCTGGAGCGCTGGTGGATATTGGCGCGAAAACCGCAGCCTATCTGCCCAGCAAGGAAATGGTCGGCGGCGGACAGGAAGAACCCCTGAAATCCAACGATGAACGTGAATTCTTTATTCTTCGCGAAGAGAACGAAGACGGACAGCTAACACTGTCCCGCCGTCGCGTCTTTACCGCACAAAGCTGGAATGAGCTTCAGGCCTTGGTGGATAAAGATGCCGTGATTGAATGCAAGGTATCCTCTGTCGTCAAAGGCGGTCTGTTGATTGATGTGATGGGCCTGCGAGGATTTGTCCCCTCCAGCCATCTTCGTGTCAAAAGCACGCTGGATGAACTGGTCGGCCAGACATTGCCGTTCAAGATTCTCAGCCTCGATCAGCAGCGTAACAACATTATTCTTTCACACCGCAAGGTGATGGCCGAACAGATGGCCGAACAGCGGCGTGAACTTTTTGCTGATCTTCAAGTAGGCGACATTATCGAAGGTGAAGTGGTTCGTCTTACCGACTTCGGGGCGTTTATCGACCTGGGCGGCGTGGACGGCCTACTTCCGCTATCACAAATGTCTTGGCGTTGGGTCGAACATCCTTCCGATATTCTGAGTATCGGCGAAAAAGTCAAAGTCGAAGTCATCGGCATCGACTATGACAAACAGCGCGTCAGCCTCAGCATTAAGAGCCAGTTCCCGGATCCCTGGATCGAAGTGGTCAAGATTCTGTCGCTGAATGAAAAAGTGGAAGGCACCGTGACTCGGATCAAGCACTTTGGCGCATTTGTCGAAGTCTACCCGGGTGTCGAAGCGCTCCTGCCCAGCCGCGATATTACGGAATTCCAGAATCAGTCCGGCAAGCAGATTAATGTAGCGGATAAAATCCAAACCTATATTGTCAAATTCAATCCGGAAGAGCGCCGTATCAGCCTGAGTTTCAATCCTCTCTCCGATGAGGAGAGCCGGATGATGGCTGCTCATGCTCCCCGTGCCGCTGCGACCTCTGCCAGTTCGGACGATCAGGCCGGTTAGGCCCTCATCAAGACGAAACTACTTGAAAAGCCTGGCCATTATTGACCAGGCTTTTTATCGACGAGCTGTCAAAAATCAAGCCAGTAACAGTTCAGGCACTGGTATTGCTTCGGCTTTCTGAAGAATCTCTTCCTGCCTATGCAGTAGCCTCTTAGCAAGACCTTTAGCCTGAGTATGGTCCATTTTTTTCGCTGGTTTGACGGCACTTGCATTCCGATGTAATGATTCCGCCTTCTCTTTCAGCAACTGTGCATACTGCTGATGCCAATCCTTCCACTCAATCCGTTCCTCATCAGCCAACGCCGTGGGCTCCGATAAAAGATGATGTTGAAAGATGCTGATGGCGTCATCAAACTTAGCAATAGCCCCCAATATAAAATGATGCCGGGCTTCCAGTTCGGCGCCTGTAATATATAGCAAGGCCAAGGTTTTCATATCAATTCGTGATGAAGGGCATCGCCAGCGGGACGCATTTTCCGTATGAAAATGATGATCCCAAATATCGGCAGACAGACCATGTTCCTTGTTATACGCTGTCCGTAACGCTAGAATCGCCTGGTTGATATAATTGGCTTTCCGCTCCCAGCTAACCGAAGCACTCTCTTTTACCGTCTCATATGCTGCCATTGCCGTATCAGCAGCTTCATCATACCGATCCTCCTGCATGAGCTCGGCAAAACGTTCCATTGATTCGTGTAATTGCATAGGTTGTGTATTCTGTGGCGCCATATCCTGACCCATCCTGACGGGGGGATTCAGCCTGGATTTGCGAAACCCCGGATAGACAACAGAAAAACGCATGGAAAAACCTGGAATACTACCCATCCTTATACTCCCTCTGCCCCCTCCAGGCATCATTTTGTTAATAAAATTTTGGAAAGTAATTATCTCTAAAATATAAAAAAGATACAATAGTTTCTTTGTAAGGATTCCAAGGGAGGAGTCCAAAACTTGTTCAATCCACACTTAATCCTTCTAAGTTACATACTTAGGAAGAACACTCATCAGTTGGAAAGAAGTATCAATGATGCGTCATTGAATAGAATACCGCGGCTTTGAGTGCGGCCAGGTTTGCATTAAGCGTCTGCTCGTCAAAGTTCTCTTCCGGGAGCTCCAGGGTAATGGTTGGTATGTGCCGTTCTTTACCGGTATAGGTTCCGAATGAGCCGGGAGTGGAGTACCCGATATCTTCCACCACGGGATAACCGTTATGCGCCGCCATCGCCTCGGCCAGTCCACGGGCGGGGCCGTCGAAGTTAATGACCTTGTAGGGCGTGTGCAATGTCAAAATCTTTTGCGGCTGGTATCGTTCCAGCAGTTGCAGGACAAACTGCGTCTCCGGTTCACTGCCGGCGGACGGCCCGGAATAGTAAATGGTGTCTTCATTCAGTGGCGCCCAGTCCCGCGTTGGAAAATTGCGGTTCAAATCGACATTCTCCGCATTCACGCGCTGGTGACGGGCAAACCCGTCCGGATTGAGCACCGGAATCATGCCTACAGGATGTCCTTGGAAGTCCGCAGGAGAATAACGGATGAGAAATTCGGAGGCGAGCAGCGCGGCTTCGCGTTCATCTCCATGGAAAACACCCAAAATCAGCGTATCTAGCCGAAGCTTCGGATTATCTTCCGAGACAACAAGCTGGATATCCCGTCCTTCACGGGACTGTGCTTTCTCCTTGTTGATCCAAGCCCGTGCCGGCGCGTGTTGCATCGCAATGCGTCTCCTTTGATACAAAGATTATTTAAATGTTAAGCCATACACATTATGCCAAAACCCAAGTATGATGTAAGTATCCAATCGGTTTTGAATGGATTATCTGTTATATCGGTCATAACTGATGTGAGAAGAAGAACGGGTAAAGGGCGATGTTAGCAGCTTTCATTACAATTCTCGCAATCCTCAGCCTTGGGGTTATGAGCGTAACTGTCTGGCAGCTCCGGAAAACCCAGGCGTTGTTAAAAGAGATTCGACGCTCCCAATCCTCCGAGCCGGCGATTTATGAAGATCTGAGCCGTCAGGTGGATGAGATTCAACAGACAATGGGAGGCGTGATGAACGGGCTGAAGGCCGTTGGACACCAAGTCTACAATTTGAACATCCTGGCCGGTACGGCGTTACAGCATGGTGCGCAAGCGGAACCGCACGGTCCTCTCATGATTGAGGTGCGTCGGCAGGAAGAGGGTGAGCCGGACGGTCCCGAGGACCTCTCTCCCGAAATGCAGCAACGGATTCATACCTTTCAGGCAATTTATGAAACCCTGGTCGCACGCCAGGGACATATGCCCTCCCGTCATCAGCCGGAACAAAATTAAACCTAAAAGCAGGATTGTCTTTTTAAAAGCTCATCGGAAGTTTTTGCATTCGAGCATCCCGTCTGCCCAATGCCCGCGGGAGGAGTGCTTTGGTTCAGTCATATCCGATTCCTAATGGGGGCCAGTCGGCAGGTGAATGCGTGGCAATTGCATGGAAGTTGGCATGCTGCCCCTTTTTATATCTGTCCAGAAGAGGAAGAAGAAGAAAGAGTGGATGTTGGAAGTTGTTCAAGCCAGATTACATTGAAGAACGCCCATCCGGCATCTGTCGTCAGGGCCGTAACCGGTAAGACAGCTTTTCCAGCAACGGACGGTGGCTGCCGGTCGCCAGGGCGACACCGCAGACAATCATGCCCCCTTGAAGTATCATCGGCAGTGTCAGTGGTTCATGCAGCAACAGGTAGCCGAACATGGTCACAACCAGGGGTTGCAGAAAGACATAGACCGTAACGGTCGAGGCGGCAAGCCGGGACAGGGCATAGTAGTTGAGAAAATAAGTCAATACTGTCCCGATAAGGACCACAAATCCCATCAGCCCCCACCCTTTTAAAGAGAGTCCGGCACCGGGAAACGCTTTGATTCCATAAAACATAAACGGAAGAGTCACCAGTGCGGCCAGGGTAAAGGTATAAGTCACCAGGGAAAAGGGGTTATACCGCTGCAGTATAGGTCTGCTGAGAATCATATACAATGACCAAAGAGCAATATTGACGAAGATCAAGATATCTCCCCCTAAATAAGAGCCGATACCCCCATTCGTGCCGGACTCTTGCCGACTAATCAGCAGGTAAAGGCCGATAAACGCCAGGGCGATTCCCGCCATTTTATGCCAATGCAAACGCTCCTGCCGCATGACAACAGATAACAGCAAGGTGACAATAGGAGCCGTGCCGGCGATAACACCCGTATGAAACACCGAGGTCCGGGCGATACCCTCCATCAGCGTCACGTGGACCAGGGTAATCCCCAGGATGCCCAGGCCGGTCATTTTAAGCAGTTCACGCGGCGGCGGCAGGGGTTGCCGGAAAAATAACAGTTCAATCACAATCAACACCGGAACCGAGAGTAAGAGGCGCAGTGAAAATGTTTCCCAAGGAGACATTTCCGTAATCAAGAGTTTGATAACGGTGTAGAAGATCCCATAAATCAGGGTGACCAGCAATAATGCCAAATGCGGGCGAATCATAGCCCCGGTAAAATGGCCTCGAACGCTTCAAATAGCACATCATTTTCATCGGGGCGACCGATGGTGATGCGGACGCAGTCCGGGAAGCCGAAGGCGGCCAGCGGACGAATCGCAATGCCGCGTTGCAGCAACGCCTGATTCAAACGGTTGACGCGCTCTTCACTGTCCATTTCCACAAAAATAAAATTTCCCGCCGAAGGCAGATATTTCAAACCAAGCTTGTCAAAGCAATGGTAATAGCGTTCCAGTTCCTGCCGGTTATTGGTAATACCCCGGGCCAAAAACTCCCGATCGTCCCAGGCGGCCTCCGCCGCCAGTTGCGCGGGCATGCTGGGGTCAAACGTCATCTTGACCTTGGCCAGCTGCTCAATGATGATGGGATGGCCAATTGCATAACCGATTCTGAGCCCGGCCAATCCGTAAGCCTTGGAAAAAGTACGCAGAATTAAGACATTATCTTGCCGCATCGCCAGAGAATCGGGATAATCATGCAGATGACCACAATATTCGATATACGCCTCATCCAGCAGAATCAGTGTGGAAGGGGGGATATGGGTCAGCAGCTTGTCCAGCTCCAGCGTGGTCAGATAGGTTCCCGTCGGATTATTGGGATTGGGCAGGTATAGGATGCGTGTTTCAGGAGTCACCGCAGCGATTAAGGCATCTACATCAAAGCGATAGTCTGGGGAGGGAACTTTCACCAACCTGCCGCCATGGGCCGCCAGATGGATTTCAAATCCCATGAAAGCACCGAATCCAGTGACGGCAACATCCTCTGGCGTCATCAAGGATCGGATTGACGTATCCAAAAGCGTCTCACTACCCGCCGCCAGGACAATCTCCTCCGGAGTGATTCCAAGCGAATGTGCTATTTTGCGGCGCAATTTCCGGCTGACCGGATCCGGGTAACGGTATACTTGGCCTATGGCGGCCGTAGCGGCCTCAATCGCCATAGGAGACGCACCAAAAGGATTTTCATTGGATGCGAGTTTTATAATCCGCTCCAGGCCGTACTCTTCTTTCAGCTCTTCAATTGGCTTACCGGGCCGATAAGGCACCATCTGCCGAACATAAGGGGGAATCCGGGAAAAGAGGGGATGTTCCGTTTTCAATATTTCAGCCATATCTCCATTGTACAGGGTGTCCGGCAGATTGCCAAATTCTGTCCCTAGTAGAGCCGGGCCTCACTAAGGAACATGGGTGCTTTCTAAAGATTTACGGAAAATGCCCGTTACTCATGAAGAAGTAGCGTAATGATGCGGATCATGTAATGAGTAATCAGGTTTTCGTGGTATGCCAAGCCAAGCGAAAAATCGCTGCCTTGCTGGGCTACAACCTGCTGATGATTTTTCTGATTCTCTTTTTTGTATTTTTCAATCATCACTTGCTGGAAATGTATACGCAAACCTGGATGTTTGCCGTCCACTATGCCACCATCGGAATTGCCCTGTTCAGTGCATTGATGCTGACAAATAAGCTTGCTGCCCTCATCCAGATGCTCAGGCAACCGGAAATTCAGCTGGTCACTATTACCTCCGAAGGCCTGGAATTCCCTCGTCTGGGTATGCTGTCATGGGATCAAATCCATGCTATATGCTCCGGGAGTTCCTTTTTAAGCCCCTGGGCCAGCAATATCAACATCTACCTCAACGATATGCCAACCTTTCTGCTGAGTCAGAAACCGCTTCGGAAATGGCTGTGGCAGCTGGAATGCAAACTTGGAAACCCACATATTATTATCTCCGGGGCACTTTCCAGTGTCTCTGGCAGACAGATTGAAACCGCCATCCGAAAACTGGCCGGTCCCGATGAAGCCGCCCGCATCTTTCAACCTATGAATAGACCCAGGCCGCTAACAGCAACTGACGATTTGCCGCATACCATTGAGTTTGCCGTGTCTAACTCTTCCATCGAGCAGCCTGTTATTTCCGGAGATAAATCCCTTTAAACAACCCACAACGTCTACATCTGCTCCGGTGCAGACACTCCCAACAATGCAAGCGCCTGTGCAAGCACACGTTTCAGGGCATAAATAATTAACAGCCGTTGCCGGGCCCTCCCGGCATCCGGAATTAGAATACGGCAAACATTGTAAAACCGATGAAAATCTGCGGCCAAATCCAGCGCATACCGGGCAATAATATGCGGTGATCGTGTCCGAGCCGCATCCATTAGGCGATCTTCAAAGCTGTCCAGTTTCAGAATCAGTTCACGCAACTCGGTGCGGGCCTGATCCGTTTCAAGGCCACTGAACAGTTCAGTCAGATTATCGGCGCTCACCGTCTCAAGGAAAGCATTCCAGTCCGTTTCGGTCATTAGCGGCGGCAGTTCTTCGCGGTTCACCGTATCCAGGCGCGTGGCGAACGCGTTGCGCAGGATGCTGGCACAGCGGGCATGAGCGTACTGGACATAAAATACCGGATTTTCATCCGACGAGGATGCTGCCAGATCGACATCAAAATCGAGCGCCGTATCCTGACTCTTGCTCACCATCCAAAACCGGACGGCATCCACATCCACTTCATCCACCAGCTCACTGAGGGTCAGCATCTTCTTGCGTTTGCCCATCCGGGTTCGCTCCCCCTCAACCAGCAGGTTAACCAACTGTCCCAGGATAATTTCCAGCCGGTCCGGGTCAAATCCAAGCGCCTGAATCGCCGCCTTCATCCGGGGAATATAGCCATGGTGATCAGCCCCCCAGATGTTGATAAAACGGTTGTATTGTCCGCCCTGACGCCGAAATTTATCATCATGATAGGCAATGTCCGCCGTCAGGTAGGTATAACTCCCGTCAGACTTCACCAGCACCCGGTCCTGATCATCTCCAAAGCGGCTGGAAGCGAACCAGACGGCGCCATCCTGCTCATAGGTCATACCACTGGCCTTAAGGGTGTCCAAGGTGTTTTGCACCAGACCCTGCTGATGCAACTGCCGCTCCGAAAACCACGTGTCAAACGTCAAGCGGCAACGCTCCATTAGCTCTTGCTGTTGAAACAGCATTTTTTCACGGGCGTACTCTCCCAAACTCCGGATGGCTTCCACAGGCGCTTCATGAGAAGGATTATCCCAGGCCAGTATCTGCTCTTGATGCTCCAGGATAAACGCCTGGGCCAGATCAATCACATACTCTGCGGAATAAAACGGATATGGCTGACCCTCCACCGGTTCCGGCATCCGGCCGCCAGTGTCCAGAATTTCCAGGCAGCGGTACCAGAGACTGTTAGCAATATTAAATATCTGACTACCGGCATCGTTGATGTAAAACTCGGTGGTGACATGACCGCCGCAGTGCTTCAATATACGGGCCAATGAATCTCCCAGCGCCACCCAGCGGCCATGGCCAATATGCAATGGCCCGGTCGGATTGGCCGATACAAATTCCAAAAGGCAGTATAGGCCCGTACAATAGTCGTTTCGTCCTGGCGCATCGCTTTTAACCAAAGATGTCAAACTGTCCAGCAAGCGCCGTTCGCTGACGCGAAAGTTAATAAACCCCCCGATGACTGAGGCGCTCCAGGCGCCATTCTGAAAGCCGGAACTTAAAAGTTCGGCAATCATGGGAGGCGCCATGCGGGCATGCCGCGCCAGTGGCGAGATGTTCACCGCATAATCCCCATGCTCATTCTGTCGGGGACGTTCAATATTCAAGCTCTGCAGTGCCGCCTGAGCGTCCGGCAGATTCAGTTCAGAAGCCTTTTCAGTAACGACACGGGCCAGTGCTTCCGCAAGAGTTCCTTTAATCATGGGTAAGTGGGGTCTTTTCTAATTCTGTATTATTAGCAGAGTTTATTATAGACCACCTCTTCTATTCTAAAAACCGTTTTCAGCATCATTCCTGTTCTTGAAATTCCGTTATTTGTGAAATCGAATTGAAGGCCTCTTATGGCGATGATATGCTGACTTTACGGTGACAGGCGCCGCATTGCAATTTCAGATAGGGGTACATTACCATGACCAGTTCCATTCTATCCTCCCAGGAAGCTACCCGTACGGAAACAGACAGTATGGGTCCGATAGAAGTCCCGGTCAGCCGGTATTACGGCGCACAAACCGCACGCTCGTTAATCCACTTCAATATCGGCGAAGATCGCATGCCTGCGCCGGTTATCCACGCCTTCGGCATTTTGAAAAAGGCGACGGCTCTGGTTAATCAGGATCTCGGCAAACTCCCCACAGAGAAGGCCAAACTGGTGGTGCAAGCTGCGGACGAAGTGATTGCGGGCAAACTCGACGATCATTTTCCACTCCGGATATGGCAGACCGGCAGTGGCACGCAAACCAACATGAATGCCAACGAGGTGATCGCCAACCGGGCCATCGAGATTGTCGGCGGGCAGCTCGGCAGCAAAACCCCGATTCATCCCAATGATCACGTCAACATGTCGCAATCATCCAATGATACTTTTCCTGCCGCCATGCACATTGCAGCCGCTCTACAAGTTCAGCGGGAGCTGATTCCGGCCGTTCACGAACTGCGCGAGACGCTGGAGGGAAAAGCCAAGGCTTTTAGTGACGTTGTTAAAATCGGCCGGACTCATTTGCAGGATGCCACACCGCTTACCGTGGGCCAGGAGTTTTCGGGCTGGGTCAATATGCTGGACCGGGACATTGAGAGGCTAACCGTTGTATTGAGCGGTCTGTATGACTTGGCTATTGGCGGTTCGGCCGTGGGAACCGGACTGAATACCCACCCTGAATTTGCTCGACGCGCCGCCGCCAAAATCGCGGAGCTGACCGGTTTGCCGTTCGCCTCGCATCCCAACAAATTCGCTGCCCTGTCCGCGCATGACGAGCTGGTGTTCGCCAGTGGTGCTCTGAAAACCCTGGCTGCGTCGCTGATGAAAATTGCCAATGATGTCCGCTGGCTGGCCTCCGGCCCCCGCTGTGGCCTCGGCGAAATCACCCTCCCGGAAAACGAACCTGGCTCCTCCATTATGCCCGGCAAGGTGAATCCGACCCAGAGTGAAGCCATGACCATGGTGGCGGTTCAGGTTTTTGGCAATGATGCGGCCATCGGCTTTGCAGGCTCGCAGGGTAATTTCGAACTGAACGTTTTCAAGCCGGTGATGATTCACAATTTTCTGCACTCCGTTCGTCTGTTGGCGGATGCCTGCCGGATGTTCAACGAGCACTGCGCCCGGGGCATCGAGCTGGACGAGGAGCGGATTGCGTATTACGTCAACAACTCCCTGATGCTGGTGACGGCGTTGAATCAGAAAATCGGATATGACAAAGCGGCGCAGATTGCCAAAACCGCTCATAAGGAGAAAATCAGCCTGCGTGACGCCACGCTGAAGCTGGGTTTCCTGACCGGAGAGGAATTCGACGCCATCGTCCGTCCCGAAACCATGACCCATCCTTAAAAGAGCATTTTATCTGCCGTTATAACAGAGAGCATCCCGGCGGGATGCGAAGGGGTCCAGGGGCCGTAAGGCCCTTG
>JADMIO010991110.1_pt1 | contig 11322 bp, 13 predicted proteins | sample 8958161 | NCBI WGS metagenome assembly JADMIO01 (sample SAMN16585339, study PRJNA669376) | soil metagenome | isolation source: Crop rotation soil | place: USA: Cullars Rotation, Alabama | collected 2011 | reverse complement strand
GTAATGATCCGGCGCGCATTGCCAATCGAGCGAGGTTAGCGTAATGCATCTGTCTATCGTCACAGGGACTTACAACCGCTTCCCGCGTTTACTGCGCTTTCTGCAATCGTGCCGTGAACAGATACCCGCCGGTGTGTCCTATGAGTTTGTGATTACCGGTGTAGCGGGCGACGATGCAACCCTGACGTATCTACGCCAGCAGCCCGACGTAAAATTGATTGTGCATGAAGGTTTGCTCGGCGCGGTGAAGGCGTTTACGGATGCCTGCGAACTGGCAACGGGTAAGTATGTCCTGATCGCGAATGATGACGTGGAAATCGTCGCCGGGTCGATCCTGCGGGCGCTTGTCCACCTGGAAGAGAATCCACGCTGCGGCGCAGTAGCTTTCCAGGATAATCGGCTCAACAAAGACGTGTTTAAAGTGGCGACTGTTCCTGCGATGCGCAACGGCGTAACCGCTTCCGTGCCTTATGTGCAGATCGGCATGGTGCGCGGGTGGCTCGGTGCGCATGTGGGCTGGTGGTCGCTGCACGGCACATTCCCCGCGCGGACGTACGGCGCGGATAATGCCATGAGTGCGGCAATCTGGGAGACGGGCTACTCCGTCGATGAAGTGCAGGGTTGCCAAGCTATCGACCACATGGAGCACGATGCGCTGCGGGACATCAACACCGCCAACCCTGACGGCGGCGATCATCCCGACAGCATTGCCTATTATGACCGCTGGCCGCATGGCCCGATCATTCCTAACAATGTCACTGTGAACGCGCCGAAACCGAACGCGCGTGAAATCGGGCTGCGTATCCTGTACCTGCCCATCTACGAAGCGGGCGGCGGGCCTGCGCAGATTCGCCAGCGTGAACAGAAACACGGTCTGCGGGATGCGCTGGGTAAGCTGGGGATGGTGTGGGAATTCGACTATCTCAAATATCAATTTCGCACCGCTGAGTTATGGCAGGAGTTGGTGCGCATCCTGAATACGTTCCAGCCTGACATCATGCTCACGCAGGCGCACGCAACGGATGTGCTAACGCTCGAAACCATGCGTAACATCCGGGCGCACTGCCCGCGATTGGTCATGGTTAACTGGAATGGCGACTACTGGCCCGAAGGTCAACGCGATCCAAAAATGATTAATTGGATGCGCTACATTGACCTCGCGCTGGTCGTCAACGCCGACTTGCTGCAAACCTATGAGGACGTGGGGATTGCGGCGGCATACTGGCAAATCGGATATGAGAAACCCGCAGGAGATTTGCCCATCGTCAAGGCGCATGACGTGGTGTTCCTGGGGCAGAATTATAATAACTACCGCCGCGAATTCGGCGAAGCACTGCTCTCGATGACCGATGAGGGCGTGAACGTGGGGATTTATGGCAACTATTGGGTGAACCCCACCAGCCCGCCGCAAGACAGCGTAAAGCAGACGCAATGCATCTATCCTGATTGTACCTATGACTTCCTGCAAGGGGAGGCGTTGTACAAAGCGGCCAAGATTACCGTCGCCAACAACCCATTCCCTGAGAGTCTAGGCTTTGTGAGCAATCGTATATTCCAGGCATTAGCGGCGGGCGGGGCCTTAATGCTGCATCAGTACGTCAAAGGGTTACGGGACTTAACCGGGCTTACGCCGGGAATCCATTATATCGAGTGGAAAACCTACGACGAACTCAAAGACTGGATACGCTATTATCTCGATCCGGCGCATGAAACCGAACGCCAGCGCATGGTCGAAGCCGCGTATCGTTACGTGACTGCTGAACACAGCTTCGATGCCCGCGTGAAACAATTGTTTACGCAGTTCCTGCCGATGGCGAAAACCAAGCTGCGCAGGGCAGCGGCGGTGCATTACATGGGGCGGCGTAACTCACCGTTTGGAGTGGTAGGGATGCATACGCGGACGCAGTACCAATGCATTCCCGGTGTGCCGATGGTCGTGGATGCGCTCGATTTAAAGGCGCTGTTAGAGCTAGAGCCGGGATTGTGGCAAGAAGTCAGCGGGACTATGGAAGGCGTTGCAAATGGCAGTTAGTGAAATCCCAACCTACAAACTGCTGAATCATTGGCAGCGGCTTATGCAGGAAAACATATTCCGATTCAATCAGGTACAGGGTACAGGTGTCCCGCGCGACGAAGAACATGTTGCCTACCTGCAACCGCACCGTGACGAAGTGGCGCTTGCCCTCAATAACGCTGTGTCGAAAGTCGTGGACGTGCTCGGCTACTACCCGCGTCCGGTGTGGATTACCGATGAGATTATCCCGCTGCGCTGGTCTGAACCGTACCAACTGCAAACCCTGAACACGCGCTACAAGCACCTGATCGAGTTCGGTTCGCGCGGCACAACGTTGATTAGCGCAGGCGCAGCGGTTGTCTATTCTGCCAGCGTTGTCGGCGGCGCACTCGATACCGCGACGATTACAATACCCACCGCGCTCACGAATCCAGCGGAAATACAAATCTTCTTTCAGGTTGCCGACGGTGCACCCGCCGCCGCTGATGAATTATGGGAAATCGAACCCACGACGGTGAGCATATCCGGCGGTAACGCGGTTATCGTTGCTCACCGCGCGTTATTCGTGAAGCCTTCGACCATCTGGTCCGTGCCCTACACCTACGACGCAGGCAATCTGGATACGCCGCATTATGCCGATATTGCGCTGGCTGCCGACTTCGTGACCAACGTGGATGTATATCGCGTCTACAATGACACCACGAACGCGGTACAGTTGCAAAGCGACGGCATCTGGACGAATTGTGATTGCAGCACGACCACGACTACATCGTCCGCAGCCGGGGCGCGAATTACCAACCCGCGCCTGGGGACATTTGAAGTGCGCCCGACGGCCTGCGGTTGTAACGGATTCGTTGAATCCGTGAAAGTGAATTACCGGGCAGGGCTGGCACTCGTGCGCGGCGCTGTTGACCCGACACTCGCCGAGGCGCTTATCCGCTTCGCCAACACGCATTTTGGACAGCAGCCCATCGGGTTAGCGGATCGCGTCAACGAAAAATGGATGTATGACCGCAGCGCCGAAGACCGCGACTTGCTTACGCCGGATGTGATTCATAACCCGTTCGGTATCCAGCGCGGCTCGATCTTCGCATGGCGCACGATCAATAACCCACGTTTCCGCATAGGGCAGGGGAGCAAGCTAACATCCAATGTCCGCATATGATGTATCCGTAGTCATCCCGTGTTTCAATCACGGACACCTGCTCGAACGCGCCGTCTACAGCGCATTGCAGGCGGGCGCGCGCGAGGTCGTGGTCGTGGACGATGCCAGCACGGATCGTACGGCGTCGATTTGCAACAACCTGAAACACGTCGATGAAATCCTGTGCTTACGCAACCCGTTCCATGCAGGCACAATTTACAGCCGCAACCGTGCGGTATACGCCGCCAACTATGACTTAATCCTACCACTGGATGCCGATGATAGACTTCTCAACATCGGCGCGTTGGTAGACGCATGGCAGCCCGGAACGTTCGTGTACGGCGGGTGGCGTGAAGCAGGTGTAAATCCTGAAACCGGACGGCGCGACCATGTACAGCGATGGTTTGAGGTTGAGCCGCCGCCGCCGGGTGTCCTGGGTCGCAAAGAACTCGGCTGGGTGTCGATGCTGTACAGTAAAGATGATTGGCAGCGCGTAGGCGGTTACGATCCGGTATTCAGTATCGGCAACGAAATCTGGGCGTTTCAACGGGCGTTGTATGCCGCCGGCGTCATGCCGGTGCGTGTGCCCGATGTCGTGTTCGAGCGCAACACAGATGCGCCGCGAACGGATCAGGCGCGGGCGTGGGCGCATGTCATCAAACCGCTGATTGATGCGATGTATCCATACGTGCAAAATGGATTACCTGTCTAATCTTTATAAACTCCCATTTGCATAGGTAATTTTATATTCATCAGAAATTGTTGACAAGTATAAAAGACTGTGCTATGCTGTATTCATTGACCGAAAGAGCATAGACAGGAATCGAAGAATGACACACCAGCAACACGCAAAAATGGCGCGACACTATCAATCTCGTTACGCAGCAATGGCGGCTTACAGCCGTTCGGTACACGGGAAACTGAGTTATCAGCAGGCGCTTGATTACGCGGCGATGTGGGCGAAGTACACGAAGCACAAGCGCGCGGCGGAGTTCCAGCTATGACCGAATACAACATCAACAAACCACAGCATAAGGTAGTCAATCAGGTTATCCGCAACCTTGAGGGGTATCTATTCGATAATGGTACTGGCGTTCAGTTTGGCGACGTTGGACGCGAAATAATCGAAAGCCTGATTGATGCGTACTGTGCCGAAATGTCGAAAATGTACGACAAAAACGGATTGCTGGATATTGAAAATCAACGGCTAAGAAAAGAACTGCAAACCGTAGTGGATAAGGCGCGCAATAGTCAGCAGCAAGGGCAAATCCTCATCGCTATGATGATCGAGGAAGTGCTGGCGAAATGAATAAAAACTACGCAAAAATCCGATTCAAGACTATCCGCGAATTGGTGTTCTTGCGCGACCAATTGCGCAAGTACCCTAACCAAGCAGATCGACTTGTGAAGGAAAGTATCATCGTATCGTTGCCCCCGGCCTATCGCAACCTCTATAACTGGATCAATCAGGGAATTTACGGCGGCGAGGTCAATACCAACATGGTTATGAAAGCGTGGGACTGGAAGCCGAACATGGCATCCACTGCGCTCAATGAGCTATGGCAGTTCGGCTTACTCACCCGCGAAGAATACACCGATGAACACGGCAAAGGGTACAAGTACAAGATTGCGGAACATAACGAGGTTTTAAAATGAGGCATTGGTTATTCGAGAGACTTGTACCAAACCATCGCTATCCGATCCGGCTATTCGGCGGTTTGATTTATGTCCACTCTGGTAAGTGGGCGGATATTCGACTGCGTAGAAACTGGCTTGTAGTGTGCTGGCGTAAGAACCGCCTGTACGCTTACATCAGCCCCGATGGAACACCGAACAGCGCTGTATGGGGTATAGGTAAATACAATCTATACTAATCACATTACAAACATAACGAAAGTGTGTAGTAGCTTTTCGATTATTCGACACACTCACGCGAGAATTGAGGGGAAAATGCCAGTAACAACCGATCCGAATGATCCGCGCATAGGGCATGGTTCAACGACTGAACCAGCACCACAGAACGAAGTTTACCTTGTGCTATCGGACGAAGAACGCGCTAAGGGATTTATCCGTCCATTACGCATGTCCTATAAGCACGTTGGTGAGCAGGGGCCGAAGTACCCATTAGAGGATACCGCAGACGAGCGGGTAAAATGGGAAAAGTACCCTGACAGTGAATCGCCCGTGACTGGTCGTTATTGGAATCAGGCAGTGCTTGATAACATCGGTAAAGGTTGCGGCACTGTAACTACAATGGGATTGGCAATTGCCGAGACATACGCCCGTGATCCACATTTTTATGGAGCAACCTATTGTATGGGTTGCCAGATGCATAAACCTGTAGCCGAGTTTGTGTGGATTGACGATGAAACGATTGTGGGATCATAATTCGACCTACTCCGTGATAAGCGGCATTTATCACGAGTAATAATTAGGGGTTAGTAGGGGTATTAAATGTGGATCGGTAAGATAATCGACGCGCTGATCGAATCCGAGTATCGGGTTCTGTTAGATGAGCAGCGAAAAGCGGCTAATCGCAAATCGTGGTACGCTCTAAAGAAATCAGTCCCCCCTACCCTACTCGATCAGGAGACCGCCATGAATGACCTGAAACCGTTAGCACGTTACCTGTCACCGATTGCGATTGCCATCTCGATTATCATCGTAGCCTTCTTGCTGATTCGTTCGCCGGGGTTTGCCGATTACCAATTCATCGCGATCATGTTGGCACTCGTCGGGATCTGGTTACAGAGTGTCACGAAAACTTAAATTTGTTACTTAGGGCACACGCCCCCTTATGTCCCTCCCTATGGTTGCCGCTTAATGCATAGGCGGCAACCGCAATAATCCTGAACCCTCGCAATCGCGGGGGTTTTTATTTGAGGTGCGCATGGCACGTAAAGCCAGTTTCAAGACCATTCTCGCCCGCCAAAAGAAATACGCTGATCAGGAAGTGGCGCAGGAATTGCGCGATACTGGTCTCGAAATGCGCACTGAACACGAACACGTCGTCAGGGAATGGACGCATAAACCGACTTTCAAAGTAGAAACCGATGAACGCCCCTTCCTCAAGACGGTCAAGATCAAAGTGAAGGGCGAAAACGCGGACATCTGGACGTTTGTTGATCAGGGCACGAAGCCTCACGAAATCGCGGCGAAAAACGCGCCCATGCTCAAGTTCCAGACAGGCTACAGCGCACGCACCGCGCCGGTTGCTAAGTCTAATCAGGGTACGGGGCAGAAGTTCGGCCCCTGGGTTGCGAAGGCGGTGGTACAGCATCCCGGTACGGAAGCACGCAAGTTCACTGAAACCATTCTTAAGGAACTCTCGCCACCTATCGAAGATCGGATACAGGCGGCGGTTAAACGAGGTTTAGACAAGGGAAAATAGCAGGAGTAAATCATGCCATTGTGGAATAATCTATCTGAACAGACCATCGCCTATATCCGTAAGGGCGGGCCGGGGAATCCCTGGACGCTGCTCGACGAAAATGGCGCGATGATCGACGCCTTCACGGGCGGCTCGGCAGATGTCGAGAGCCGATTCGGGCTAAATAGTAAAGGGCAGCGCACCTATCTTGGCGCGCTCAAGCAGGGCGACAACGCCCGTATTACCACGACCGCCAGCTTCCGGTTGGAAATCTCGCGGCTGCTGTCTCAGCTTCGTCAGGGGCGCTGCCCGTTTGACCTGGCTGTCCTGCAACGCTGCGGCACGGTTGATCCGGCGAACTATGTCGGCGGGTTGATCCTGTACGATGGGTATACAACCAATAAATCGTATGACAATACGCTGGCATTGTTGACCGACAACACGCAGACCGATGTGCTGCGGGCGCTGGATTTGTCGTTTGCGCCTATCGAAGATGCCGCGCTGAAACTGCGCCACCTGGACATCACGAACACGGTTAGCGATTTCGACATCAACCGCGTGATTTCGGTGGGCGTGCAGCGTTGCTCTGGCGACTGCTCCATCGTTGGCGAAAATGACGGTGAGCAGGATTTCTGGGCGGTCACGGATGCCGACAGTACCCCCGGTCACGGTGGCGGATCAGCCCCGCGTTTCCTGTACACCGAGGACGGCGGCCTGACCTGGAATGGATCGAGTGTTACCGTCCTATTGGGCGCAAGCTCTAACCTGTTTGCGGTGGCGAAGGCTGGCGATTATGTGATCGTCGGCGGCACAAACGGTATCGCCTATGCCAAGTTCCAGGACATCAAGGACGGCGTGGCGCTGCCCTGGGCGCTGGCACTCTCGGCCAGCAACATCAACGACATGACCTTCGTGTCCTCCGATACCGGTTATGCGGTTGCCAACAGCGGCATCATCTACAAGACCACCGACGGCGGGTTCACCTGGAGCACGTTGTCGAATGGTACGCTGACTGCGCAGAACCTGAATCGCGTTTCGTTTGTGGACTCGACCACCGGTTACTTCGTTGGCAACAGCGGCGTTTTGATTACCTACTTCAACGGCACGCTGGCACTGCTGCCGGTGCGTACATCGGTGGGCGGCGCGGCGATCACGGTGAACTTCATCAGTGTCGCGACGGCCTGCGGACGCGGTAACGAGGTCTTCCTGGGTACAAGCACGGGCGTGATGTACCGCTGCACCAATGCGACGGGCAGCTACCCGCTGTTCACACTGATGACAGGCTTGCCGCTGAGTGGGTCAGGATCGATTGACGACATCCAGTTCGGCGGGTTCCGGGGATCGGTGCTGTTCATCTTGCAAAGCAACGCCGCGAATACATCGCGCGTCCTGCGCGACATTACCGGCGGCAACACCGCTATGAAGATCGAGAACGTGGGCGACTTCACCAATCCCAGCAACTTCAAGATCAATTCGATTGCCCCGGCGTCGATCACCCGCGCGATTACGGTGGGTCAGATTCATGAAACCTACGGGTTTATCGGTTCTGTGCTGCCCTCATAAGGTGGGCTATCTATGACAACGATTGAAAATGGGGTGCGCGAAAGCGCACTCCCTTCTGTAACTGAACTGGAATTGTCGTCGGGTATTGTCGTATGGGTACGCCCGATGGGGTTGAATGACCAACGGTTACTGCATCAGAAGATGAACCAGCAATACCCCCTACCCTCTGAATCCGATTTCAAAATCCCCGTCCCTGAGGATCAGGCGACCATCCCTGGCCAAACCATGACCAACACGGAAGCCTACAAGCAGGCGATGGGCGTGATCGGCATCCAGCGTCAGGTGTTTTTCCTGCGGGCGCATGTACTCACCTGCTTGGATTTCCCGGAAGGTGTGGACACGATTGTCGCGCGCTACCTGCCCGAAATCCAGCGCAAACGCAAGTTTCTCGACCTGCCCGAAGATGATCTAGAGGCGGTCATATTCCATTCAGTTATCCAGACGCCCGACGACGAGAAATTGATTTCGGCAGCCATCACGCAAACGCTGCCGGTTGAGATGTCCGAGGTCGTCTCCCAACTGCGTATCTTTCGACCCGCAAATCGACAACCAGTCGATCATTCCGTACATCAGCGGGGAAAAAAGGCACGCAGCGCAGAATTGGCTTCTGGGGAAAACGGCGTCGTTTACAGCGAGCCTGCTTTATAACGAGTATCAGGCGATGGAACGGTTTGGTATCAGCGAACCTGAATTCTACCTGATGCCGCGTGAAATTCGCGCGCGCAAGGTGGCGTATGTCCTGATTGATGGTTTCTTATCGGTTTATCGCGCCTATGAAGGGCGCCCTAAGGGGAAGTAAAACATGTCTGGAACTCTCCCCGAAGCTGGGGCCAAACTCACTTTAGACCTCTCGGAATGGGAGTCTAATTGGTCGAGTGTTATGGGCGATGCAGAAACCCTACAAAGCACGCTGGACGACCTTACGGGCAGCGTCGATGTGGAGGTTAATCTCGACATACCGGATACGTCCGAAATCGAAGACATCCAATCACTTGACGGCGAAACCATCACCCCGGAACTGGACACTACCGAAACCGAAACCAGCAAAGAAATCCGCGATGGAATTAATTTTCTCGCAACAGTCGAGAAGATCAAAATCGCGATAGACGTGGTGGGTACGGCGCTGCAATTTATCAAGGATATGGGAAGCATCGTCGTAAATCCCTTCCTCGATGTGGAAGATGCCGTTGCCAAGATTAACGCGCAAACGGGCGGAACGGGTATCGAAGACCTCGGACAATTCATCCGCGATATTCAAGCTGCTGATCTGGGTGAAAACGTGGATCAGATTAGCGAAGTGGTGATTGCCGCCAAGCAACTCGGCGCGCCGATTGACGAGGCCACACGCGCCGCCCTCACGTTTACCCATACTTTCCAAGACGAGAATCCAGTCGATGTTCTTACCACGCTCAACACGCTTGTCGAAACCGGACTCGTGCCCAACCTGCAAGATGCCGCCGATTTGATGACAGTCGCTTTCCAAAACAGTGCCAACAAGGGTAATGATTTACTCGGCGTTGTAAGTGCGAATGCGCAGTCCTGGGCAGACATGGGGCTAAATGGCACAGAAGCACTATCGGCAATCAACAGTCTGACGCAAGGCAATGTTGACAGTGCGACCGACGCAGCGAAAGCGTTGCAAACATTAGACGATGCGCTGACAACGGCGGCTGATAATGCTGATAGCCCGCAGGCCGAAGCCCTCAAGACGCTGGGGATGGAAAATCCGAAAGACAGTGGGCAGGCGATGGGCGCGGACTTCATTGATGGATTCGCGGCCTCGTTTGCAAACTTACCCGCCAATCAACAGGACTTAGTGTCCGGGGTATTGTTCGGCAAGGTTGGTAAGAAATTCACCGGGGCGTTGGGTGGCTTAACTACTCAGGACGGCCCCTTCGGTGATGTCGTTGGCGCGGCAGCGGACGCCGCCACCGAAATCGACAACAGCTTGCGCGGCGCGATTGATGACTTTGTGACCGAAGCCAACGCAAAATTGGATGAACTGTTATCCTCTAGCGCGATTGATTTACCGGGAAAGATTAAAGCACTCAAAGAAGGTTTGCAGGAAGGCGTTGACGTGCTGGCGAACGGCGGCACAGTTGGCGACGCTCTAGAAGTGGCGCTCAATATCCCCGGTCTAAGCGACACCCTAAACACATTCATCGGCAACTTCGAGCGCATCATCGGCAACCTCGAAATCGCTTTCCTACAAGTGGTCGCGACGATCCAGGAAATTACGGGACACGGTGAGGAAGCCAAAGGCACACGCGCGACGATTGCAGGACTTGCACAAAATCAACTCGCTTTTGATTTACAACTGGGGAACCCCGATGAAGTTGGCGCACAGGTAGCGCAGGCGTTATCGCGCGGCGTGTCCGGTGAGCAAGTCGGCACAACGGTGATGACGGCCATTAATGAGAGCATCGCCAAAGGTAATTTTGACCAGGGCGGCGGCATCATTGAAGGTCTAATTCAATCGTCGGTTAAGGCGGGTAAAGACCCTGCGGTATGGAATGAACTAGCTGGTCGCTACGTAACGAAACTGCAAGATGGATTCGCGAATGCCATGTCAGCGGGCAACGTAAACCTGATGCAAGACATGATCGCGATTAATCCGAACGCCAAAGTCCCCGGACTCGACGATGCAGTCGTGGCGATGAAGCAGCAGTTGTCGGATGCTTTCGCACCCGCAGCGGGCGGCGCAAATGCCGATAACCCCTTCACGAAGACCTTCCAGGGCATTAGCACGGCTTTTACGGACGCATTCCCCGGACAAGGCAAACAAGGCACGACGAGCAACAGTTTATTAGGCGGCCTGATTACCGCAGCCGATGACACCGTGACCAAGTTGAATGACGCCGATACGTTTATGAGCGCGTCATTCGACCACATCCAGACCGCTACGCAAGAAACCGCAGATGCCGCGACTACTGATATGGCGACCGTCGGAACAGCATTTGACACCGCAGCGGTAGAAGCTGCGCTGATGGATCAGAACATCGCCCTTTCGCTCACTGAGAACACCGTCACCGCGTCCTTTGAGGCCGTCGCCCTGGCTGCGCAAACGGCTTTCCCGACGGTGATCGACTGGTTTAACCGCACGACGCAAGCGGCGGCGGTATTCGATGCACAGGTATCCGGTCACGTTCAGCACTTACTCGGACTGCTCCACGACCTGCAATTCCTGTCGGCACAAGTCGCGACGGGTGTACAGCAGGCGTTGACGCTGGG
>JADMIO011124243.1_pt1 | contig 11323 bp, 4 predicted proteins | sample 8958161 | NCBI WGS metagenome assembly JADMIO01 (sample SAMN16585339, study PRJNA669376) | soil metagenome | isolation source: Crop rotation soil | place: USA: Cullars Rotation, Alabama | collected 2011 | reverse complement strand
GCGACTTCAAGTCACGTGAATTCCAAGCTTCGGATCCCACTGTGCTGGAAAGGAGCGCAAACAGCGAATGAGTTTCAGAACTATCCGGTGATCGGCGTGATCGCGCCGAACGGAAATAACACCGACATTTCGGTCAATTTCAATTCGCTGCCCAACACTCAGTACCGGCTCGAATTCTTTTCGAGCACGAGTGCCGACAACACGGGTTTTGGGGAAGGTCAAAAGTATCTGGGCTTCACGAATGTGACGACCAACGCGAATGGCGATGTCGCCAACTTTACTTTCAGTGTGCCCACCGCCTCGCTCGTCGGTGGCTTCATTTCGGCGACGGCGACGGATCCCAACAACAACACATCTGAGTTTGCGAAGGCTAAGAATAGCAGCGGGGGTATCCTGCAGCTCAGCGCCGCGACTTACAGCGTGGGTGAGGCCGGTGGGATCGCGACGATCACGGTTACCCGCACCTTTGGCAGCAACAACGCAGTGTCGGTGCAGTACGCGACGTCAAACGGAACGGCGACGGCGGGAGCCGATTACACAGCGACCAGTGGCACTCTGAATTGGGCTGATAGCGATACTGCCTCGAAGACTTTTACCATTCCGATTCTCGAAGACACGCTTGACGAGCCGAATGAGACCGTCAACATCCAGTTAAGCAACGCGACGGCAGGAGCGACGGTGAATCCGACGGTATCGGTGCTGACGATTACCGACAACGACCCGACGCCTTCGCTCTCAATCAACGACGTCAGTCAGGCCGAAGGTAATGGCGCCACGACCAATTTCAATTTTACCGTGACGCTTTCAGCTGCCAGCGGTCAAACTGTGACAGTAAATTACGCGACGGCGAATACCACGGCGCAAGCGGGCAGCGATTACATCGCGACCAACGGCGTGCTCACCTTCTCGCCGGGCCAGACCACCAAGCCGATTACGGTGCAGGTAAATGGCGATACGCAATTCGAATCGAACGAAACCTTCGTCGTGAATCTGACGAGTCCAACGAATGCATCAATCAGCAAATCTTTCGGCACTGGCACGATCGTTAACGACGACAACATGCCGCCACCCACAGTTCAATTCAGCCAGGCGAGCACAAGTGTGCAGGAAGGGCTGACAGCCACCACGTTGACAGTGACCCGGACCGGCGACACCAGCGTGACCAGCACCGTCGATTACCAGACCGTCGATGGTACGGCGACACAGAAAGGCGACTTTGAATACGCCGCCGGCACCCTGACCTTTGCGCCGGGCGATACCAGCAAGACAATCCAGCTTTTGATTAATGACGACATGTTCGTCGAGGGTAACGAAAGCCTGAGTGTTGCCTTGAGCAATCCGGCCGGTGCAACTCTGGGTGCGCAAAGCACCGCGACGGTCAACATCACCGACAATTCTCCGGAATCGGCGACGAACCCCATCGACAATGCCCAATCCTTTGTCTACATGCAGTATCACGATTTTCTCAACCGTGAGCCTGATGCTGCGGGTCTGAACTTCTGGACTAACGAGATTACTTCGTGCGGCGCGGATCAGGCGTGTATCTCGGGCAAGCGTAACAATGTCTCGGCGGCTTTCTTTCTTTCCATCGAATTTCAGCAGACCGGATTCCTGGTCGAACGGCTCTACAAAGAATCGTATGGAAACATGCCGGGCACACCCGTTCCGCTGACGTTGAATGAGTTCGTCATCGACACGCGCGCGATTAGCCAGAACGTCGTGGTGAATCAACCGGGATGGCAACAGCAGCTCAGTACAAACCAGCAAGCGCTGGTAACTGCCTTCGTGCAACGCACGCGTTTTCTCACTGCCTACCCGACGTCGATGACGCCGGCGCAGTTTGTCGATACGTTATTTGCGAATACGACTGTGACACCGACTGCTGCGCAACGGCAGACGGTCATCGATCGATTTGCCGGCGCGGGAAATACTTCCGACGTCAGCGCGCGAGTAGCAGCGTTGCTGGACGTGGCGCAGCACGCGAGTTTCGTCCAGGCTGAGACGAGTCGCGTTTTTGTGTTGATGGAATACTTCGGATATCTCCGCCGCAATCCGAACGATGCTCCGGAGGTGGGGCTGAACTTTAATGGCTTCAACTTCTGGTTGGCTAAGCTGACTCAATTCGGTGGCGACTATCAAAGTTCCGAGATGGTGAAAGCGTTCGTCATCTCGAACGAGTACCGCCAACGTTTCGGTCAGTAGCGGCGCGGCGGCTCCGGTACGAAACCCTGACCCTGATTGGTTTGATGATCGGGTCAGGGTTGTTTTGTATTTGACGGTGAAGCCTGGCTGTGAACGAGAAAGGTGATCACCACCCGATTGGATAGTGTCACGTGCTTAATCCAGGCTGAACTTTTTATTCTTCGCTCGTCTCTCACCATTTCATCGGCCCCTATCAGCCCGCATTACCCGCCGAATCAACTATCCAAAGGGATGGCGACAGTCTTCTTCGCAAGTTCTATAAATCACGCACGCTGGGTCAAGCCCATGTGATTTGAAAGGAGCGCTGAGAAAATGTTTGCAGGTCTCAATTTTGTGGTTCGCGTATTAACCCGAGTCGAATGGTCGCTACAGGTCCTTCTGTTGGGGCTGCTGTTAACGGCTGGCCATGTCAGTTTTGTCTACGGACAAACCACAGCCTTTACGTACCAGGGCCGATTCACCGATGCCGGCACGGCCGCGACCGGCACTTATGAAATGCAGTTCAAGCTGTTTGACGGAGCGAGCAATCAGATCGGATCGACGATCAATAACGCTGCCGTCTCAGTGTCGGATGGCATCTTCACGGTGCACCTCGATTACGGCGCCGCGGCGTTCTCTGGTGCAGATCGATTCCTGGAAATCGGTGTGCGGCCGGCGGGCAGTAACGACGCCTTCACTGTCCTATCGCCGCGCCAGCAACTGACTTCAGCGGTTTATGCGATTCGCGCGGGCAGCACGACTTCGGCTGACAATGCCAACCAACTGGGCGGCGTCGCAGCCGGCCAATATGTGCAAACGAGCGACACGCGTTTGACCGATGCGCGCACACCCACGGCCGGCAGTTCGAATTACATTCAGAACGGCAACGTGCCACAAGCGGGCAGCAACTTCAACATCAGTGGTAATGGCCAGGTGGGCGGGACGCTCACGGCGAACCTCGCCAACGTCGCCAAGCAATACAACATCAGTGGCCAGCGCGTACTCGCCGCCGACGCGCAGAGTAATACGTTTCTCGGATTCGACGTCGGGCAACTCAATACCACCGGTCACGATAATGTTTTTCTCGGCCGTCTGGCGGGCCAGTTGAATACGGACGGTTACTACAACACCTTCGTCGGCCCCGGCGCCGGCAATAAGAACAAAACGGGCGCCGGCAACACCGCTCTTGGAGTGAGTGCGGGACAGGAAAACATTGACGGGAACTCGAATGTGTTCGTCGGGTACTCGGCTGGCGCCGGCAACACACACGGATCGTGGAACTCGTTTTTCGGACCGTCGGTGGGAACAAGTAATCAAACCGGAAAGCTGAACGCCTTCTTCGGCTATACAGCCGGAGCCGCGAACGTCAGTGGCAATGAGAATTCGTTTTTTGGAAACGCAGCGGGAGCCAAGAACACCGTCGATCGCAACTCGTTCTTCGGCAGTTACTCGGGTACCGCGAACACGACGGGAAAGGCAAATGCATTCTTCGGCGCGACCACGGGAATAGCCAACGAAACCGGAAGCGACAACGTTTTTGTCGGCGATAGCGCCGGCTTCAAGAATAAAACTGGATCGCACAATACGTTGGTTGGATCGTCGGCTGGTTTCTCGACTGTCGGCAGTGACAATTCCTTCTTCGGATATTTCGCGGGCTGGCAAAGCTTTGGTCCGGCGAACTCGTTCTTCGGCAGCCGCGCCGGTGCAGCAAATACCAGCGGCTTCGGGAATTCTTTCTTCGGCAAAGACGCAGGCGCCGCTAATCAGGATGGCAAAGGCAATTCGTTCTTTGGTGACAGCGCCGGCGCCGCTAACACTTCGGCGAATGAAAATTCATTTTTTGGATCGATTGCGGGGCAGACCAATACGACGGGTACCGCCAATTCGTTCTTTGGCAGCGCGGCCGGCCACGCAAACCTTTCTGGCGGCGGTAACTCTTTCTTTGGCGCAGAAGCCGGTGAATATAACAGTGAGGCCAGCAGCAACTCGTTCTTTGGTTGGAACTCGGGAGTCAACACCGACGCCGACTCGAACTCATTCTTTGGGGCGCACGCGGGCTATGCGAATAAAAGCGGCGAGTCGAATTCGTTCTTCGGAGCCTCCGCGGGTTTTGCCAACAGCACCGGCGGTAACAACACACTGATTGGCGCGTCGGCAGACGTCGCTTTCAACAATCTCAACTTCGCGACTGCGATTGGCGCCGGTTCACAGGTCAGCGCGTCGAACACAATCCAGTTAGGCCGGGCTAACGGCAGCGACGCGGTACGGATACAAGGTTCGCTGACGGTGGGGACGCTCGGCGGCGCCGGTCTCACATCTCTGTGCCGCAATATCATTAATCAAATCTCGAACTGCTCCTCTTCGCTGCGATACAAAACCAACATTCAACCATTCATCGGCGGACTGTCGGTGCTTAACCGGCTGCGGCCAATCACCTTCGACTGGAAGGATGGCGGCGCGCACGACCTGGGTTTTGGCGCTGAAGACATCGCTGCTATTGAGCCACTACTCGTCACGCGCAACGACAAGGGCGAGGTCGAAGGAGTGAAGTACGACCGCATCTCGGCCGTGCTCGTCAACGCCGTGAAAGAGCAGCAGACCGAAATCGAAACGCAGCGGAAACAGATCGCGCAACAACAATCACAGTTGAATCTTCAGCGGCAACAGATCGACGAGTTGAAGTCGCTCATTTTGAAAACCGCGCGCGCGCACGAGCGGTCAAATGCAAAGCGGGCTCGGTAACGCTCGCCGGTTTCGAGTTAATCGCAAGTGGACGGGAGTGATCGGAGAAATGCGAAATACGAATCAACAGTCGACGGGAAAAGCTGCCGGCGGGTTAGTGATTTTCACGGTCGTCTTAATTGCGCTGGCAGTTTGCACCACGGCGAACGCGCAGGTGTCCAGCGGCGGCAAGTACTCGATCACTTCGTCAGTGGTCGGCAGCGGCGGCGGCTCAAGCACCAGCGGCACCCAAAGAATTGACGGCACCGCCGGACAGAATGCGGCTGGTGGTCCATCGACGGGTGGCTCAATCTCGCATACCGCCGGTTTCTGGGCGATGACGAACGGCCCGGCAGCGACGCCGACGCCCACGCCGAATCCGACACCGGCTCCGGCCTTTGGACTTTCAATTTCCGATATCACTCAGACGGAAGGGAACAACGGCACGACGACCTTCAGCTTCATCGTGACGCTTTCCAACTCGAACAGCCAAACCGTGACCGTCAACTACACGACGGTAAACGGCACGGCTGATGGCAACGATTATCAATTTGCGAATGGCTTACTGACATTCAATCCCGGCGAGTTGAGCAAGCCCGTCATCATTTCTGTCAACGGCGACACGGCGGTCGAATCAAACGAGACGTTCTTCGTAAATCTTTCGAACGCGGTCAACGCGACTATCGTCAAAGCGCAGGGCACGGGCACGATTCTTAACGACGATGCGTCGTCTGTAACGACAACGTTTCAATTCGCGCAGACAAGCTACAACGTCCAGGAAGACCTCAGCGCGATAACCGTTACGGTGATCCGGACGGGCGACACGAGCGGCACGTCAACCGTGGATTACAAAACGATCGATGGTGGTGCGATTCAGAAAACAGATTTCGAATACGCCGCCGGCACGCTGACCTTTGCGCCCGGCGAAACAGGAAAGACATTCCAAATCCTGCTGAATGAAGATATGTATTCGGAAGGGAAAGAAACGTTCTCGCTCGCCTTGAGCAATCCAACCGGCGCGGTGCTCGGGGCTCAAAGCACCGCGGCCGTGAACATTACTGACGATGCACCGGAAGCGCTCACGAATCCGATCGACGATCCCCAAACTTTCGTTCACATGCATTATCATGATTTCCTGAATCGCGAACCGGACGCGGCTGGTCTCGCCTTCTGGACCAATCAGATTACGCAGTGTAACGGCAATGCCGCATGCATCGACGCGGCGCGGACGAATGTATCGGCCGCGTTCTATCTGTCGATTGAATTTCAACAGACCGGTTACCAGCTGTATCTCATGCAGAAGGCATCGTTCGTGACGATGCCGAAATACGCTACGTTCATGCGCGACCTGCAGGAGATCAGTCGCGGAATCATTGTGAACGCTCCGGGTTGGCAGCAAAAGATTGCCGACAATCAACAACGGTTCGCAGAAATGTGGGTGAGTCGGCCGGAATTCAAGAGCGTTTATGACGGCCTCTCGAACACTGACTTTGTGAATACGTTGTACGCCAACGCAGGTGTGCTGCCGGCATTGACAGATCGTGATGCTCTGGTGGCGCGGCTTGATGGTGGCAACGAGAGCAGGTCGGCTGCGCTGCTGGACGTCGCGGCAAATTCTTCTTACCGGCAGAAAGAAATGAGCAATGCTTTTGTGCTGATGGAGTATTACGGCTATCTGCGCCGCGATCCCCAGTCGTCGCCCGATGCCGACATGGCCGGCTACAACTTCTGGCTGAAGAAGCTGAACGAGTTCGGCGGCAACTACATCAATGCCGAGATGGTGAGAGCGTTCATCGTCTCACTCGAGTATCGCCAACGGTTTGGACAGTAAGTCAGAAGCCCGACCGTCAGGGAGGATGCAAAAGCAAGGATGAAGGATGTCGGATGAAAGTACGGACAGAGACGTGTCGCTTCAACCGTCATCCTTGCCTTGCGCCCTCCTTACGGTCGGGTTTCTGAGGTGATCAAAATGACGTCGCGCATCTCGACGCCGCGAGTGAACGCGAACAGCTTGCCGTCGCGCGACCAACTGTTCGAATAGATCTTTTCATCGGGCAAGCCGGCGACGCGTTCGGGTGCGCCGCCGTCAACGGCTTGCCGCCAAAGGCCCTGCCCCCAATCGCGGTAAGTAATCGCCCTGCCGTCCGAGGTCCAGCGAATGCCAAAACGAAAGTTCGCCAGCGGCGCAACGTCGAATATTTTGGTTGCCGGACCGCCGTCAATTGGAACCACCCCCAATTCATCCTTGCCGCTGTCCGTGAAATATTCGCACGCGATCGATTTGCTGTCCGGTGATATCCATGGCCAGGCGGCCGCGTTCTGTGTAATTCGCTTCGCGTCGCCGCCATCGATCGTCATTCGCCACAAGCGGCCGCCGTCACAATCAGAGCGATAGACGATCCATTTGCCGTCGGGACTGACCGCAGGATGAGAATTGTTGCCGCAGGTACTTAATTGCTTCGCGTCGGACCCGTCGATATTCATGCGCCAAATTTCGCGCGTGCTCTTGTGGTCTGATTCGAAAACAATAAAACGGCCATCGGCTGTAAGGCTGGGAATGGTGTCGCTCGATCCAGCCGGCGTGAGAGCTTTTCGATTTGAACCGTCCGCATTCATGATCCAAATCGCCTGACCCTGGGCATTTCCTGAGGTGTAAACGATCTTGTTGTCCGGCGTCCAATCGACACCCAGCAATCCGTCGCCACGCTCTAGAGATCCGAAAGTTATTTGTTTCGCGTTTCGCAAATCATTCGCGGGCGCGATCCAGACATTATTTATCTGGCGATGCGTGCTGGTCAGTGCAGTATTTGAATCAGCAGCAACGTCGAGCACGAAATCGTAAGTGTTCAAATCATTCACCACCCGCCGCACTTCACCGCTCGGATAAGCAACCATCCAAATCTGGCTGCCTTCGTCGGGGCCGGTGTCAGCCGCAATCGTGAGGATGCCGCTGCCGTCTTTGAGCCACGATATGCGCCCGATCGTTTTCCATGGCCGTGTACTCAGCTGTTTCAATTCGCCGGTATCAACCGAGAGCAGCCAGATGAAGGTCACGTTTGGGTTGCCTTCAGGCGAGCCGCCAAGCGCGATCGTCTTGCCGTCAGGTCCCCAGGCGAGACAATAGGTCGTCCAGTTACGGCTCACCGGCACGGTCATCACGGCGCGCTCATCGCTGCCGTCAATGTTTGAGATCATCACGCTCGTGTTCTTGCCGCCGTCTGGGAATCCGAGAAAGCAGATGCGTTTATTGTCGGGCGCGATGCTGAAGAACCAGGGAATTCCTTCACGCAGTTTTACTGGCGCACCGCCCAGCGTCGGCAAGCGATATAACTCTTCGCGGTTTTCACCAGACACCACGTAGTAGATGCTGCGACCGTCGGGCGCGAACTGAATGCCGCGAATCGGCGAGTACGTAGGCTCGCGCAATTGCACAGACGTCTGGCCGTCGAGCGACGCGAGCTGCAGACTGTACATTCCCTTTTGCACATTCGAATAGACGAAGAACTTGCCGTCAGGTGAGATGGCTGCATAAGCATTCAGTCCGTCGTTGGTCAGTTGCCGCAATTTAATTTGGCCGAAGTGAGCAGCGGCAGCGCGCGAGGAGCGATAGACGACAACGCCATAAACTAAGGCGCCAATCGCAGCAACGATCGCGAGGGTCAAACTTGCGACGAACCATGGCCGGTGCAGCAGGGGCCGCACCGGAGCCGCGGCGAGTTGTCCTGGCTCTCTTCCGGAATTGAGCGCGACATTTCCAGATTCGTCGTCGACGTCTTCTTCAACGACCACGTGGTGGATCGTTTCAGTTTCGATCACGAGGCGATGCGGCGTGTCAGCGGCTGCGCGCACGTCGCCGACGAAACGGTAACCGCGATTGGGAATCGTCACCAGGAAGCGCGGGCGCGATGCCTTCTCGCCGAGCGCGCGCCGCACCGCTGAAATATTGACGGTGAGATTCGACTCTTCCAGTTCCTGATCCGGCCAGATGCGCTCCAGTATTTCATCCTTGGTCAGGTCGCGCCCGCGACTTTCAACCAGCAGCAAAAGCAGATCGAAAGCCTTCGAATAAAGGGGCACGACCTCGCCTTCGCGCAACAACTGCCGCTTCACTGCGTCGAGCCGGAACTCCTCGAACTGGTAAATCTGTCGCGATTCCTCAGCCAAGTTTCTTTAGGGTCTTTTCGGAAGATTTCGGGCCGATTTTTAAGACATTTCGGGGCGGTTCCATTGAAGATGCGAACCGCAACGGAGCCGTAGCCACCGATAGTTCGCACCGATACAGCGCGCGATCCGGCGCGGATGATAGCAAAAGCACAGCGCGAAAGGGAACGTGAACCCGATGAAAAAGAGAACCCAAATCAGCATACGCACGCGGCGGACGATCATGGTCGACGCGCCGCGCCTGCATTGTCCGGCATGCGGAGCCGAAGTCTCGATTGTCTCGCCGGAAAACGCGGCGGAAATGATCGACGCGACGGCGGCCGATGTCCACCAGTTGCTTACCACCGGCGAACTACACGCAGTCGATGAGTCGCCGGGCATTCCACTCATCTGCGCGAATTCGGTCTCAGCCGTTTCACCCGATGACGAAAACGAAATCTGAAACTTCAAGGAGAAGGAAATGAACTACCCAAAACTTGCCGACGAAAAATTGTCTATTCATGTCACCTCAGCGAAAGTTTCGCTCGCGCGTAACTGGAGCAAACGTTTCATTGGTCTCATCGGAATACTTCTGCTGGCAGTCACTGCCCACGCAACGACTTTCACGGTCATCAACACGAACGACAGCGGAGCCGGTTCCTTGCGTCAGGCGATTCTCGATGCCAACGCAAATCCCGGCGCGGATCAGATTAGCTTCAACATCCCGGCCGGCGGCGTGCAAACGATTTCGCCGGTGACGCAATTGCCAGCGATCACCGATCCGGTGGTGATCGACGGTTACACCCAGCCCGGCGCCAGCGCGAACTCGATCGCCAACGGTGACAACGCGGTTCTCTTGATTGAGCTGGACGGATCGAAAGCTCCCGCTGGATTGAACGGCCTAACCATTACGGCTGGATCGAGCACGGTCAAGGGTTTGGTAATTAATCACTTTCAAGGTTTCGATCCTACCTTCGGCGGTGCCGTCGGTCTGGTGCTTACCACCAAGGGCGGCAATATCATCGCCGGTAACTTCATCGGGACAAACCCAGCCGGAACGGTGGCGGTTACCAACATCGGCGGCCTTTCGATTGACGGATGCGGCAATAACACGATCGGCGGCACCACGCCCGCGGCCCGCAACGTAATTTCGGGCAACGTTAATTTCGATCTTCGTATCAGGCAGTTGAATGCTTTCAATAACGTGGTGCAGGGAAATTTCATTGGGCCTGATTCGACGGGCGCCTCGGGTCTGCATAATTTCAACTGCGTCCAACTCGACGGCACCGGGGCTACCGCCAGCAATAACCTGATCGGCGGCACGGTCGCGGGCGCAGGAAACGTAATTTCGGCCTGCACTACTCATGCAGCGATTCAACTGCAAAGCTTTGGCTCGATCATTCAGGGCAACTTGATCGGCACAGATGTGACCGGAACATTGAAACTCGGAAATCACATCGGCATCGACGTGAACATAAATGGAGCGACGATTGGCGGCACAACCGCCGCGGCGCGAAACGTTATTTCCAACAACGATGAAGGCATCTCGATGAATGTGTTCGGCAGCAGCAACATTACTGTCCAGGGCAACTACATCGGCACTGACATTACCGGCACCGTGCCCATGGGAAACCTGAGTTGGGGAGTCGGCGCCGGTGGCACTTCGATTGTCGTCGGCGGCGCCGTGGTGGGTGCGGGAAATCTGATTGCCAACAGTGGGCTCGCTGGAGTTGCAGTTATCGGGTTCACGGGCACAGTTACGGTCGAAGGCAACTCGATCTATAACAACGCGGGTCTGGGAATCGATCTCGGGCCGACGGGCGTTACGCCGAACGATAGGGGCGATGGTGACAGCGGCGTCAACAACCTGCAGAATTTTCCGGTCGTCGGTTCCGCGGTCTTGAGCGGCGGAATCACTACCATCAATGCATCTTTGAATAGCAGCGCGACTACGCAGTATCGGGTTGAGTTCTTTTCCAATGCGACTTGCGATCCTTCGACCTTTGGCGAGGGTCAGAGCTTTCTCGGCGCAATGAATGTGACGACCAGCGGCACGGGTGACGTAAGCTTCACTCAAACTATTAGTGGATTGGCGGCCGGCCAATTCATTAGCGCAACCGCGACTGATCCTTCCGGCAATACTTCAGAATTTTCCCAATGCCGCCAAATCACTACGCCGGGCTCGACGGTAGCGTTACAGTTCAGCTCCGCCGCGTACACCGTCAACGAAAAGGGAACGAGCGCCACCGTCAGCGTGACGCGCACCGGAGGCAACAGCGGC
>JADMIO011251720.1_pt1 | contig 11324 bp, 10 predicted proteins | sample 8958161 | NCBI WGS metagenome assembly JADMIO01 (sample SAMN16585339, study PRJNA669376) | soil metagenome | isolation source: Crop rotation soil | place: USA: Cullars Rotation, Alabama | collected 2011 | reverse complement strand
CGGGATCCACATGATCATGCCGGCGAGCTGCTGATCGGCCATCGGCGTCAGCCCCCAGGCCGCCGCACCGGATGCGTAGCCCGGATACCACGGCGTACGCGAGAACGTCATCAGCGCGCCGAGCACGCCGGTGTGAACCGCCGTGGTGAAGAGCGACAGGATCGCCATCCCGCGCGAGACGCGGCGGCCCTGGAGGATGCTCCACCAGAACGCGATCGCCGAGGCGAAGAAGGAAAAATGTTGAAGCGAGTGGATCAGGGCATCGTGCTGCGTCGCCTGAAAGAACGCCGGGATGTGCCACACCCAGATGGCCAGGGCATGGACGATCCACGCTTCGGCCGGCTGCGTCGCTCGGGCCCACGCTCGCCGCACCCAGGGGAGCCGCATCCCACGCGCCGCGGCGAATCGCGCGGTCGTCGGCAGAAGGCGGAGCACGATTGCGGCGGGCCGGGCCAGGACGAGCAGCGGCGCCGCGAGCGCCATGATCAGCTCGTGCTGGATCATGTGCGCCGCAAAGAGCTGCTCGGCGGCTTCGTGGAGCGGCGAGAACAGCGCGACCGCGATCACGAGCCAGCCGGCGACGAACAGCCCGATGCTCTTCAGGCGCGCATGCACGGATCGAACGCGAAGATGGCCGCCCATTGCGCGATGACGACCATCGCCGAGAAGACGTCCATGCCCATGCCGACGATGGTCAGGAAGCGGAGGCGCGTCTCTTCGGCGGCGCGCTCGTCGCCCGCGCCGCCGCCGACCGAACGCCATCGCCGGAACGAAAGCGTGAACGATCCGGCGAGCACGACGAGGCACAAGAACGGGATCACGTGCGCCGCGTGCGGCATGTTCTGCCCGCAGGTCCACATGTTCGCCATGTAGATCAGTTGCTGATTCGCCAGCGCCACCGTCGGCGCCAGCACGATCGCGAACGCCTCAGAAGATTCGCGGGCCGGCATAGACGATCAGGTAAATGGGAATCCAGATCCCGACGGTGAAATACCAGTAGAAGCTGTTGTCCGACGTGTCGCTGAACGTCTTGACCGGCATCTTGCGGATATACCAGAACAGGAGGAGGCCGATCGTATCCACGACGTCGAGCAGGACCAGAGAGAAGTGAAAGCCGACGATGGTCCACACGGCCGAGCCATACGCATTCGTGTCCCAGCGAATGTTCAACGACCACAGCTCGAACCAGCGAAGAATGAGGATCACCACGCCAAGCGCTGCGGAGGGAATCAGCCAGCGGCGCGTCCGTTCCGCATCGAGCCGCTTGGCGCACCGGTCGGCCATGTAGCTCGGCACGATGCTCACGAGCATCACGATCAGGTTGATCGTCGGGATCAGGAGGCTCGGATACGGCGTGCGGAGCGGCGGCCAGGCCTCGTAGTTCTGCCGCAGATAGAAATAGGCCGCCACGATGATCGCGAGCGTCCATCCTTCGATCACCATGAAGCCCAGCGTCGCCCACCACATCAGGCTCCGGTGGCCGAACACCACCGTGGGAAGCTCGCTGACGTCGTGAGCCGGCCGGAGCGGCTTGGGCAGATCGATCGCGTCCGGGCTCATGGGCGTGCCTCGAGCGCGTCCGGCGCCGCGACGCGGTCGGGACCTTTGTGCTCGCTCACGGCGTTCCACGCCCACATGAAGAGTCCGATCAGCGACAGGCCGAGTCCGCCGGGCACGAAGTAGGGCGAGAAGATCGAGCCGATGAAGATCACGGCCATGCACAGCGCGAGATACAACGGCCAGATGGCGCCCTCGGGGTGCTCGTGACGATAATCCGGCTGCGCGTCGAACGCGGTCGTCACGAGCACTTCGCGGCGATCGGTCCGCAACCCCGTGACGACGGGCAACTCGACCGTCGTGTCCCACAGCGGGTGCCGGCTCTGCGTGACCGGCGTGTGCAAGAAGTTGTAAGGCGGGGGCGGCGACGGCGTGGCCCACTCCAGGCCATACGAGCGCCACGGGTTGGCGCCCGCCGGCTCGCCGCGGAACCAGCTCTTCGAGGCGTTGACGATGAAGACGAGCACCGAGAGCGCGATGGTGACGGCGCCGATCGTCGCGACGAGGTTCAGCGTCCCCCAGCCAGTCACGTCCAGATAGGTATAGATGCGGCGCGGCATGCCCCGCAGCCCGAGGATGTGCATCGGGAAGAACGCCACGTTGGTGCCGATGACGAACAGCCAGAAGTGCCATTTGCCGAGTCGTTCGCTCAGCATGCGGCCCGTGACTTTAGGGAACCAGAAATAGAAGGCGCCGAAGAGCGGCATCACGCCGCCGCCGAGCAGCACGTAGTGGAGGTGCGCGACGACGAAGAAGGTGTCGTGCGCCTGCTTGTCGAACGCGACGGAGGCGAGCATCACGCCCGTGATGCCCCCGTTCACGAACGTGAAGAAGAAGCCGAGGACGAAGAGCATCGGCGTGCGGAGCTCGGGACGCCCGGCCCAGATGGTGGCGAGCCAGCAGAAGATCTGGACGCCCGTGGGAATCGCGATCAGCATGCTCGCCGCCGTGAACAGGCTCTGCCCCATCTCGGGAATCGGCGTGGCAAACATGTGATGCACCCAGAGGCCGAACGCGAAAAAGCCGGTCGTGAGGTTCGCCATCACCAGCGCCGTGTACCCGAAGACTTTGCGCCGGCAGAACGTCTCGATGATCGGCGTGATGAAGCCCAGGCCCGGGAGGAAGATGATGTAGACCTCGGGATGCCCGAAGAACCAGAAGATGTGCTGCCAGAGCAGCGCGTCGCCGCCCTCGGCGGGATTGAACCAGTGCATGTTCACGGCACGGTCGGTCGCGAGCATCAGCGTGCTGCCGGTGGCGACCGCGGGCATGGCGAAGACGACCATGAACGCGACGACGACCTGCGCCCACACGAAGAGCGGGATGCGATTCAGCGACATCCCCGGCGACCGCATCTTGAAGACCGTCACGATGATGTTCACGGCCGCGACGAGCGCGGCGATCTCGGTGAACGTCACCACTTGCGCCCAGACGTCCACGCGGTGGCCGGGCGAGTACGCCGGCCCCGAGAGGGGCACGTACGCGAACCATCCGGCGTCAGGCCCGGTATTGGCGAGCAGCGAGACGTACAGAAGCACCACGCCGACGACGTACGTCCAATAGCCGAACGCGTTGATGCGTGGAAACGCGATGCTGCGCGCCCCGACCATCAGCGGCACGAAATACAACCCCATCGCCTGCATGATCGGTACGGCGAAGAGGAACATCATCGTCGTGCCGTGCGTGGTGAACAATTGGTTGTATTTGTCGGGTCCGACCAACGAGTTTCCCGGCCGCGCGAGCTGCATCCGCATCAGCGCCGCCTCGATGCCGCCGGCGATGAACATGAGGAACGCGGTGATGATGTACCGCTTCGCGATCGTCTTGTGATCGACGGCGCCGAGCCAGCCCCAGAAGCCTGGATCGTCGGCCCACTGCTCGGTGAGCTCGGCCCCCTCGCGCTTCAGGCGCCCCTCGTCGAGCAGGGTCTCCACGGGGAGCGTCACTTGAGCGTCTCCAGATACGAGACGAGCGCGTCGAGCTGACTCGCCGTCAGCGGATAGGAGGGCATCCGCGCGCCCGGCTTGAACGCCTGCGGATTGGCGATCCAGCTCATGACGTTGGCGCGGTTGTTTGCCAGCGTTCCGGCGGCGATCGACATCCGGCTCTTGAAGTGCGACAGCCCCGGCCCAATCGTCCCGCGCGCCTCGGTGCCGGCGATCGAGTGACACAGCGCGCACCCGCTGCTCATGAAGACCCGATATCCGTAGCGGAGCAGGGAATCGGTCGGCTCCTGATGCGGTTGCCGCGCGGCCGCGAGCCACGCCTGAAACCTCGGTATCGGCTCGGCGATGATGTAGAACGCCATCTTGGCGTGCTGCATTCCGCAGAACTCCGCGCACTGGCCGCGATAGACGCCCGCCGTATCGGCGCGAAACCAGTGGGTGGACGTGTAGCCTGGAATGAGATCGCGCTTCCCTTGGAGGTTGGGCGCCCAGAAGCTGTGGATGACGTCCGCCGAGCGCAGCTTGAGCTGCACCATCTCGCCGACGGGGACGTGAATCTCGTTGGCGGTCGTGACGCTCTTGCTCGGATCCGGATCCTCATACCGGGCGAGCCACCACCATTGTTGGCCGGTGACGTCGATCGTGAGCGCGCGCTGCGGGTGCTCGGCGAGGGCATGACCCGCCGTGAAGTCGAAGACGAGGAAGGCGGCGAGAATGAGCACCGTGGTGAAGGTGGCGCCCGCGACGATCCGCTCGAGACGGCCGTGCTGGGCGGGCGCCAGTGCCTGGAGCCCATCCGCCCCCCGACGGGTGCGGCGGGCAAAGGTGGCGTAGAGCATCGTCGCGATCACGGCGACCCAGACCAACGCGCCGGCGCCGAGCATCCACCACCAGAGGTGGGCGATGGCTCGCGCTTGCGGCGAGGCGGGATCGAGCGCGGAGTGCATGCGCTACGGCCGTTGGGCGGCGCCGGGCAGACCCGAATTTTTCGCTTTGGCGTTCGGCGTCTGCGTCGGCGCGGGCTTGACCTGCATGTGATCGTCGCGTCCTGGACGTGCGCTCTTGGGCGTGAGACCGCCGAGCGAGCGCACGTATGCCACCAGCTGCCAGATCTGATCGGTCGTCAGACGATACTTCCAGGCCGGCATTCCGTTGGCGCGCCCTTCGGCGATCGTGGCAAAGATCTGATCGGGACGGCTGCCATAGATCCACTCGTCGTCCATGAGCGGTGGCCCCATGCCGCCGCCGCCGTTCGCGTGGCAACCGCTGCAGTTCATCTGGCCGAAGAGTCGCTGGCCTTCGGTGGTGCCGTACGCATTGTCGTCATACGGCCCCTCGACGGTGTCGGCCACGAAGTTGGGTCCCGGCTGCAGCGCGACTTGCGTGACGAACTGCGTCGGCGGCCTGCGATCGGCCTCGTTCAGGCGCCGCTCCTCGCGCTCGCAGGCCGTGAGGGCGAAGCAAAGCAAGAGTGTCCCCGCTCGGAATGACGGGAGTCTCATGCGCGCGGCACTCCATACGCGGCGAGAATGCTGTCGATCGACGATTTGCGCCGCTCGATGACGCCCTCGATGCGCGACTTGAAGGTCGTGTCCCCGCGCCGCACGCCCATGGCGATGTCGAAGACGAACGGCAGGTACGGCAGATCGAGCTTGGGGGAGACCGGTACGACGTCGAGCGGTACGGGCGCGCGCTTCGCGAAGTAGCCGGCGAGCGGCCCCCAGACGATCGCGACATCGACGTCGCCGTGCGCGACGGCGTCGATGATGCGCGACGCCGGATTCGCCTGGCGATAGTCGCCGTAGACCGTGTATCCGACGAGGTTGCCGCGCACGCCGCGATTGGCGAGCGCGTGGACCGGCGGCGTGTTCACGCCGTCGTCGCCGACGAGCTGCACGCCGACCTTCAACGTCTTGAGGCGCGGGTCGTCGAACGACCGGACGTTCAGCGCGCGGTCGCGGCGCGTGACGAACACGTACGTGGAGCGATAGTAGGGACGCGTCGTCGCGAGCATCTCCACGCCCGCGGCCGTGCCCATCACCAGGTCGCAATCGTTCGCGTTGAGCGTGTTCCGCGCGAACCCGCGCCGCTGCGCCCACCACGTGTATCGCACCGGCTCGTGCAACTCGTCGCCGATGAGCCGCGCGATCCGGTTCTCGAAGCCTTCGCCCGCCGCGTTGGAGAAGGGCAGGTTGTTGGGATCGGCGCAAACGCGAAGGGCGACGGGCGATGGGCGACGGGCGAGTGTCCGGAGGCCGAGTATCGCCGCCAGAAGCACCAGTGGCACGAGAAGCAAGCTCTCACGCCCCTCGCCCATCGCCCTCCGCCCATCGCCCATCGCTCATCGCCTCCCGCTCAGAGTCCAAACACGTACAACATGCCGCCCTTCGTCGTCCTCGACGGCAAGTCCTTCATCGCGTTCACGAAGCCGAGCGCCGCCGAGGAGTCGCGCGCGTCGAGGCCGCCCGCGACGATGGCCCCGGACCACCCGCCGATCCCCGAGAGAACGGCGACGTATTGGTGGCCGTCAGGGCCCTTGTACGTGATCGGCTGGCCGATGATGCCCGAGCCGGTCTTGAACTGCCACAGCACGCTGCCGTTACGCGCGTCGACGGCCTTGAACCAGCCGTCCATCGTACCGTAGAACGCGACGTCGCCCGCGGTGACGACGGCCCCGCTCCACACCGGCAGATCTTCTTTCACCGACCAGACTTCCTTGCCGGTGATCGGATTCCACGCCTGGAACACGCCGCGGTTGCCGCCGGGCCCGGCGTACATCTTCACGTTCATGCCGACGTAGGGCGTTCCGGCGATGTAGTTGGCGGAGATTCCTTCCTCGTCCATGCACAGATTCTGATGCGGGATGTAGAGGAGGCCCGTCTTCGGCGAGTACGCCGAGGGCTGCCAATCCTTCATCCCCGGCGCGGCCGGACAGATCATCCGCACGACCTTGCCGACTTTCGTCTCCTTCTCCGGGTTGTAGAGGAGCGCGCCCGTCTCGAGATCGACGCCCGTCGAGGAGTTCACGAAGCCGTAGGGCTCCGCGGAGATGACCTCGCCCGTCACGCGATCCATCACGTACACGTAGCCGTTGCGTTCCGGACGCAGGAGCACTTTCCGCTTCACGCCATTGAACGGCAGGTCGACCAGGATCTGCTCGTTGATGCCGTCGTAATCATGAAGGTCGTGCGGCGAGAGCTGGTATGCCCAGATCGCCTCGCCGGTCTCGGGCCGCCGCGCGAACAGCGTCGACGTCCACTTGTTGTCGCCCGGGCGCTGCTCGGGATTCCACGGACCGGGATTCGCCGATCCGTAGTAGATCAGATCCTGTTCCGGGTCGTAGGAGATCCAGCCCCACATCGTGCCGCCGCCGATCTTCCATCCGTCCGGTTGCCAACTGCTCACGCCGAGATCTTTGCCGTTGTCCTTGGCATAGAACGGCTTGAAGTTCGGGCCGATGAGGACGTCGGCATCGGGACCCGTGTGATACGCCGTCCACACGACCTTGCCGCTGCTGGCGTCGAGCGCTTTGAGCCAGCCGCGTACGCCCATCTCCCCGCCCGAGTTCCCGACGATGACGCGATTCTTCACGACGAGCGGCGCCATCGTCATCGTCTCACCGAGGTTGATCTCGCCGACCTTGGTGTTCCACAGCTCCTTGCCGGTCGCCGCGTCGAGCGCGATGGCGTGATTGTCGAGCGTATTGAAGAACAACTTTCCGTCGTCGTACACGAGGCCGCGGTTCACGACGTCGCAGCAGGCCACGCCCTGCGACGCGAGCTCCGGCTTTGGATTGTAGGTCCATTTGGTCGGCAGTCCCGGCGTCGTGAGATCGAGGGCGTACACGTAGTTCGGGAACGGCGTGATGACGTACATCGTGCCGCCCGCGACGATCGGCGCCGACTCGTGTCCGCGCAGCACGCCCGTGGAGAACGTGCCGATCACGCGCAGGTTTTTCACGTTGGTCGTGTTGATCTCGGCGAGTCCGCTGAATCGCGTCGACGCGAAGTCCTTCGCCGGACGCACCCACTCGCCGTCGTCGGCGCCGAGATCGACTTCGCCGTTCGCGGGCGCCGGCCCGGTCGCCGCGTTCCGGCTTCCCTCGCTGCGCGACGCCTCGGGCCTGCAAGCGGTCAGCGCCAGTAGCCCGAGCGCAAGACGTGCGGCGACTCGCCAGCTCACCCGTACGTTGACGTACCCTGTCATTGGCGTGCGATTGCTCCCTGCAGCGGGCGTCGTTCGAGGGGGCCGATTGCATGATCTGTTCCGACGCGGCGGGCCGCGAAGGTCGTGCCGGGCCTATCGCTTGCAGGCGAATGGCGTCGCATGAAAAGCTTCTTAACGTCCGTGACGCGGCGCGCCTTTTTGTCTCGCGCCGTCATCGGCGCGCTGGGGGTTCGGCCCGTCCTGCGCGGCCCGGGCGCCGCTCCCTCGTTGCACGTCGGTATCATCGAGGGCGACGATCGCGACCGACTCGATGGCGCGCTGCTCGGCGCGGAGGAAGCGCGCCACGCCGCCGCGCTGTTCGGCGGAGCCGTTCAACTCACAAAGATTTCCGAAGCCGCGGCATCGTACCGGTTCATACTGGGGGACGACGATGCCGATCGCTGCGCCCGGCTCGCGCGCGCCGCCCTTCTAATGAATGTTGCGTGCGCGAGTGACGCGCTCCGCGGGACGAAGTGCGCGCCCCTTCTTTTTCACGTCGCGCCCAGTCGCGCGATGCGGCAGGACGCGGCGCGCCTCGCGGGAATCGATGCGGGAATCGATGCCGGCGCCCAAGCCTGGGACGCGTCGCTCCAGCGCTTCGGCGCGGACACGCTGAACCAGCGCTTCCGCGCGCGTTTCGGCCGGCCGATGAACGCCTCCGCCTGGACGGCCTGGATGGCGATGAAGATCCTGTGGGAATCGTGTCTCCGCGCAAGGAGCGTAGAGATGGACGCCATCGCCGCCTATCTCTCGCGCGATGCCACGCAGTTCGACGGCCACAAGGGACGGCCGCTCAGCTTTCGCGTCTGGGATCGGCAGCTTCGGCAACCCCTCTATGTACGCGCCGGCGCCCGCGTGATCGAGCTGCCGGCCGACGGCGGCGCCGACGAATCGCCGAGAGCCGCCCTCGACCGGCTCGGTACTCCAGCCGCGCAGTCGTCGTGCCGGAGCGCGCCGTGATTCGTGTCCTCGTCCTGCTGGCGGGGTATACCTCGGCTCTCGCGGCGCAGACGAGCGGCTACGCCTTCGTGAGCAACGAGCTCTCGCACGACGTGAGCGTGATCGATCTCGCGAAGCGGGCCGTGGTGGCGACGATTCCCGTCGGCGGGCGCGCGCGAGGCATTCAGCCGAGTCCCGACGGACGAATGGTGTTCGTCGCGACGAGCGACGACAGCCCGAATCGCGAAGGGTCGGCGGACGGCATCGTGGTGATCGATGCGGCGGCGCGAAAGATCGTGCGCCGGTTTCGCGCGGGAAGCGACCCCGAACAGTTCGCGATCACGCCGGACGGCACGCGCCTCTACGCTTCGAACGAGGACGGCGGTACCGCGACGGCGATCGATCTGAAAACCGGAAGGCAGATCTCGGCGCTCGTCGTCGGCATCGAACCCGAGGGGGTGGCGGCGAGCCGCGACGGCAAGTGGGTCGCCGTGACGAGCGAGACGAGCAACAGCGTCTCGATCATCGACGTCAAAGCGAACAAGGTCGTGGAGAACCTGCTCGTCGACCTCCGTCCGCGGGCCGCCGCATTTTCACCCGACGGCGCCCGGCTCTACGCCAGCGCCGAAGTCGGCGGGACGATCTCGGTGATCGACATGGCGACGCGTGAGATCGTGCGCACGATCCCGATCGATCGCGGGGAGGGGAAGCCGGTCGGCGTCGCGCTCTCGCCGGACGGGAAGCGCGTCTATACGGCGAGTGGCCGCACCGGTACGCTCTCGGTGATCGACGCGGCGTCCTGCCGCGTCGTCGCGTCCATTCCGGTCGGCAAGCGGCCGTGGGGCGTGGCGGTGTCGCGCGATGGCCGCTTCGTCTACACGGCGAACGGCTTGTCGAACGACGTCTCGGTCGTCGACGCCGGGACGAACAAAGTTGTCGCCACTATCAGGGTCGGCAATCGTCCGTGGGGCATAGCTGTCATCCCTCGACTCGCTGCGCTCGCTCGGGATGACAGCTATGCCGGATCGATCCCCATCGACCTGCACCATTCTGCATATACGCGCGGCGATATTTCCGACGGCTTGATCTCGCTCCGCCCGCCCCAGAAGACGTTGGTGTACGAAACAGGAACTCCAACCGCCGCGAGATGCGCATCGATCGCGGCCTTGTGCGCGAGCACGAGCTGCTTGTCCGTCCCATGCGCGACGGCCATGATGTTGACGTTCGCGAACTCCGGCCCTCCTTCGCGCCAGTAGGCGTGCGTGAGGATGTGATGTCGGCCGATCTCGCGTCCCGCCTCGATCTCGCGACCCTCCGGTACGCGCCAATGAAAGAGCGCGTTGTAGCGCGTGACGCGCGTCCCTTCCTTCGACGGCTTCACGTGCTCGAGAAAGGTCGAGAACCGGCCGATCACGCCGCGCTCCATCAGCGAGCGTGCCACGCGGACGAACTCATCGAGCGATAGACCCGCCTCCTCGGCCCGCGACGCCCAGGGGTTGGCGCGGATCTCCGGGGCGGCAAACTCGCGCTTGAGGGGCTCGAGGACGCGCCAATCGAGGTCGCTCAGCGCGACGATGTTCGTGTCCAGCACCACGCCGAGCTCGTCGCTCTTGCTTCCGGGCTCCATCCCCTTGCGTCGCACGTGGCCCACGCCGAGCGCGAAGAGGCGCTTCGCCGGCATGATGCGATAGTCGTCGGCGCCGATCTTCGCCGCGAGGAAGCCGCAGTGCTTCGCCATCGAGAAGCCTTGCGGCACCTTGAGCGTCGTCCACAAGCGATACGCCGAGCCCGGCGTGTCGGCATCCGTCGAACGGATCACGATGTGGCCGGAGAACGGATCGCGCTTCCAGAGAAACTCGAAGCCCGCGTCGAGCGCGCTCGGCGCGACCTTCCACGCGACGAGCGCGCCGGGCGCGAGGTTCGTCGCCATGAGCGTCTGGCGGATCCGCCGGATCGTGCCGGCGGCGAGCATGGCGCGAAGCCGCTCGTGCACCACCGCCTGGTCGAGCTCGGTGAGCCGTGCGATCTCCGCGAAGGGATCGATCAAAAAGCCCGCGATCCGGTCCTCGGAGACGGACAGGATGCGGGCATTGATCGGATCGGTGATCTCGGTCGGGATTGCCGGAGCAAGCATCCCTGAAAACTAGCGCTCGCGATGACTACGGGGTTGGAATGGACACCATGAGCATGCGGCCGCCCTGGCCGTCGGGCACCACCGCCGCGCGGAGCATCAGCCGGTCGAGCTTGTTGCCCGGATGCCCGTGCGCGTACTGCACGACTTTCCGCCCCGAGAACGTTCCGATCATCGCGCCGACGACGACGTCGCTTGCCCAATGACGATTGTGATACATGCGCGACAGTCCGACCGCCGTCGCGCCGCCGTACATCAGCGGACCCACGATCCAGGTCGACCGCGGCCACCAGCGCGTCGTCTCGTTCGTCACCGCGGCCGCCGCGGCGAATGCGGTGGTGGTGTGGCCGGACGGGAACGAGGAGAAATCACCGGTCTTGAAGCCGCGACCCGGATCGAAATCGGTCGGCACCGTGCCGTGCGTGAGGAACGGCCGCCCACGTCCGGCGACCCCTTTGATGACGTATGTCGTGGCGTCGGCGAGCAGAACCTTTCCAGCACAGTGGGATCCGAAGCTTGGAATTCACGTGACTTGAAGTCGCGGC
>JADMIO012753031.1_pt1 | contig 11325 bp, 8 predicted proteins | sample 8958161 | NCBI WGS metagenome assembly JADMIO01 (sample SAMN16585339, study PRJNA669376) | soil metagenome | isolation source: Crop rotation soil | place: USA: Cullars Rotation, Alabama | collected 2011 | reverse complement strand
CTTTCCCCAGGACCGCCAGTGAGGCCACGGCGATCCAAAGGGCATGTCCTCGGGCGGGGACCACGATGAGGCCGGCCGCGACGATCCAGGTCCACCGCCGGCCGTGCGCACCGACGTAAGAACAGGTGGTGACGATCGCAAAGCGCTCGAGGGCATCCACCGCGCCGTTCCCCGTGAGCGTGGCCGGCGCGAGGGCGGCCGCCACGCCGGCCAGCACCGCGGCGCCGAGGACGACGGCGTTGCGACTGGCTCGCGAGATCGAAGATGGCCGTGTCGGCATGGAACCTGCTGCAGGTGCCGGCGCGGCAGGCCGGTGATGGCGAACTGGACAGGGCGACGCTATCGTGTCGCCCGGCGTGGAACCGGAGATGTCACTCGGGGGGAGGGGCTCGTGACGGGAAAACAGCCGACAAGCCAGCGCCGAAGGCCTGGTCTGTGGGTCTTGATGTCGAGCGGCCACACCCGGCGCCGGGTGCAGGTCCTGCTCGATGCATCCGTCATGTTCCTGTCGGTCCTGGTGGCCGGAGCGCTTCGGTACGACTTCGACATCCCCCGCCGGCACGTCAGCGACCTGGTGTGGTTCGCGCTGGCCGCAGGCGCGGTGTTCGTGGTGTTCGGCGGCCTGCGCGGCCTCTACGCCGGGCGGTGGAGCTTCGGCTCGTTCGAAGAGGTGTCGGCGCTCGTCACCGCGATCGTGCTGGTCACACTGGTCCTCTGGGTGGCCGACCTGGCCTTCGGGCGTCCGGTCCCGCAGTCCGTCCCGCTCATCGCCAGCACCATCGTCATCTGCTTCACGGGTGGCGTCCGCTACCTGTGGCGCCTGTTCTACGAGCGGCGGCTGCGTCCCACCGGCGACGTGCTCGAGCCGCTCATCGTGATCGGCGCCGGCGAGGCCGGCCAGCAGATCATCACCGCCATGCTCCGCAACCCGAGCGGCCGCTTCCTCCCCGTGGCGCTCATCGACGACGACCCGCTCAAGCGCAACCTGCGCATCCGCGGCGTCCGGGTGAGCGGCGGCCGCCAGGACCTGGCCTCGGTGGCTGCCCGGCACGGCGCCAAGGTGGCCCTGCTGGCCGTCCCCACCGCCGACTCGTCGATCATCCGGTCCTACGCCGACCTGGCCCGCGAGGCCGAGATCAACCTGCTGGTGCTGCCGTCGTCGAGCGAGCTCTACGGCGCGCAGCTGACCGCGTCGGACATCCGGCCCGTGACCCACGCCGACCTCCTCGGCCGCCACGAGGTCGACACCGACGTGGACTCCATCGCCGGGTACGTCACTGGGAAGCGAGTCCTGGTGACCGGGGCCGGCGGGTCGATCGGATCGGAGCTCTCCCGCCAGCTGTACCGCTTCGCGCCGGCCAGCCTGGTGCTCCTCGACCGAGACGAGTCCGCGCTCCACGCCGTGCAGCTCTCGATCGAGGGAAGGGCCCTGCTCGACAGCCGCAACCTGGTGGTCTGCGACATCCGCGACCCCGACCGCGTCAACCGGATCTTCGAGGAGCACCGGCCCGAGGTGGTGTTCCACGCTGCCGCGCTGAAGCACCTCCCGTTGCTCGAGATGCACCCGCAGGAGGCCCTCAAGACCAACGTCTGGGGCACCCAGGTCCTGGTGGACGCGGCCATCGAGTGGGGCGTGGAGCGGTTCGTCAACATCTCCACCGACAAGGCCGCCGACCCCTGCAGCGTGCTCGGGTACAGCAAGCGCCTGGCCGAGCGCCTCACCGCCGATGCCACCCACCGCGGCGAAGGCACGTTCCTCAGCGTGCGGTTCGGCAACGTGCTCGGCAGCCGGGGCTCGGTGCTCACCGCGTTCTCCAAGCAGATCGAGGCCGGCGGTCCCGTCACCGTCACCCATCCCGACGTCACCCGCTACTTCATGACGGTGGAGGAGGCGGTGCAGCTGGTGATCCAGGCCGGTGCCGTGGGTCGGCCGGGCGAGGCCCTGGTGCTCGACATGGGCGATCCGGTGAAGATCGACGACGTGGCCCGGCGCCTCATCGCGGAGAGCGACCGCCCGATCGACATCGTCTACACGGGCCTGCGCGACGGCGAGAAGATGCACGAGGTGCTGCTGGGCGCCGACGAGGTGGGCGAGTCCCCGCACCACCCGCGCATCCACCACGTCGAGGTGCCGCCGCTCCCCATCGACAAGCTGCCGGTGCCGGGCCCCCGCGACACCGACGAGGAGACGGTGGACGCGCTGCGCGCCGCGTGCGGTGAGGTGGTGGCCCAGAGCCCCACCGCCGGCCCCGTCGACTGACGGGCGCCCTTGCCGTGGGCCTTCAGCCCTTGGCGGTGTAGACGCCGATGGCGAACACGATCGCCCACGCCAGGGCCATGGCCACCAGCGGCCGGTCCTCGGTGAGCACGTCCTCGGGGGCGCCGCCCTTGCCGGACTCGATGAGCAGCGAGTACCGCAGGATGGCCAGCGCGAACGGCACGATCGACAGCTGGAACCACGGCCAGTGCTCGTGGTTGATCCGGCTGGCGTCGGCGGCCTTCTCGAACGCCCACAGGCAGTAGCCCACGAGCACCACGCTGGTGCTGATCGTCTGCAGCTGGGTGAGGTAGGAGCGGGAGTACACGCCCAGCGTGGGGCGGAAGGTGGCGGCGTCGTCGCCCATCTCCTCGGCCTCGGCCCGCCGCTTGCCCACCACCATGAACAGCGACCCGAACGAGGCCACGATGAAGAACCAGTTGGAGATGGGCACGTCCACCGCGGCCGCGCCGGCGATGGCCCGCAGCACGAACCCGGCGGCCACCCCCACCACGTCGACCACCGCCACGTGCTTCAGCCAGATGCTGTAGCTGGTGGTGAGGATCACGTAGCAGGCCACCACGATGCCAAGGTGCCAGTTCACGGCCGTGCCCGCAGCCACCGCAGCCACGATGGCGAACGCACCGAACCCCCGGGCCAACCCCACCGAGATCTCGCCGGCGGCGACCGGGCGGAACCGCTTCTTGGGGTGGAGCCGGTCGGCCTCGGCGTCGGCCGCGTCGTTCAGGTAGTAGGTGCCGGTGGCCGCCGCGCAGAAGCAGGCGAAGGCGGCGAGGGTCTGCAGGATCGGCGTCCGGTGGTCGAGCACCGCCGCCGCCCCCGGCGCCGCGAACACCAGCAGGTTCTTCAGCCACTGCTTGGGCCGGGCCTCCACCAGCATCGCCCGCGGCAGGGACCGCCTGGGGACGTCGACGGCGGGCGATGACATTCGGGTGAGCGTAGATGGGCGCGCCGACCACTCCCGGGTCCTCGACCGCAGCGCTCCGCCTCGGATCGGCCACCGGAGCTCGGTGACCGGGTCCCCGACCGGCCGTGGTCCGCCCCTGCGCTGCGTGGCCCCCGGATGGGCGGCCGACATCAGCCGGCGCGTGCTTCCGCGTCCCGACCGTGCAGCTTGGGGTAGGTCCGCATCTCAGGCGGTGGCGTGATGTCGAGGACCCGACCCGGCGGCGGCTTGAAGCGCCGCCGACCCTGGCCTGGCTCCAGGCTCCACTGTCGGTGGGTCTTGAGTGTGTGGCAGGCCCGGCACAGCGGATCGAGCTCGTCGAGCTTGGTGTGGTGGGTCTGGTGCCAATCGATCCGGTGGTCGATCTCGATGCCCACCGTCCCGTTGCAGCTGATGTTCGTGCAGCGGATGGACGTGGCCTCGATGGCGGTCCGCTGGTAGGCGGTGGGCTGGCGTCCGAGGTGGGCGACGGTGTGCACGTCGTGCCCGTCGCGGATCACCGCAGCCACGAAGGGGTCACCGCTGTCGAGCAGTTCCTGCACCGCGGCCACGGACACCGGTCCGACGCCGGCGATCTCGCACGTCTCGCCGGCCACGGTGCGGCCCCGGACCAGGGCGCTGTGGTCGATCCGCACGATCACCTTGACGTTGTCGCCACCCGGCAGCTTCGAGCCCGTTCCGCCGGTCGAATCCCTCGAGCCCTTGGCGTCGTTCGCGCGACCGGTGTCCTTCGCTCGGCGAGGTCGAGTGCCGTTGCGGCTTCCGGTTGTGGTCGCCGCAGACGGTGACGCCGGATCCGGTCCGGACGAGCCCGGACCTTCGGCACGGGGCTCGGACGTGGCGGGCTCGGTGGCTCCGAAGAAGCGGCTCAAGAAGGCGTCGTAGACCCGGTTCTCGTAGGTGGGCCGTTCGCCGCCCTGCTTGGCGTCGCGCCGGGCCTGGCGGAAGATCTGCTCCTCGAACGGCCGGAGGGCGGCCACGATGCGGGCGCCGTCGGCGGCCGGGCCGCGCAGGTTGAGGGTGAACGCCCCGTCTCGGTCGGTCCCGTAGCGGACCGACCGCTCCCGGTGGATGCGCTTCTCCCGCGCCTCGTGATCGGTGGCGGCGGCACGCGCTTTGTGCGCCTGCTCGCGCAAGGTCTTGAACGAGCCGGACCGGGCCGCATGGTCGAGCAGCTTCTCCTCGGAGGCAGGGTCGGCCGTGGCTGCGTCGGCGATGAGGCCGGCCTGGGACGTGGACAGCTCCCCGTCGCGCAGGGCCTGCGCGGTGCGCGGGCACTGCTGGAGCCGGCAGCTGGTGGTGAGCTCCTCGCCGGCCCGACCCATCGATTGGCCGGTCTGGTTGGACACGAACTCCGTGGCCGACCGGGCGCCGGTGCCGACCCATGCGTGGGTCTCCTCCACCCGGCGAGCCAGTTCGACCCGCCGGGCCGCGATCATCCGCTCGGCTCGCACCAGGTGGCCCATCTCCTCCCGAGCTTCCACGGGCCCCAGCGCGTCGGGATCGAGCGGCGCCAACACCTCGGCCACCGTGGCCACCAGCTTCGTCCCGATCGACATGCCGCCACCTTATCGAACATACGTTCAATACACAAGGCATTCACGAAAAAGTTCTGAGGATGTCTGAAATAGATGGCATTTAACCGGAATGTACGTGCCGTTGACCTCGGAAGCCTGCGCCGTCTGCTCGATGGAGATCAGTGCAAGAACCGCTCACACGCCTTTGCCTTGCGGTGGTTGGCATCCAGCGTCGTCGTGGTCCGAGGGTCGCGAGTGTCGCGGAGGTCGCCGGTGTACGGCACAGGTTGATGCGACGTCGTCGTGCCAAACGCCTCGTCGAGGCACCGCTGGTACCTGCGCTGCTTCGCCGGTGGCGTCAGCTGGTTCTGCCCCGCGTGACGCACGATCAGCGCGGCGCCCACGACGAGCAAGACCCCCAGTCCCAGGGCGGCCAGCCGCAACCGGACCTTCCGACGGGTCCTGGCTCGCTTCGGCGCCATCCGCGTCGGCCCCCGCCTGCGTCGTCCGGCCCGGGCCTACAGGTACTCGACGTTGGGGCCGGTGACGCAGCGACGGGTGTCGAGGACGTACGTGGCCTCGCGGCCGACCATCTCCAGGTCGAAGCCGTCGTGGTCCACCAGGACGAGCACGGCGTCGGCCTTGTGGACCTCGTCCACGGTGAGGTCGACGCGCGCCGCGCCCGCGGTGGCATGGCTGCGGTCGGGGTCGACGTGCGGGTCGGCCACGGCCACGTCGGCCTGGAGCTCGGTGAGCAGCTCGATGATCCGGGTGCTGGGGGATTCGCGGTCGTCGCCGGTGTTGCGCTTGTAGGCCAGCCCCAGCACCAGGACGCGCCGGTTCTTGACCGGGAGCTCCTTGTCGTTCAACGCGGCCACCAGCCGGCGGATCACGTAGTCCGGCATGTGCTCGTTGACCTCGTTGGCCAGCTCCACGAACCGGAAGGTGAGCCCGAGCGACTGCTTCACCCGCCACGACAGGTACGACGGGTCGATCGGCAGGCAGTGCCCACCCACGCCCGGCCCGGGGCGGAACGGCATGAAGCCGAACGGCTTGCTCTCGGCCGCGTCGATGGCCTCCCACACGTCGATGCCGAGGTCGCGGGCGAACATGGTGAGCTCGTTGACCAGGGCGATGTTGACGTGGCGGAACGTGTTCTCGAGCAGCTTGGTGAGCTCCGCCTCCTTGGGCGAGCGCACGGGCACGGTCTTCACCACGATCTTGTCGTAGAAGCCCTGCACCCGGGCGAGGCTGTCCTCGTCGATGCCGGACACGACCTTGGGCGTGGTCTCGAGGGTGTAGGTGGCGTTGCCCGGGTCGATGCGCTCGGGGCTGTAGCCCAGCTGGAAGTCGGCGCCGGCCTTGAGCCCGCTCCCGTCCTCCAGCAGGGGGGCCACCAGCTCTTCGGTGGTGCCGGGGTAGGTGGTGGACTCCAGGATCACGCAGGCCCCGGGCTTGAGGTGGCCGGCCAGCTCGGCGGCCGACGACTCGATGTAGCTGAGGTCCGGCATCCCGTCGCGCAGCGGCGTGGGCACGGAGATGACCGCGATGTCGAAGTCGGCCAGGTCGTCGGGGTTGGACGAGGCGGTGAACCGACCGCTCGCCAGCACCGCGCCCAGCCGCTCGTCGGGGATGTCCTCGATGTACGAGTTCCCCTGAGCCAGCTCCGCGATCCGACCGGTGTCGAGGTCGTACCCCACCACGTCGTAGCCCTGCTCGGCGGCCCGCACCGCCAGTGGGAGCCCCACGTACCCTTGTCCGATGACGGCCACCCGCTCCGGCGTCTCGTCAGCGCCTTGGCTCACGTAGGTCCCCTCCTGTGCGTCCCTCTGCGGCGGAGATCGACGGTACCACTGACCTGCGCCCCGGCCGGGGGGCCGAGCCGGTGAGCGGGCTGGTCGCCACCGCCGCGGGCGGTCAGCGTTGGGCGGCGACCTTGCGCCAGATGGGGCGGGGGAGCTGCTTGAGGACCGCGAACACGTAGCGGAGCTTGGCGGGGGACCAGACGGTGTGGGCGCCGCGGGCCAAGCCGGCCACGATGTCGGCCGCCACCGCATCGGCGGTGGTGGGCATGGGACCGTCGGACAGGTGGGCGGTCATCTGGGTGCGGACGAATCCCGGGCGCACCACCATCACCGAGGCGCCGGTGCCGGCCAGGCGGTCCCCGAGGCCCTGGGCGAAGCCGTCGAGGCCGGCCTTGGTGGAGCCGTACACCGCGTTGTCGGCCCGCACCCGTTCGCCGGCCACCGACGTGACCACCACGAGCGTCCCGTGGCCCTGGGCCTTGAGCTGGGCGGCCACGGCCAGGCCCGACGACACCGCGCCCGCGTAGTTGGTGACGGCGGCGCGGGCCGCGGCCGCCGGGTCGGCGTCGAACTCCTCCTGGTCGCCGAGGACACCGAACGCCAGGAGCACCACGTCGATGTCGGGGTGCTCGGCCCACACCTTGGCGATGACCGCCTCGTGGGAGTCGGGCTCGGCGGCGTCGAACGCCACGGTGGCCACGTCGGACACTCCCGCCGCCCGGACCCGCTCGGCCACCGGCTCCAGCTTGGCGGTGTCGCGCCCGGCCAGCACCACGGTGCGCAGGCGGCGCTTGGCCAGCTCGGCCACCGTGGCCTGGGCGATCTCCGAACCGCCGCCGAGGACGAGGACGGACTGCACGTCGCCGAGGGCGTCTCGCATGGGGTGGTCTCCTGGGTTCGAGCGGAGGTCCAGTGTCGCACGGGCTCGGGGAGCCTCCGGTGCCCTCGGTACGCTGACGCCGCCATGAGCACCCGGAAGCTGATCCTCGCCGCCCTCCTGTGCGGCATGGCGATCCTGGTGGCGTTCGCCGTCCAGGTGCTGCTGCTGCCCTGAGGCCGAGCGGGCCCGCACGCAGACCGACCATCCGGGAACGGGAACGGCCTCGTAGCGTTTTGCAGTGGTGACCGACTCAGAGCCCGTGGAGCGCCAGGAGGAGACCCGACCGTCCGCGGCCCGAGGGGCGCTGGCCGGGTTCCTCGGCGCCGCGACGGCGCTGGTGGCCATCGAGTTCGTGTCGCTCGCTGACGCCCGGGGCATCTCGGTCACCGAGGCCATCCAGAACCGGTTCATCAAGGACGTCGCCGGGTCGTTGAAGCAGACGGCCATCGACTGGTTCGGCCACAACGACAAGCTCGCCCTCCAGATCGGCACCGCGATCGTGGTGGTGCTGCTGGGGGCCGTGGTGGGGGCGATCGCCCGCGACCGGTGGCCGATCGTGGCCGGCGTGTTCGCCGCCTTCGCGGTGCTCGGGATCGTGGTGGCGTTCGGCGATCCCCGCGCGTCCGACGGCGTCGCGGTGGCATCGGCCCTCACCGGCACCGCGGCCGGCGCGGGCGTGGCCATCGGGCTCGAACGCCGATGGCGGCTGGCCCCGGGCCCCGATCGGGGCACCGCGAGCGACATGCCGGTGCTGTCGCGTCGGTCGGTCCTGGTCAACGCCGGAGGGGGTGCGGTGGTCCTGCTGCTCGGCGCCTGGGTGGCACGGGCCGCGCGCGGGTCCCTCCGCGCCGGCAAGAAGGCCGTGAGCAAGGTGCTGCCCAACCCGTCGAAGCGGATCCCGGTGCCGGCCAGCCAGCCGTTCGCGATCGACGGCCTCAGCCCCTACGTGGTGCCGTCTGCCGACTTCTACCGGATCGACACCGCCATCTCGGTGCCACTCGTCGACGCCGCCAAGTGGGAGCTGCGCATCACCGGCATGGTGGACCACGAGCAGACCTTCTCGTTCGAGGACCTCATGCGTCGCACGGACCTGATCGAGGTACCGGTCACGCTGCAGTGCGTGTCCAACGAGGTGGGCGGCGACCTGGTGGGCAACGCCCGGTGGACCGGCGTGCTGCTGAAGACCCTGCTCGACGAGGCCGGCGTGCAGCACGGCGCCGACCAGATCATCGGTGAGTCGGTCGACGGGTTCACGGCCGGCTTCCCCACCAAGGCCGCGCTCGACGGACGCCACGCTCTGGTGGCCATCGGCATGAACGGCCGCACGCTCCCGTCGGAGCACGGCTACCCGGCCCGCCTGGTGGTGCCGGGCCTGTACGGCTACGTGTCGGCCACCAAGTGGCTGAAGGAGATCCGGCTCACCACGTTCGAGCAGGAGGCGGGCTACTGGATCCCCCTCGGCTGGTCACGGCTCGGTCCCATCAAGACGATGTCCCGCATCGACGTGCCCAGCGACGGTGATCGGCTCGAGGCCGGCAAGCAGGCCGTGGCCGGCGTGGCCTGGGCGCCCACCCGCGGCATCGAGCGCGTCGAGGTCAGCATCGACGACGGACCGTGGCAGGACGCCGAGCTCGGTCGCGTCGCGTCGGAGGACACCTGGGTGCAGTGGCGCTACCTCTGGGAGGCGAAGCGGGGCAACCACCTGGTCGCGGTCCGTGCCACCGACGGCGACGGCCACATCCAGACCGTGGCCGAGGCCCCGCCCGAGCCGAACGGCGCCACCGGTCACCACACCATCGAGGTGGCGGTGGGCTGAGGGTCGCCGCGCTCCGGACCCGGCTGGTGGCGGGGTCGGTAGAGTCCTCGACGGACTTCACCTGGACGGAAGGACCCCAGTGAGCGACGACGCCCCCAAGACCCACTACGACCTGGTGATCATCGGCGGTGGCCCGGGCGGGTACGGGGCTGCGCTCTACGGCGCGGCGGCCGGCCTCGACGTGGCCCTGGTGGAGAAGGACAAGGTGGGCGGCACCTGCCTGCACCGGGGCTGCATCCCGGCCAAGGAGCTGCTGGAGACGGCCCACGTGTTCCGCACCGTCGGCCATGCGGCCAAGTTCGGGGTGGAGGCGTCGGCGCCCACCCTCGAGTTCGGCACCACCATGGCCCGCAAGCAAGAGGTGGTCGACACCCTCTTCAAGGGCCTGTCGGGGCTGCTCAAGCACCGCAAGGTCACCGTGTTCTCGGGCACCGGCACGCTCCTCGGCGACAAGCGGGTGCGCATGTCGTCCGACGACGGCGACAGCGCGGAGATCTCGGGCGACGCGGTGATCCTGGCCGCCGGCTCGGTGCCGCGGACCATCCCCGGCTTCGACGTCGACGGCCGGGTGGTGCTCACGTCCGACGAGGTGTTCGAGCTCCAGCAGCTGCCCAAGAAGGTGGCGGTCATCGGCGGCGGCGCCATCGGCTGCGAGTTCGCCTCGATGATGTCGGACCTCGGGTCCGAGGTGACCATCCTCGAGGCCCTGCCCCAGATCCTCCCGGGGGTCGACAAGGACGTCGTCAACGTGGTGCTGCGCTCGTTCAAGGGCCGCCACATCGACGTGCAGACGGGCGCCAAGGTGCTGGGCCACACGCCCGGCAGCACCGGCACGTCCATCGAGATCGAAGGGGCCGACACCCTCAACGTCGATGCCGTGGTGGTGTCGATCGGACGTCGTCCGCTCTCCGACAGCCTCGGGCTCGACGGCACCGGCGTGGTGGTGGACCAGCGGGGCTTCGTCGAGGTCGACGAGATGTGCCGCACCGCGGTGGAGGGCGTGTACGCCATCGGCGACCTCATCGCCACGCCTGGCCTGGCCCACGTCGGCTACGCCGAGGCGATCCTGGTGATCAAGCAGCTGCTCGGCGAGGACGCCGTCCCCGTCGACTACGGCAAGGTGGCCTGGTGCATCTACTGCCAGCCCGAGGTGGCGTTCGTCGGGCTGTCCGAGCAGGGCGCCATCGAGGCCGGCCACGAGGTCATCACCACCAAGCACCGGTGGGGTGGCAACAGCCGGGCGCTGATCATCGGTGAGACCGAGGGCGTGGTGAAGATCATCGCCGAGAAGCAGGCCGACGGCACCGGTGGCCGCATCCTCGGCGTGCACATGGCCGGCCCCTGGGTGACCGAGCAGCTCGGCCAGGGCTACCTCGCCGTCAACTGGGAGGCCTCGGTCGACGAGGTCGCCCACTTCATCCAGCCTCACCCGTCGCTGTCGGAGAGCTTCGGCGAGGCCGTGCTCGCCCTCACCGGCCGATCCCTCAACAGCTGACCCACCCCCCGCCTCGCCCCCGCCCCTCTCACTCCCCGAGGAACCGAACATGGCCGATGTAGAGCTCCCCCAGCTCGGCGAAAGCGTCACCGAAGGCACCATCACCCGGTGGTTCAAGGCCATCGGCGACCAGGTGGCCGAGGACGAACCGCTCTTCGAGGTGTCCACAGACAAGGTCGACTCCGAGGTGCCGTCGCCGTCGTCGGGCTACCTCACCGAGATCCTGGTGGAGGAGGGCGACACGGTCGACGTGGGCACCAAGGTCGCAGTGCTGTCCGACGCGCCCCCCGGTGAGTCCGGTGGCGGCGGCGAGGAGCCCGCGGCCGAGGAGCCGGCGGCCGAGGAGGCCGAGCCCGAAGCCGAGCCGGAGCCCGAGGAGCCGGCAGCCGAGGAGGCGCAGCCGGAGCCCGAGGCGGAGGCTGAGGAGGAGTCCGAGCCCGAGGAGGAGCCCGCACCCGAGCCGGAGCCGGAGCCGGCGGCGACGGAGGGCGACGGCGACCACCCGTTCGCGTCGCCCGACGAGGCGCCGGCCGACGAGGCTCCCGCAGTCCGCACCTGCGGGGGACAACGGCGCCCTGCTGGGGAAAG
>JADMIO010871579.1_pt1 | contig 11325 bp, 8 predicted proteins | sample 8958161 | NCBI WGS metagenome assembly JADMIO01 (sample SAMN16585339, study PRJNA669376) | soil metagenome | isolation source: Crop rotation soil | place: USA: Cullars Rotation, Alabama | collected 2011 | reverse complement strand
ATTTTAAGTCATTGCAAATGTTAAACTGCCAGATGAACGGAATAACCAATATTCCTTCCTTACCGGCTTCCTTACTGGGATTATACTGCCAGTACAACCAATTAGAAAGTTTACCAGCTTTACCTGCCAACCTGAGAACGCTGGAGTGTTACCGGAACAATTTAACAGAGCTTCCTCCATTAAATAATAACCTGGAATCCTTATCGTGCTATAATAATGATATTTATTGTTTCCCTATTTTACCGCACGGGTTACTTCACGTTTTCTTTGATTCTTCAAAGATTCATTGCGCTCCTAATGCGATCTCAGGTATATTTGCTGATTTTACCACTTCGTCAAACTTTTTTTCGTTGCCGGTTTGTAACGGCAATAATAATTTAAACAACTGCCCCGTTCCGCCTTTTTTGGTTTCAGGAAAAGCGTTCTATGATAATAATAAGAATGGCATACGGGATAATGCAGAACCTTACCGAACTGATTTTAAACTTACCTTATCAGGTAATTCGGCCCAATATGCCGACAACACAGATTTAGCTGGCCTGTACCAATTTACTCCTCCTGCTGCTGGTAGTTACACACTTGATATATCCGACACTTTAGCGCCACTTTATGAAGCAATTCCGGCTTCTTCTGTTATAGATCTTACCGGCGCCAATGCTTCTGTGGTACAGGATATTATTCTTCAATCGACGCTTACTAATCCTGCTAATCTTTCTATTACAGGATATGGAACGTTTACACTTTCCTACAGTTATGACAACCCCGGGAACTGGCCTCCGATCTTTACTTTCCATGGCTATGGTTCTATCGTGATCGAATATAGAAATGACGGAACAACTATTGTTTCCCCGGTTATCACGCTTAACTATGATCCGGCACTACTAACATATACGGAAGCCACTAACCCGGCTGTAATAAATAATGGCAATCAAATTGTTTTAACAGAAACAGATCTATTGCCAGGCGAACACAGAAGTTTTACGGCCTATTTTTTAATCCCTGAATCAGCTCAAATGCAAATTGAGCCGTTTACTACAATAGCTTCTATTATTACTGAAGATGGTACAGGCAGCACAGTTGCATTTCAAAACCAGGTTATTGGCCTTCTTCCACTTGAACTCACTTCATTTAGAGCAGAAGCGATCCCTGGCAATACTGCAAGGTTGTATTGGAATACTGCCAATGAGATCAATACTGCTTCATTTACTGTTGAACAAAGTATCAATGGCCGGAACTTTACTTCAATCTCAACAGTACCGGCAAAGAACAAGAACAGCAATCAATACAGCTTCAACAGTAAAATGCCCGATGCTGCATGGGTCTATTACCGGCTGAAAATAAATGATGTTGATAACAGGTCAACTTATTCAAATACTATAAAACTAAAAGGCACAGTTAGTAAAGGCAGCTTTACAATACTGAATAACCCGGCAAGAAATATATTGAGTATTAATACGGATGCAAGGCAACTATATAATTCCATGGCGCAAATTATTAACAGCCAGGGAGCAGTAGTAAAAAAGATCCGCTTGTTACAAGGAACCCAAACGATCGATATAAGCGGATTTTCCGCCGGCTGTTATTTTATAAATACCAATATGGGTTCGAAGAAAATAATAATAATACGGTAAAGAGAACCCAAAGGTTGATGGTTCATCAATCCATCAACCTGTTATTATTAAACACTACAGTATACAACAGTCTTCCTTGCTTTTAAGATTATTGATCCATATCACCTTATTTAAAATAATTGTCTATGAAAAAAAATATACTCCTTGTCGTATTTTTACTTTTAACGATCCTTGCCCGGGCACAATATGTAAACATACCTGACAAAACTTTCAGGGATATACTTAAAAGCTATTATCCTTCCTGTATGAATGATAATAATATGCTGGATACAACTTGCAGTAAAATTACCAGTGAAACATATCTTTACCTGCCGTTATTAGGTGATATAGACCTGGAAGGGATCCAATATTTTAAGTCACTGCAGGCGCTTAGTATCAATTCTACTAATATAACCAGTACTCCTCCATTACCTACTTCACTGACGGTCCTTACATGTCATAATTCAAAATTACCAGGCAGCCTAACCCTACCTACATCATTAAAAATATTGGACTGGCGACAATCCGGACTTACCAGTTTACCGCTACTGCCCGATTCCTTAGTTGAGCTGACCTGCGGATTCAATGCATTAACAAGTCTTCCCGATCTCCCTGCAACATTGACCCTTTTATCCTGTGACCATAACCAGTTATCTAGTCTTCCTCCCTTACCATCGGCTCTCCAGCATTTGGTTTGTGGGAATAACAAATTAACCAGGCTGCCTGATCTGCCTTCAGGTTTATCTACACTCAATTGTTCATGGAACAGCGGGATCAGTGAACTGCCGGCATTACAAGCTGCATTATATTTCCTCCACTGCAATAATTTATCATTGACCAGCCTTCCTCCGCTGCCGGGTTCGCTGGGTGTATTGAACTGTGCATTCAACCAGTTGACCGACCTGCCTGCTTTACCACCATCATTATATACGCTGAATTGCGCATCCAACCTCTTAAGCAGCTTGCCCACATTGCCTGCATTCCTGCAACAATTGTATTGTTATTCGAACAATATCTATTGTCTGCCCAGGTTACCCATGTCATTAAAATACATTGCAATGGATACAACTAAGATCAGATGCCTGTATAATCACGTTAATGATCTCTATCTTTCTAAAGATGAAGACCTCACTGACATGATTTATAGTTATATCCCTGTTTGTGATGAATTTAATACCAATGGTTGTTCTACGCCAGCCTTAATAAAAGGCTCCGTATTTTTTGACCATAACAGTAATGGGATCATGGATGCTGGTGATATTACAGATGCACAAGCCGGTAGAGTAAAACTATCCGATAACCTTTTCAATTTCATTACAGCTTCTGTTAGTTATGGGAAGTACCGGGTTTTTGTTCCTGGCAAAGGACATTATCAACTTACGATGGATAGCCTTGTCATGCCTGCCAATTATACTGCGGTACCGGCTTTATCTGAATTTATGATCAACGGGGACACTACGATCATCCAGGACATTGCACTACAACCGACTTTTGCCTTCATTTCAGGCAAGGTCTTCTATGATCTCAACAGTAATGGTATAAAAGATGATACAGAAAATTACAGAAATTCAACATTGACCCTTACGAAAAACCCGGGGACTGGCTCAACCTTTTGTAATACCACTGATGGCCATTACTATTTTACTACAGATTCGCTGGGGAGTTATACTATTTCCATTGATGAGATTTCTGTACATTATAAAGCGATCCCTGCAACATCCATCACTTTCAACTTTACCCATGCTGGCACGATCATAAACCAGGATATTGCCCTTCAACCCCTTGATTACATAGATGAGCTCACTGTTGCAGCACAAGGATTTTATGTTTGTGGCTATCCTTATCCTTACCCATCCACAATGTACAATGTGGGTATTACAGATATTAAATACCAGAATACGGGAACCTCAACCATTTCTCCTGTCATTACTATAAATTATGATAGCAGTAAAATAAAAATTGATTCCACCTCTTACCCGGGAGCAGTTTTTACCGACAGCAGCATTATCATAACGGAAACTAACCTGCATCCGGGCTCAATTAAGAACCTGTTAATATATTTTACCCCCGACCTGGACTTTACAATTTGTGGCTTTTACCCATATCCAGACACCTTAACAATGATTGCCCGTTTTAACACAACGACCACTAGCATTACAGACACGATCCCTATCCTTCTTGGAGGTATTATTCCATTAAAAATCATTTCATTTGATGGATATACGAACCCGGATGGCACTGTTAATGTCACGTGGCAAACGGCAAATGAGATAAACGTAAAAAACTATACGGTCGAGCAAAGTCCTGATGGAAGGAACTTTACTGATATTGATATTGTAACTGCAAAAGCTAATGCATACAACGCTTATTCATACAAGCTGGCCAAAACGAACACAGCCTTTGTATTTCTTCGTCTAAGAATTACAGCAAAAAATGGACAAATAAGCTATTCAAAGGTCGTTCAGCTAAGGAATAAAAATGCAAAAGACCTCATTGTATTAAATAACCCTGTAAGGAACCAGTTGATCATTAGAAATGATTGTCGCTCATTGATAAATACCATCGCAAGGATCATCAACAGCCAGGGTATCGTGGTGAAAGAATTTACCTGTAAGCAGGGATCGCAAATGATCGATGTCAGTATATTGCCTCCCGGGCTTTATTTTGTACAATTAAATGACCAGGAAACTAAAAAGATAATTATAAGCAGATAACCGTTGTTATAAAGCACAATAAAAAAGCCCCTATAACACGGTGGCTTTTTTATTGTGCAGCTGTATGCCGAGTGAACGCTTTTATTAACTTTACCAATTAACTTTGATCATAATATGAAACTTTACAAAAGCCTCTTAGCAGCATCAATTTTCCTGCTTTGTTTTTCCTGCAAAAAGAATAGCAATGAACCCAATACTGATTACGATACTACCACCGTAACATATGGCCTGCAGGGATATATCACAGATGAGAACAACCGCCCTGTTGAAGGAGCCGAAGTAACCTCTGCTGCCGGTGTGGTGCACACAAATGCCTCGGGCAAATTCATATATAACAAGATCACTTCTGTTGTTGAGAACGCGTATGTTACCGTGAAGAAAGACGGGTATTTTGAAGGAAGCCGCAGCTTCATTCCTGAAGCAGACCAGGTTCATTCCATAAAGATCAAACTGCTTAAACGGGATACTTATAAAACGATCAATGCCATAAGTGGCGGACAGGCATCCTTTGCATCGGGAATAAAACTTGACTTCCCGGGCAATGCTTTTGAAACACTAACGGGAACAGCTTATACAGGTGTTGTGAATGTTTATACTGCTTATATCGATCCCACCGCTGATGACTTCACAGAAATAATGCCCGGCGACTTACGTGGTTTAGATGAAACCGGCAATAAGGTCAGCCTCATTTCTTTTGGTATGTTGAAAGTAGAACTAGAAACAAGTTCAGGTGAACCATTACAGGTGGCAAGCGGCAAACAGGTTAAGATGACCTCCCCTATCCAAAACATACAACAATCGAAAGCACCTGCAAGTATCCCATTGTTTTACTGGGAAAAAGCTACCGGCTTATGGCAATTGCAGGGTGAAGCTACAAAGAACGGTAACGAATACAGTGGCTATGTAACGCATTTCACGGACTGGAACTATGATCTTTACACTCCCAACTGGAGCACTGTCAAGGCAAAGTTTGTAACCCCTTCTGGTAATCCTGTTGCATTTAAAAGAGTAGATATCATTCCTGTTGATGCCAATTTTGATTTCCCGGGTGCCAGTTCTTCCACCGGCAAGATAAATATTGCCGTGCCGCTTTGGCCAACGCAGATGTTGCTAATTATGAAGGATGATTGCGGGCAGGTATTGTATTCATCTAATATAGGAATGGTGACCGGGCCTCTTGACCTGGGAACGATTGTTGTCACAAATATTGTCCCTACCCTAACCATTACCGGTAGAATAACGGATTGTTCCGGTGCCCCATTGGGAAATGCCAAAGTGTTCATTGAAATGCTGGGCCGCTTTGAAGGCATGCAGGCGCTACCTGATGGTAGTTTTAATATGGAATTACTGGGTTGCCTTTCTGCAGTGGAATTTAAAGTATATGCATCCAGCAGTACCGGCGGTGAATTACAGGTTCCGGTCACAGTCCAGGTCAACGCTCGCACTTCAATTGATGTAGGAGATATTGCGGTATGCAATGATGCAGGTGATGAATTCATAAGGATCATACGTGACAATGATACTTTGGACTATCGTTTCCCGGAAGCTACCTCAATATTTGGTGATGTAATTCGACCGGATTATACAAAAGACAGCTCAAGGACAAATATTTTCGCATTAGTACCCGGTGAAGCGGTATACCAGGGGTTAATATTAAATCATGCCCCCTTTGATTTCACTGCGCCCGGAACAATGAAACTGTACGTGATCAGCCATGGGCTCAATGGCGTTATTTACAGTTATGCTCCAGTCACACCTAATATACAGGGATTACCGGTAACAGACCCTACCGTAAATATTACTGAATATGGGCCGGTAGGTGGTTATATAGCAGGCAATTTTACAGGCCGTTGTTACAGGGAGCTCTATTATGCCCTGGATAACAATTACATGTTCAAAGTAACGTTCAGGGTAAAACGAAGGCAATAAGCTGTTTACCCTTTATCCAATTAAGGTAAAATTATTTATACCATGATCACTAAACTCAACCATGTAAGCATCTTTGTCCTCAACCAGGACAGCGCTTATGATTTTTACGTTAACAAACTCGGGTTCAAAGTAAACACAGATATGCCAATGGGTGGAGGTATGAGATGGCTCACCGTTACCCCGCCGGAACAACCCGATATTGAACTTATACTTATAGGAATAGAAGAAGGTATGATGTTCAAAGACGGCGCTGCCGAACAAATGAGGGAACTGGTAAAAAAAGGGACTTTTGGCTCCGTCATATTTGAATGCAATGACCTTCAAACTACCTACGAAGAACTAAAAGCTAAAGGAGTGGTATTCAAAAAACCTCCTACCAAAGAGTTCTATGGTTATGAAGCTTTATTCCTGGATGACTCTGGTAACTGGTTCTCATTGGGGCAGAAAGGATAGTCGTTCCGGGCTAATAGAACATCCCAGGTATAACCTCAACACATACCACATACTACCTATACCGAATCTATAGAAATTTATAGATTCCGCCCTTTCTCTATACTTAAAGAATCCAGGTATTGACAGCTCTGGCATATAATTGGTTACTATTTCTCTATAAATCATTTATTATGGAAAAGAAGAAAGACCAAAGCAAGGGCAATGTACGGGAGAACGATTACGACCAGGAAGGCTACCCTGCTACGAATGCACCGGACCCAATGAATGGAAGCCTTTTCTCCGTATCACCAAAAGAGGATGACCGTGAGAAGGCTACAAAAAAGGGGCATTTTGCAGATGATGAGAATGAGAAGGAGGATAAGAAACCAGGATGAAATTGGAAATTAATAATCACTATTCGCTTATTACTACCCCAACGCCTTATTCACTATAGGCATCACTTTGCTTCCCATCAGTTCTATCGCGTTCAATATCTTCTCATGCGGCATCGTACCCAAACTCATCTGTGCCAGGAAGCGGGTGTTGCCAAACAGTTCGTGTTCATATAATATCTTTTCAGCCACTTCTTCGGGGCTGCCTACCAGCAGGGCTCCTTCCTTGCGGGTAGAAGCGTCAAACTGTTGCCTTGTTAACGGCGGCCAGCCTCTTTCCTTCCCTATCCTGCTCATTACTGCCGCATAATGCGGGTAAAATTCATCCCTTGCCTGCTGCGAACTATCGGCAACGTACACGTGTGAATTGATCCCTAATTGTAAATTACCGGTATCATGCCCTGCCTCCTGGTATGCCTGCCTGTACAACTTTGTCAGCGGTGCATATTGCGCAGGCTGGCCGCCAATGATCGCCAGCGCCATCGGTAAACCATAATCTCCTGCACGCATGACAGATGCAGGTGTACCTCCTACCGCTACCCACAGGGGCATGCTTTTATTATAAGGCCTCGGGTATACCACCAGGTTATTGATATCCTGGGTATGATGGCCTTTCCAGCTGACCCTTTCATGAGTATTCAGTTTAACAAGCAGTTCAAGTTTTTCTTCAAAAAGCGAATCATAGTCATTAAGCTTGTAGCCGAACAATGGAAAGGATTCAATAAAAGATCCCCTTCCCGCCATGATCTCAGCCCTGCCATTGGATAACAGGTCTACTGTACTGAACTGCTGGTACACCCTCACAGGATCATCCGAACTTAAAACAGTAACTGCACTGGACAATTTGATCTGCGTTGTTTTTACCGCCGCTGCTGCCAATACCGTGGCGGGTGATGAGACAGTATAATCAGGGCGATGATGTTCCCCTATACCAAATACATCTAAGCCCAGCTGGTCAGCCAACTCGATCTCTTCCAGTAAATTAGATATCCGTTGGGCCGGCGACATTACTCTATTTGTCTGTGGATCAATGCCTATGTCGGCAAAACTATACAACCCTATTTCCATAGTGATAAAGATACAATTTCCATTCCTTGTCCATCATTTTCCATCATGCTATAATGACTTCATAAGGCATACTATTTGTACATCATCTTATAGCTAAACATCATAAAAATGTCTTCATTATTATACCAGCTTCATTTACAAAAAGCTATTGTACCGTTTGCTATTGTTTTAGTATTAGTAGCTGTCGGTTGCCGGTTTTATTTTGACAAAACGAAAGACAATTTTACAGTTCCCGTAATTAACGAATCGGTACAACGTGGGGAAAATCTTACCTATAACGTCTGTGGCGGTTGCCACTATGATGATAAAATAAAAAAATTCATAGGCAAGCCCCTGAATGATCTCCCAAAGATCGGCGGCAGGTTATTTTCATCCAATCTTACCCGGTCTGAAAAATATGGTGTTCCTCCTCATTATACGGATGCAGAATTATCTTACCTCATAAAGACGGGCATTGCAAAGAATGGCAGGTTCATGCCCTATATGATGAAGCCCATGATGGCCGATGAAGATATCAATGCTATCATTGCTTACCTGCGGTCGGATGATCCTGCAGTTGCTGCCACCGATACGGTTACGGGTAAGTCTCGTATCAACTTTATTGGTAAGACCGGCATCCGATTTTATATTAAACCTGAACCTTATAAAAAAGGTATAACAAAACCAGCTGAAACCAATACTGTAGCATATGGTGGGTACCTAACCGCTATCGCCGGCTGTTACCATTGTCATTCAAAAAAAGTTGGTGGGCTTGATTATGTTGTACCTGAAGCGTCAAAAGGATACATGGAGGGCGGTATGAAGCTAAAAGATGAGAAAGGTAAAAAGATATATGGCCCCAACCTTACTCCTGATAAAGAGACCGGCATAGGCAATTATTCTCTGGAAGATCTTACGAATGCCCTTAAAGAAGGCGTCACTCCTTCCGGACGTAAGCTCAGTGCACCTATGCCCAGGTTCAAACATTTCAATGATACAGATGTTAAAGCAATATATGCTTACCTGGCCGGCCTTGAACCTGTTCATCATAAAGTTAAGAGAAGGGAATAAGCTAATTGCGTTTATTCTATTCTGTTACTATAGGAAAAAAAATAAAAGAAGGATCATGGAAGAGCATATAGTTAAAATTCTTGACGTGATGCCTGTCACACATGATGTTAAATCATTTATGGTTACCAAGCCGAAAGGCTATCAATTCATAGCCGGACAAGCAACGGAACTTTCAGTGAACAAGCCGGACTGGGTAAAAGAAAAACGCCCTTTTACTTTTACCAGCTTAAATGAATGGCCTCATCTTCAATTTACGATCAAAGGATATAAAGACCATCATGGCGTAACCAATGAATTGCATTTGCTTGTTCCTGGTGATGAAGTGATCATAAGGGATGTATGGGGGGCTATCAGCTATAAAGGCGAAGGATATTTTATTGCCGGCGGGGCAGGCATTACTCCTTTTATTGCTATACTACGGCAATTAAAGAGAGACAATAAGGTTGCAGCGAACAGGCTTTATTTCAGTAACAAAACAGAAAAGGATATCATACTGCATGATGAACTGGATGCTATCCTTGGGAGCAATGCCCATTATATCCTGACAGATGAAGAAGACCCGCGCTATGAGAAAAAGTTCATTGACAAGGATTTCCTTAAAAAAGAGATCACTGATTTCTCTAAACCTTTTTATATATGCGGGCCGGATAAAATGATCAAGGATATCAGCAAGGCGCTAACTGAGTTGGGCGCCAATCCTGACGCGGTTGTTTTTGAAAAATAGCTATTAGTAAATTAAAAATCAATAGTCTCACGATACATTTATAAATAAAACTGATCGACCATGTACAATAGAAAGATTTCCTTCGTGGTAATAGCATGCATGCTATGCTCATCCTGTGATTCGCAAACTTCCGGCAGCCCGGATCCGAATGCACCTGTTGAAACAAAGTCACCCAATACTGATTATAGCCCGGCATTTACGGGGCAGACGAGAATTGCAGGCATAAAGACCAGCACTCCTTATAATTCTGCCATCATCAGCAAGGATCTCGATCACCCCTGGGATATTACCTCATTACCGGACGGGCGGCTCCTTATCACCCAAAAAAAAGGAACCATGCTCATTGCCAACAGCAGTGGTCAAATAAGTGCCCCCATTACCGGGCTACCCCCTGTCAATAGTAAAGGCCAGGGTGGATTACTCGGGGTTACCATTGATCCGCAATTTGAAACTAACAGGATGGTATACTGGACCTTTTCCGAAGATGTTGAAGGAGGTAACCTTACTGCTGTAGCAAAAGGAAAATTATCTGCGGATGAGCAACGTATCGAGAATGCTGTAGTGATCTACCGTGCCATACCTGCTTATAATGGCGATAAACATTACGGTTCCCGTATATTGTTTGACACTGCCGGTAACCTGATCTTCAGCACCGGTGAACGTTCTGACCTTGAAACCCGTCCACAGGCCCAGGACCTTAATTCCAATCTCGGTAAGATCATCCGTATCACCACGGACGGTAAGCCAGCAAAGGGTAATCCTTTTACCGGCCGCCAGGGAGCAAGGCCGGAAATTTATTCATATGGTCACCGCAATGTACAAGGACTTGCAATAAATCCCGTTACAGGAGACCTATGGGAAACAGAAATGGGGCCACGCGGAGGTGACGAACTAAACCTCATCAGCGCAGGGAAGAACTATGGCTGGCCTACCATTACTTATGGAATAGAATACGTTGGATCAAAAGTGGGTAAGGGAATTACCCAACTGGATGGATTGGAACAACCGGTCTATTACTGGGATCCGGTGCTATCCCCAAGCGGCATTAGCTTTTATACCGCTGATAAAATACCTGAATGGAAAAATAATCTTTTCGTATGTGGTCTTAGCAGCAAACACATAGCACGACTTGTGATCACTGACAATAAAGTAAAAGGTGAAGAGCGCTTACTAAGTAAAGAAGGCCAGCGCTTCCGGGATATTACCCAGGGGAAAGATGGCGCCCTTTATGCCGTTACGGATGAAGGAAGATTATACAGGATCTGGAAAGATTGACCCTTTTTAACATCCCGGTACATGAGTGCATATAAAATCAAATGCAGAAAACAGTTACATATTTGCAACTTCAAATTGATACTATTGAAACAATACTATCACACCGTTCTAAACTAACTTTTGAAAAATTT